>Ga0209542_10017737_pt1 | contig 11618 bp, 12 predicted proteins | sample RifCSPhighO2_01_FD_184028 | JGI IMG/M metagenome (GOLD analysis project Ga0209542, IMG submission 184028) | Soil microbial communities from Rifle, Colorado - Rifle CSP2_plank highO2_0.1 (SPAdes) (version 2) | ecosystem: Environmental > Terrestrial > Deep subsurface > Rock core/Sediment ...
GCTTACAATAATTGCTGAACCCACAAATCCAAATTCCTCAGAAATTGTTGCAAAAATAAAATCAGTATGAGTTTCAGGCAAAAAAAACAACTCTACCTGGGTCCCTTGGCCGATTCCTCGGCCCAAAAGCATTCCAGATCCTACTGCAATTATTGCCTGAATTGCATTATATGATGTTCCTAAAGGATCGCTTGTAGGATCAAAAAATGTTAAAATTCTGTTTTTTTGATAATCCCTAAGAACTGCCCAAAAAAGAGGAAGTGTTAAAACCCAGACAAAAAATCCAAATAAAAAATACTTGAAAGGAAATCCGAAGATAAGAAGGGTTCCTAAAACCACAAAAAAATAAATGAGAGCGTTCCCTAAATCCGGCTGAAGAAATATCAAAAATATAATAGGGATGCTTAAAAGTAGCACTACTATGAAGGACTTAAGTGAATAATTTTTAAGCGTTGATAAGAAATAAGCCATAGACAAAGCTAAAAACGGCTTTAAAATTTCGGAAGCCTGAACTCTTAGTCCATAGAGCTCAAACCACCTGACTGAACCTCTGCTCTCAACACCAATAAAAAGAAGTAGAAAAAGAATTATGATAGATCCTAAATATATATATTTATAGTAATGTGTAAAAAACCTGTAATTAATCTGCGTGAGCGCTAAAAAAGCTAAAAAACCGGTGAGCGCAAAAACTGCCTGATTTCTAAAAAGAGAAAAATTAATCGAGTAGAGTGTAACAAGGCTGAAAATAATAAGTATTCCAACCGATACCATAAGAGGAACATCAATTGAGGAAAAATTTCTTAAATTCATTAAATCTTCGCGACTTTAAAATCTCCCTTTGAAAGATTTCTCACTTGTGCTTTTCTTTTTATATCTGATTCAAATTCCTTTGGCCAGGAAGGTAATGTTACATCAACCTCTTCATCAAGGGACGTTGCAATCTTTTTTCTTTCTTGTTGTATCTGATGTACAACCTTCCTCATTTCAGCCATTTCTTCTAACTTTTCTGTAATTTTAAAATCTATCTCATTTACTTCGGCTGATTTAATATTAGATTTCACTGAATTTCGGACTTCAATAATGTTAAGCTCCTGTTGGATAGTAGATATTGTTCCCACAGATAAGCTTACAGGAGATACAGAAACTAGTGAATTTAAAGGTTGTCTTACAATGAATCCTTTTTCTTTTCTAAGCGCATGACCTTGTTCTACTATCTCACGAGCTGCGTTTGTTTCCTTATTAACTTCTTCATTTATTAATTTTTCATCAAAACTTGGCCAATCTGAAAGATGGACAGATTCTTCTCCGGTTAAATTTGTATAAATCTCATCAGCAATAAAAGGAATAAAAGGCGAGAGAAGTTTTGAATATTGCAAAAGCACAAAATATAATGTGTCCAAACAATCGTTGCGATCTTTCAAGTCTTCATTAACCAGACTCACTCTTTCTCTGCTTCGCCTTACATACCAGTTGGATAAATCATCAATCACAAATTTCTCAATATCTGCGGCTGCTTTATGTGCAGCATATTTCTCTATATGATTTGAAACATTTTTTATACTCTTGTTAAGGCGGGAAATAATCCACCGATCTAAAACATTCCCAGAGTCTTGAACTTTGAACTTTGAACTTTGAACTTTGAACTTGTTGAGGTTTGCATAAGTTACAAAAAAACTATAAATATTCCAAAGGCGAATTATAAAAATTCTTCTAGCATCATCTGCGCTGTGGTATCCGAAGTTGAGATTTTGCTCCGGATTTTGCTTAAGATACAGCCATCTCATAACATCCACGCCAATCTTGTCGGCTGCTTCATTGAATTCAATTGCATTTCCGCGGCTTTTATGCATCTCCTCCCCTTTTTCATCCCGAACGCTTGCAAATCCCAAAACTTTTTTAAAAGGAGCCTCGTTTTTAAGTGCAGTTGACATTGCAATGAGTGAATAAAACCAATTCTTAAACTGCCCCGGAAAAGATTCGGTAATAAAATCTGCAGGGAGCCAATCCTCAGGCATAGTTGAAAACGGAACAATTCCCGCATCAAGCCATGGATTTCCAACATCAGGAATGCGTGTTATAATTTCTCCGCAATTCGAACATTTAATTTTTATTTGATCAATCCAAGGCCTATGCGGAGAATTCCCTTCAAACTTATCAAAACCCTCAACTGCTTTTTCTTTTAGCTCTCCGTAACCTCCGATAACTTCAAAGTTTTTGCACTTTTGGCATTCCCATATTGGAAGTGCCAACCCCCAGTAACGCTTTTTCGAGATCAGCCAGTCGTGCATATTTGTCAGCCAATCAAGTTCTCGCTCAAGCCCCCATTCGGGAATCCAATAAATCTTTTTTGCTACCTCAATCATTTGCTCTCTATATGTTTGCCCACCGTCAGAAGCTTTAAGCGAAGGGCGGTCCATCGCTATATACCACTCATCAACTACTCGCCATACAAGTTCAGTTTTGCACCTCCAGCAAGTCGGATAGCGGTGCAAATAATCAAAATCTTTATGAATCAACCCTCTTTTTGCAAGATCTTCAAGAATAAGACTACTTGCTTTTTTAACATGCTCGCCGGTTATAAATTCAAACCCATCCAAAAATATTCCTGCCTCATCAATTTCAGGAATTTCCGGCAATTTCTCTTTTTTTGACAGCGCAAAATCCTCGGTTCCTGCGCCGGGTGCCACATGAACAATTCCTGTTCCTTCAGCTGGATTTATAGGCAGGATCAAAGGATCATTTGCAATAACTTTGTGGGTATAGCTGCCTAGCGCTTTTTTAACATTTGGCAAATTATCATAAGGTGCATCATACTCAAGGCCAACAAGATCTTTTCCTTTTATTTCTCTGACTTTTTCATATCCTTCTGTAAGTTTCTGTATATTTACTAATAATTCATTTTTATCAATTTCTCCTGTTCCTTCTGGGCTTATAATATATATCAACTCCTGCCCATTTGACATTTTCCAATAAGTTAGATTCTCATCAACTGCGAGTGCTACATTTCCCGGAATTGTCCACGGTGTTGTTGTCCATGCTAGTAGATATTCATTGGACCGACCTTTGATTTTTAACTTAAAAACCAAAGATTTGTGAGTTATCTCATTGTATTCCTCGGTCAGTATTTCATGCTGGGAAATTGCTGTTCCGCATCTTGGACACCAGGGAACAGAATCCCGTCCCTTATAAAGCCATCCTTTCTCATTTACTATTTTTAGAAAATTCCAAATAGCATAGTTGTTCTCGTTGGACGAGGTGTGATATGAATTTTCCCAGTCCATAAAATATCCGAGTCTTTTTGATTGCTCTGTCTGGATTTTGGAAAACTTGGAAACTCTTGCCTTACAAAGATTTATAAATTTTTCAAGACTTTTGAACTTATCGCCCGGCACTAAATTTTCAATTTCTTTTTTTGATTTAAGACCTAATTCTTTTTCCACCTCCACCTCAACCCAAAGCCCCTGCTCATCAAATCCGTTTTGAAACCTCTGGCATCTTCCGCACATATTCCAATATCTTTGATAAAAGTCTTTATAAGTCCTTCCCCATGCGTGATGGACTCCCATGGGATTATTTGCAGTTATTGGCCCGTCTAAAAAAGAAAACTTCTTCGAAGATTTGTCGTTTTTATGCAAATATTTATCTACGACGCCATCTTTGTCCCATTTATCAAGCAATTCTCTTTCGAGTTTTGGAAAGTCAGTCTGGGGTGAAATAGGTTTAAATCCCGCTAGAGATTTTTTTGAACCATCATCAGTATTCATATCAAACAATACCCGTTATCTCTAACGGGATAAACATAAAGTTAATTGTAGTCTAAATTAGCCTCGAGTTCAATAAGTCTAATCAGCAGAGTATCGTTTAATTTGAGACTCTTATACTTGCGGGGATGAGATCAAAGGAGAAACCGGTTCAGCTATAACATCCAAAGAGCCTCTAATTTGCTCTCTGAATTTATCGACTATCTGTTCTCTTGAGGTATTAGCGAAACTCTTAACCCACTTTCCGTATTCATTAGGTAGTGATATATTCGCCCTAAGTTGGCCTTCTGTAATTGTAGCTTCAACTTCACCGTCTATATTTCTGACAACTAGTTTTCCTTTGTAAGGATGATATTCAATATTTCTAAACCGGGCATTAGGTAAATTGCTTCCAAATTCCATTCCAATAATGTGTGTTCTGGTAAAAAAATCCTTAACCACCGGACTGATAGTTTTTTCAATGAGTCTTAAATTTCTTACTGCCAATTCAGCTAGTTCAGAAGTGGAAAGATCAGATCGAGATTCCTCTTCAGGGAATCCTGCCTGGATGGCGTCAAGCGAAGAAAGTGCCCGATATCCAACATCTTCTACCGGTTCTGCGGGGAGTTTAGGCTGTCTATCCAAAACATTTGATAAAAACTCTCTCATATTAGGCTGGATAATAACAAGTCAATAGTCAATATGGTTTTGATAAGCGTGATCTAGAAAACAACAACTCTTGTGCCTTTTGGAGCCCAGTCATAAAGCCATTTGGAAAACTCCACAGGAACATTAACGCATCCGTGAGAAGCCCTACTTCCAAACTTATTATGCCAGTAAGTCCCGTGAATTGCATAATCTCCCGAAAAAAACATTACATTGGGAACATTTTTCAAAAAATAAGGTTCATACGGTGGGTAACTTCCTTTCATGTTCTGAAGCGGGTTTTTATACCATTTTTCAAGAAGTTCATGCTCAAGCACCGGAAAATCAGTTTGTGGAGAAACAGGTTTGAACATCGCTTGAGATTTTTTTGAATTATTATTTGATTTGCTCATAAAACTTTCCCGTTATCTTAAACGTGGTAAGCATAAAGCTAATTTTATCTTAAACTCGAGGTTAGTTCAACTCAGGGTGTAGCGAAAACAAATACGGCGAAGAAGTCTGCAATTCCTGCGCATCCAAACTGCCAATCAGGATTTCTTATTGTTTCTCTATGTCCTGTTAGAGACCTGTCCCAACCGTATTCAACAATGTGGACTCCATATTGGGGCTGTGCTCCGCCGAATAATACCTCTCCCATTTTTGAGAATTCATTCTGATTCGAAGCATATTTTCCAAAACCCGCATGACTATCAAAACCATCGTTGGCAACCTGCTCCGCAGCTCTATTTTGGGCTATTGAACATAAAAGATCGTTTTTTTGTAGCTGGTTTACACCATGTGTTGATCTATAAACATTCATTGCATCAAACAGCTCATCCTCTGTTGACATCTTAGAATCCTGAGGAAGTGCAATTTGCGTGATCTGCCCATCAACCTTCTCAACTGTCCACAAAAAAGGAGTAGGCTCTACATAACTAGTTTCGTTTTCAGTTTCAGTATCTCCAGATTTATTAATTCCGTCTTTTAAATTGTTCTTAAGGTTGGGGCTTGAAGCTGAAAACAAAAAAATAACTAAAAATACAAGAAATATCGGAAGTATTTTTGAGGAGTAAATAAATGTCGGAAACTTTGATCTTTTGTTTTTCATATTTTATATATTATAGCCTAAAACTTGAATATTTTATTAATTTGTTATACTCTCCACATATGATAAGATACATCTTCATTTCAGTATTGTTTCTTGTTCCCCTCCCAGCATATGCCGAGTCCTCATCAAGTGTTACTGTTAACAATTCTGTTAATGCGTCAAATAATAATTCAGGAGACAATAATGCGGAAGTTTCAACTGATATTAGAATTGAGACAAACGGCAAAGTGACCGAATATTCATCTGATAAGCCGGAAAATGTTGAAATAAATGTAAAAAACGGCGTTTCTGAAATAAAAGTGGACGGGCAGATCGTAGAGGACGATTCGGCAACATCAAGCCCCACGCCAGCCTCTGAGCCAAAAAATAAAATAGAAGAATCTCAACACTCGCGATCAATGCTTGATTTTATTGGTGATATTTTCAAATCCGTGTTCTCGCTTCTTCTTTAGGTCTTAGTATTTTTAATATAGCTTCGTCATCTACCTGGTCAAAATTTTTATAATAATTTCCTATTGCGAAAAGATTTCTGTCTGTAATTAAACAAACAAAATTATTAACTTCTTTTTTAATTTTTTCCGAAGTATCTTTTGCGGAAACAGGCACTGCAAAAATAATTTCCTTAGGTTTTTCTTTTTTAACTGCAAGAATTGATGCTGTGGCAGAAGCGCCTGTTGCTAATCCGTCATCAACAAGGATTACTGATTTATTTTTCAAAATTGGGAGTTTTTTGCCATTTCTATAAACATCGATTCTTCTTTTCAGCTCTTTTTTTTCATTTTTAATAATAATATCAATTGAGGAATTATCAATTGGATATGAACTTATGGTATCCTTATTTAAATAAATAGTATTTCCTTCAGATATTGCTCCAAATCCGAATTCCGGCTGAGTGGGATAACCAAGCTTGCGAACAACAATAATTGAAAGAGGTAAGTTTAATAATTTTGATACTTCACGCGCAACAATCAAACCACCTCTGGGAATCGCAAGAACAACAGCTTCCTTATTTTTATATGCTTTCAGATTTTCAGCAAGTTTTTTACCGGCATCTGCCCTATCCTCAAACATCATTTGCGTGTATTATAGTCTAATTTAAACTCGCTTGCGAAACATATTCTTTTGGTATAAGATAACCTCAACCAAAGGAGGGGTAAATGCCTACTCTTCTTAAAAATAAAAGTAACTCCCCTAAGAAATTAGGCCCCATAAGGGGTAGCATAATTCTTTTGATTTTAAAGTTAATTGTTGCAGTTTTTATAATTGATGCAATTGTTTTTATATCTAGTTCATTTATTAGCATATTTATTGACATACAAGCTCCATTTTATAACTTATTTTCAATAATTCTTATTCTCTCACAGCCAATCGTTAACACAATTAGAATTGTAATAATAATCTACTTTGTGCTGTCTTGGTCTCACACTTCATACTACATAGATGGGGAACATTTAATTGTTCACAAAGGAGTTTTAAATATTGAAGAAGACACTTATGAGCTTGCAACAATCCGCTCAGCAGATGTAAAACAGAGTCTTTTGCAGAGAATTTTCAATTTCGGAGACGTTGAGCTTAAGACTAGCGCATCAGGAGGTTATCAAGTGCTAGTGATACTGAAAGGTATTGCAAATCCTGTTGAATTTGAAAGAAAAATTAGAAAATATTTTTGATAAACCTTTAAATTCCTAATTTGTAAACGCCAACAAACTCTTCATCGTTTGGCTTTTTAAATATTTTCTCTTCTTTAAAGTATTTGTCTGCCCCTGCAAAATAGTTTCCACGGGACACAAAATATACTGGAGTTTCTCCGGCATTTGTAAGAATAGTCTCAATATTTTCTTTAAATCCATCCTGATCAACGCTTGGTAAAGGGATAACTTGAGTGTTAGTGTTGTAATATAAATGTCCTATGACAGCATCCTCAGGATTTCCAAAATCATTTCTGACAATAACAATTATATTTCTATCTTTTGAAAGATTTTTTAAATATTCAATTGATTCACTTACTCCGTAACCTGACGAAAAACCATAAAAATACTGCATCATATCGGATTTTGCCTTATGAATATAAAAATCAGGAAGCTTTTGGGGATTTAAATATAAAATAAAGATATAAAATAGTGAAATAACTGAAAATATACCAAGAATTAAATATAAAATAACTTTGTTGGATATTTTTGATAGGTAAGCACCTGACAGAGCAATTAAAGGGATTGTTAGAAGAAGAACATGGCGGGAAGTCAGCATTTTTCCTGCTAATATTTCATAAACAAGTGGAAGCACAAACCAAAGAATTATAAGATAATATTTATGTATTTCATTTCTATATTGATAAATAAAAAGAAGAGAGAGTATTAAAACAATAGGAGTTAAATAAAAAAACAGCCATTCAGAAATTGAGATTGAGTTTTGGATCCAAGAAACAATGGGAAAACTAAAAACTTCTGAAATTCTATAAGTGTACTGACCTATTATTTGTGAATAATCAGAATAAAACGGATGTGAACGAAGTAAAAGGTAAAATATTGAAGTAATTCCAAGAGGTAATAATAACATCAGAAAAACATAATTCTTTTCTTCTTTTTTTGATTTATCAAAGAAATAATAAAAAGGGTACGCCATAAGGGGAAGAAAAACAAAAAACATAGAGGTTGCCTTAATCCATATTCCAATTCCCAAAACAAATCCCAATAAAGCTGAAAAAATCCATTTCTTTTCTTTGAAAAGTAAATATGTCAAAAAAAGACTCCAGGCAGATATAGTTGATACGCCGCTGTCCAAAAGCGCAAGTCTGTCAAAAAATATTGTAAATGGCGCAAGGATATACAAAAATCCTGAAAACAATCCTGCTTTTTTTCCGAAAAGTTCTTTTGTAAAAAGCGTAATTCCTAAAAAAGTAAAAAATCCAAAAATTATACTTATTATTCGCCCTCCAATTAGATAATTTCCACTGAATTCACCAGCAGCCCCAAATAAATATGGAAGAAGCGGCTCTTTGCCGACTTTTAAAGAGTATGGGCTGTGATCCGGCTCTTTAATCTGATGTGCAGCTACCCGAAGATAAGTTGATTCGTCGTTAAAAACAGGAACGCTGGTTAGAAATAAAAGTCTTGAAACAAAATATAAAAATATAAGAAGTATAAGAAGATAATTTTTCGCTGTCACTTCCTAAATGTACATCAGCAATTTCTTAAAATCAATTTATACATATATAATCTTTCGAAAAAAGCTTATAATTAACAAGGGTGATGAAAAATGCTTGAAGGAAATGAAAGTTTGGGGATTTCATGGGTCTGAGAAATATGTTATGTTAAATACATGAGATTAAGATTATTCCTTGCATTAATTCTCCTTACGTTTTTTGTCAACCCAGTTTTTGCAGCAAAACCAACTCCCCCACCTCCCATTCCTTACTCTGTTTGCGTGGATGCGGGTCATGGCGGGAACGATATTGGAACAGAAAATCAAGAACTAACTGAAAAAGAAATCAATCTTCAAGTAGCACAGCTCCTAAAGGAAAAATTAGAAACAGTAGGATACACAGTGTTTATGACTAGAACAGATGATAGTACACTTTCTAATGCAGACAGGTACAATTTTTGCAACGCTCAAACGGCAGCAATTCTGATATCAATTCACCACAATGGATCAAGTAGTAGTGCTGTTGACTACTCTCAAGCATTGTACATGAAGAAATCAGACGTGGCACTTGCTCAAGAGGTTGTAAATACTGTTTCTACAAGTCTTGGGATACCAAGCCAAGGGATTTCTCGTTTCGCATCGGGAGTTCTCTTAAAAGCTAAAATGCCAGCAACTATTTCTGAAGGATTTTTCTTAACAAATAGTACTGAGTACTCGCTGATAAAGAATAATAACAGGCTTGAACAAGAGGCTGAAGCACTATCAGCAGCGGTACAAAACTATTTCGATAATTAATTCCTCTGTCTTAGAAATGCGGGGATGTCCCAGACAGATATTACTTTTAGCTTCAGTTTCTTCCAAACGACCTTGTTTGCAGAATACCTTTCTAAGTCTTGAGAAGAATATAAACTTTTTAGGACAATAGGTCAAGAGGTTTTAGCTATTTTCTCCTGGTTGTGGCGCTTCAGGGGTGGCTTCAGTCACTGGAGTAATGGGCGGAATGGGTTCTCCTGCAGCTCTTGCAGCATCTATTGCTCTAAATCCAGGAAGATGAACAGGAACAAAAGTTACTCCGTGGAGCTCATGGGCAATATGGGGTTCCTTTGCCTGCTCCATTGAACTTCTTAATCTATCCCCCATACCAGGACTTCGGCGGTTAAGATAATCAAAAGAATTCTCTCCTTCTCTCTGTTGAGGTTCTTGCAAACCAACTCTTTCCAATAACCTTCCGAGTTTGCCTTCCATAATTTAGATATTAACACATTGTCCTGAAATGTCAATCTGGATCTTATGTCGCACAAGCTTTCTTAGCGACGCGGTTTTGAAGCTGATGCAAATTCGTGCAAATCTGTTATAATGAATTTATGACAAACACCTCAGTTAAAAAATACGAACAAAAAAATCCCAAAAAAGCGAGGGTAATTAAAAAAGCTATCAACCAAGGCTTAAAGCAGTATGAGGAAACCTTCCGAAAACTCGCCGCAACCTAATTGGATTACCATCGAGGACTTTGAGTTTATCTGTTTTAATCTCGCAAAAGAACTTCTAGAGTTTAACGAACCAATCCCAGATTACTCAACTAGAGATAATTCACTGCTAGAATCATCTTTAGCTTCTCCAAGACAGGCATACGAATTTACAGGAGCTGATCTTACAGAACAAGCCTCTCTCTTGTTTTACTCCTTAATAAAGAATCACCCGTTCAGAAATGGAAACAAAAGAATCGCGGTTACGGCTTTGCTCATTTTCCTAAGGCTTAATAATAAATGGCTGGAAATACCTCCTTTAATTCTTTATAGAATTGCTGTTTTAGTTGCTAAATCTTTACCAGATGAAAGAGAAACAGTGCTTGCTGAGAATAGAAAAATGTTTGAGAAGTATATTGTAGATCTAAAAACTTAGTTTTTTTGCCGGAGAAACACGGGGATGTCTAAGTCAGAGATTGTTTCTAGCTTCAAACCTTACTAAAAACACCTAAGGAAAATATAGACTTTTTAAGAGATTGCGTCAAGGGGAAATAGTCAGAAAATCAAGCAGTGTCTGGTTTAGGGTCTAGGGGACCAGCTCTACCGGTATTTACATCTTCTATTGCTTGTCTTAACTCTGGAACAAAATCTGGGTCTTCAGCAGCGTGTCTTGCTATAATCGCTTCGCCTGCTCTTGTTCTCCTTGCAAGTTCTCTTTGAGAAGCGGGAACTCGCCTGGTAACTCTGTGAGTTATAGAACCAGATGGAGAATATCTATCAAGGATTTGGGCTATCTTTCTCAGTTGGTCTGGTCTCATATGTGCTTTTTCTGTTTTCAATCTTTCCTCCACTCCCTGAGAAGTTGTGTCGGGAGTAGTTTGCGACTCATAAATGCCAATTGCTCCATCTGTTTCTGCCAAATTTAATTCTATTCCGAAGTTTTCAGATGGCTGGCCTTCCGACTCACCACTAAAAGCAATCCCAAGCCTGATTATCTTACCTTCATCAGTATCAGAAAGTCTTATAAATGCACTGTCATTAACATTAAATTTAGAAAGAGGTGGCTGAATACCTGTTCCCTCGAGTAATTCATCTACACCAGTTTCAGAGATATCAACAAGAAAGCTAAACTCAGCGCCCTCATCTAGTCTATAGTTAACTGACTCATAAGTTGGAGAGCTTAATTGTAACCCAAGATAACCCCTTAAATCAGCATATACTTGTTCATATTTTTGAGGCTGCTCAACTCGGTCTGGCTGAGGAGATGCTCCTGGGACCCCTGGTCTTGCATCAAGTGGAAGCGACATCTTAACTTTAATATAGCACTTTGTCTTGATTTGTCAATCCTCTTAGCTTTTCGTCTCAAAAATGTGGGATGCTACAGTCTTGAGCGAAGCCGAAGGAGATGTCCCAGACAGAACTAGTTCTTAGCTTCAATTCTTATTTATCCTGCTTGTCCTGAAAATTATGAAGGGAGCAAGGTCGAAGGACTAAAAACATCTGATTGAAAATATAGAT
>Ga0209542_10017738_pt1 | contig 11617 bp, 9 predicted proteins | sample RifCSPhighO2_01_FD_184028 | JGI IMG/M metagenome (GOLD analysis project Ga0209542, IMG submission 184028) | Soil microbial communities from Rifle, Colorado - Rifle CSP2_plank highO2_0.1 (SPAdes) (version 2) | ecosystem: Environmental > Terrestrial > Deep subsurface > Rock core/Sediment ...
GGGATTACCCGCGAGCGCGTTCGCCAAATTGAAGAGGTTGGTTTTAACCATGTTCGCAAAAATCACCAGGCTACCCTCGATAGCCTGTTTGCCAACGTGGCAGAATACTTTGCCAGCCATGGCGGTTTTAAAAAAGAAGATATCTCCATGCAGGAATTGGGGGGTGACAAAGGCAAGCCGTATGTATTATTTTTGCTTACACTGGGCAACCAATTTACGCGCGTATGCGAAAAGAAAGAGCATCATAATTTCTGGGCCACCCAAAAAAATCCACAGACCAATGTGAAAGAAGTTTTGGCTTCTATTATTAGTGAAGTCAAAAGCCATGGAACGTTGTTAACCAAACAAGGGTTGGCTGATAAAGTTACGGGTAAATACAACTTAACGCCTGCTGCCCTAGATTCATATCTGGAAATTTCAAAGCGCATCCAAAGCACGAAAGACGGTCGCTTGGGATTAATAGAATGGCCGGAAATTAAGCCAAGGGGAGTGAAAGACAAAGCGTATTTGGTGTTCAAGAAAGAAAACAAGCCGCTGCATTTCAGGCAAATTACCCAATTGATTGATACTCTTGATTATAATCAGGCTACCAAGAAAACCCATGCTCAAACGGTGCATAACGAATTGATTAAAGACCAAAGGTTTGTGTTAGTTGGCCGGGGAATGTACGCCTTGAAAGAATGGGGGTATGTGCCAGGAACCATCAAAGATATCATTACCAACGTATTGAAAGACAAACCGCATTTGGTAAGCCAAGAAGAAATCGTCAAAGAAGTTTTGGCCCAGAGGCTGGTGGCTAAGAATACCGTGATGATCAATTTGAACAACAAGAAATACTTTGCCAAAGATTCAACGGGGAAGTATTTGGTACGGGAAACGGCTTAATTGATGTAAAAACGGCGGCGCTTGCGGGCGCCGCCGTTTTGTTTTGCCTTTGTTGCTGGCTTTACTGTTGCCATATTTTTTGCTAAGGTGGCTTGTAAGTGTTGTAACTCTAGCCCCTTCAGTTCTTTCCCAAAGGAAAAGCATCATGAAATCCGCAGAAATCGCTGACTATGTCCAAGATTGCCTGGAAGCAGCTAGCAAGGTGTGGGTCTATCGTGGCCCGCCGCGCAAGGAAGCGCCTCATGCCCTGCTGACCTCCGGCCAGCATTCAGATGGCTATGCTGACGTTGGTGGGTACATCAAAGACAATCCCGCCCGCCGGCGAGAGTTCGCTACCTATCTTTTGGAGCTGATTCCTCTGCAGTTCCGCTTCTCGTTCAGCTATGTGGGCGGGGCCGATACTTCTTCCACGCTGCTAGCCGCAGATGTGGCCGACCTGTCCCAGACAACACACATCTGCATGATCAAAGCAGGTAAGCTGCAAGTGTGGCACCCCCATAACCCCAAGATCAAGGATCGGGAAACTGTTTTGGAAGTGGAAGAACTCATCACCAAATCTACTTCGGCTCTGGCGTTCCGAGAAGGCATTTGGACCGCCCACCCCGGCACGGTGGTGAACTTCGTACCATTTCTGCCGACGATCGTGGATCGGTCTGATTCCGACAGTCCTGTGGAAATGGTGAAAAATTCCAAAATCCTCTCTTTGGTGCGTCTGCCCATCCGCAACTACGACCTGGCTGAATGCCCTTACTGCAAAGTCGGCTCCATGGCCATCAAGCCCAAAGAAGGCGACAACTGGAAACTCTTAAACGCCCATGCGGCGTAATTCTCAGGGGCTATCGTCAGCAACGGCGGTAGCTCTTTTTTCTTGCCTAAAAGTTTGATAGTATAAAGCCATGCCCCGGTACTAGAGCAAAGCTCAGTACAGGGCTACTCCGTAGAGAATATTAATCTATGGGGCAAAATAAAATTAATATTCTTCTACTGGGGTGCCCAAAGATTTAACCTTACTTGCTAAAACAAATTTCCGGAAAAAGGATCAGGTTTTTGGAATCAAGAGACCAGATCGCCGCCAGCATACTTATGTTGTTGGGAAAACCGGCGTTGGTAAAACTGCTTTTTTAAAGAATATGGCCTTGCAAGATATTGAAAACGGAGAGGGGCTAGCCATTATTGATCCTCACGGAGAATTTGTGGAGGAAGTCTTAGACAGCATTCCTGAACATCGGATGCAAGATGTAGTGTATTTTAACCCTGCGGACATGGATTTCCCGGTCAGTTTTAACATTATGGATTCGCCCGATCCACGGTATAAGCACTTGATTGCCTCGGGGTTGATTGGCATTTTTACGAAAATTTGGGCCAACGTTTGGTCAGCCCGCATGGAATACATTTTAAGTAATACCATTTTGGCGCTTTTAGATACCCCGGGCACCACGCTGTTGGGAATACCTAGAATGTTAGTTGACAGAGATTACCGCCAAAAGATTATTAATAATTTGACAGATCCGGTGGTAAAATCATTTTGGATTAACGAATATGAAGAATGGGAACCGCGCTACCGCAACGAAGCCATCGCCCCCGTTCAAAACAAAGTTGGCCAGTTTCTTAATGTTTCTTTGATTCGCAATATCGTCGGTCGTTCAAAAAACACCATTGATATTGATGAAATCATGAATAGCGGGAAAATTCTGCTGGTGAACGTTTCCAAGGGTAGGATTGGCGAAGATAATTCCGCTATTTTGGGCGCCATGATTATTACCAAAATCCAGCTTTCGGCCATGGAGCGAGTCAGGATCCCCGAAGACCAGCGAAAAGATTTTTATTTGTATGTGGATGAGTTTCAGAACTTTGCCACAGATTCTTTTGTTAATATTTTATCGGAAGCTCGCAAATACCGGTTAAACTTGATTATTGCTCATCAATACATCGGGCAACTGGTTACTGATTCAAGCACTGCCGTGCGCGACGCCGTTTTTGGCAACGTGGGAACCATGGTTTCTTTTCGCGTGGGAGCCGCTGACGCCGAAGATTTAGAGTTGGAATTTACCCCCGAATTTTTGCAAAATGATTTGATTAACCTGCCTAACTACAATATTTATATTAAATTAATGATTGACGGCATTACGTCCCGGCCGTTTTCTGCTAAAACATTAGCTCCAGCTGCTGTTGATCGAGAACTTCAAAAACGGGAAGAAATTATTGCTATTTCCCGGAAAAATTATGCCAGAGACAGGGTTGAGGCCGAACGGGAAATTACCAATTGGGCGGGTAATATGGAAGTTCCAAGCGCTCCAAATCTTGCGGGGTCTTTAAGCCCCTCTAGTTCGCCAAAGCCTTTGTACCAGCCAACGGGCACGCCATTAAAATCCAACGCCACCACGTTGTATAACGCCACCTGTTCAAATTGCGGCAAGCCAACCAAAACCATTTTTGAACCAAAAGAAGGCCGGCCGATATATTGCAAGTCTTGCTTGAAAAAGATGAAACCTGCCCGCAATGCTTCGCCTAGCGATGCAGGTGGGGCTCAAAAAGAAAGCGCTTCGCCCAGAATAAGCATTCCGGTTAAAGAAGCGGCGGCCGCGCCTTCGCGTTCGCCAAGCAAATCAGCTGGAGCCGCGGCGCTTTCCAGCCTGGGCATAGAATTTGGGCCTTCGCCAGCAGCCAAGCCAAATGGCAGGAGCCACCTCCGCCATGGCTCTGGCGCGCCGAAGAGAAAAGAAATTAATCTGAGCGACCTCAAAAAATCTTTGGCGGATGCTTTGCAAAAAGCTGATAAACCTGACTCGCCATCATCTTCCCCTTAAGATAAAAATGGATAAACTGGAAACGAGAGATTGCCAAAACTGCAAACAAGGCTTCGTCATCGAGCCTGATGATTTTCAGTTCTACGAAAAGATGAAGGTTCCCGCGCCGACGTTTTGCTGGCTTTGCCGGGCGCAAAGGCGCTTTGCTTTCAGAAACGAAAGGCCATTGTATAGGCGAACCAGTTCCTTGTCCGGGAAAGAAGTTCTGGGAACATATCCGAGGGATGCACCGTTTCCCGTATACACCCAAGAAGAATGGTTTTCGGATGCTTGGGATGCAATGGATTATGGAAAAGATTACGACTTTTCAAAGCCCTTTTTTCAACAGTACCGTGAATTATCAGATAAAATCCCGCGGCCGGCCAGGTCAGTGATTAATTCCGTCAATAGCGATTATTCAAACAACTTTTCTTCGTTAAAAAATTGCTATTTGGTTTTTAATTCAAGTTATTCTGAAGATTCAGCCTACGGCAACGGAGTGGACTATTCGCGCGACTGTTTTGACAATTCCCATATTCATAAATCCGAGCAATCGTACGAAGGTTTTTGGGTGATGGGCTCCAGCAAGGTTTTCTTTTCATCGCAGTGCACCGATTGCATTGAAGTGTATTTTTCTAAAAATTTGAAAGGCTGTAGCAATTGTTTTGGCTGCGTCAACCTGCGCAATAAAAGTTATTGCATATTCAATGAGCAATATACCAAAGAAGAATATGTTGAAAAATTAAAAGAATTTAATTTGGGTTCGTATGTAGCGTTTTTGAAAGCAAGAGAAGAAGCCCAAAAGTTTTGGTTGAAATTTCCTTATAAATATATTGAAGGCTTGCGTAATAGCGATGTAAGTGGGGCCTATATTTCCAATTCAAAGAACGTCAAAAAATCGTATCTGGTAAACGAGGGGGAGAATTTAAAATACTGCCAGTACATGGCCGTGCCTTCTAGTAAAGATTGTTATGACCACACTATTTGGGGTGAAAGTACCAGTCAAACGTATGAATGCGCCATGAGCGGTGTGGGAAACATGCTGCGGTTTTGTTTGCAATCGTATCATAGCGTAAAGAATTTAGAGTACTCGCAGTACTGCATGTATTCTTCAGATCTTTTTGGGTGCATCGGGCTTCGCAATAAGCAATATTGTATTTTCAATAAGCAATACACCAAAGAAAAATATTTTGAGTTAGTGCCGAAAATTATTCAGCACATGAATGAAATGCCCTATATTGATCAAATGGGCAGAATTTATACATATGGAGAATTTTTCCCCATTGAATTTTCCCCTTATTCCTACGGCGATACCATTGCCCAGGAACATTTTCCGCTTACGAAAGAAGCTGCTCTTGAAAGCGGGTATAGCTTCAAAGATGTTGAAAGGAAAAGCCATACGGTTACATTGCCTTACCAAAATATTGAAGACCATATTGAAGCGGTTCGTGAAGACATTACTGGTAAAATTATCGGTTGTGCGCACGAGGGAGCGTGTGACCATGGTTGCACGGGCGCATTCAAAGTTATTCCCCAAGAGCTACAATTTTTGAAGAGGTTTAGTATTGCTTTACCCCGCTTGTGCGTGAATTGCCGGCACCAAATACGTATTAAGCAACGCAATTCCATGAAAATGTATTCGGCCAAGTGCCACTGCGCTGGGGAAATGTCTGCCGGGAGCATGTATAAAAACTCCGCGGATCATTTTCATGGAAAATGGGAGTGTCCCAATGAATTTGAAACTTCGTATGCACCCGATCGCCCTGAAATAGTGTATTGCGAAAGCTGCTACCAACAAGAAGTTGTATAACAAGGCAGGCCGAAGTCTCGCCAAAGCTTTAGCGAAGGCGGACGAGAGTGCTACCAGGTGGAGGTGGTGAGTTTTGACTCCGAAGATTATTTTTGTTACAGTCAAGGTATATGGCAAACAAGAAAAAACAATTAGTGCATTATGATTCCGAAGCCGATGTCATCTCTTTTTACAGCGGCAAGGGCAAAGAAGAGGAGTTTGTGGAGATATCGCCCAATGTCTCTCTGGAATTAAATGAAAAAGGCGCTGTTATCGGAGTTGAGATTTTGAATGCCTCAAAAGTATTGCGTCCATTTTTAAATTCTCTCAGCAAAAAGGAAACTCTATACCTTCGGTAAATGCAAATTCGTTACAGTAAACACCTGGTGCTTCGAATCAAAATGCGCGGCATACCGTATGAGTTGCCGCGCATTGTTTTTAAGTCACCAAAGCATTTTTATGACAATGAAACCGATCTTAATATTGCTGTCCTAAAAACAGATTTTTTAGGAAAGAGAAAAAATATAATGGTTGCGTATCGTAAAAATCATTACGTTTTGCTCATCACGGTTCATCCCCTTAAAGAAAATCAATTGGAAAATCGCGTCAAAACTGGCAGGTGGGAAGAATTATGAACCAAGAAACTAAGACATGCCAAAATTGTCCCGATAAATTTAGCAAAGCTAAATCGATACGAGATCCCGTATCAAAATTTATCGTGATAAATTTTTATCGGGATAAATGGGATTATGAATAAAGAATCAAGGAGGTGTCAAAATTGTCATAATGAGTTTTGGATTGAGTCCGAAGATTTTCAGTTTTACGAAAAAATGAAGGTTCCGCCGCCGACGTGGTGTCCGGAGTGTAGGTTTCAAAGACGGCTGATGTTTCGCAACGAAAGAGTGCTTTATAAGCGTAAGTGCGATTTATGTGGCGAGTCAATGGTTACGGTTTTTTCACCAGAGAAGCCTTTTAAGGTTTATTGTAGTCCTTGTTGGTGGTCGGATAAGTGGGATGCATCGGAATATGCCATGGATTATGATCCTGGCAAGAATTTTTTTGACCAATACAAAGAATTCCAGAAAAAAGTTCCTTTTATGAATTTGTTTATCAGCTATAGCACTCTTGTAAATAGTGATTATACAAATCACGCCGGGTATCTTAAAAATTGTTATCTCGTTTTTAACGCAGACTACAATGAAAATGTTTATTACGGAGTCTCTGTTAATAAAGATAAAGATTCTATGGATGCACTTCGTCTGGTGGAATCAGAGCTCTGCTATGAAGTGATTATGAGCGTAGAATGCTATCGAGCATTTTTTTCTGAAGATTGCAGAAATTGCACCGACGTTTATTTTTCAAAGGCGTTACGAGGTTGCAGTAACTGCTTTGGCTGCATTAATCTGCAAAATAAAAGTTACTATATTTTTAACAGGCCATACTCAAAAGAGGATTATAAAAATGAAATTAAGAAATTTAAGCTAGATTCTTTTTCTGTCATAGAAGAATTAAAAAAGAGGGTACGTGAATTTTGGCTGGGATTTCCTAATAAATTCATGGTTGGTGCCCACAACGTAAATGTGTCGGGAGATTATATTGCCTATTCTAAAAACGCTCACCATATGTATCAGGCCAGGGGCGTGGAGAACGGAAAGTTTTGCCAATGGATAACACTAGAGCCCGCCAAAGAAATTTATGATTTAACAGAGTGGGGAAATGGAGTAGAGCTTGTATATGATTCAATTGCCGTTGGTGAAGGGGCTAATAATATAAAGTTTTCTTTTGGAGTGTGGGACAATACGCTCAATATTGAATACTCAATGTTCGCAACCAATTGCTCTAATGTATTTGGTTGCCTTAATCTAAAGAAAAAGCAATATTGCATCTTTAATAAACAGTACTCTAAAGAAGAATACGAAGCGTTAAGAGTCAAAATTATAGAAGATATGAATAGTAATCCTTATATAGACTCAAAAGGACGCGTTTTTAAATATGGTGAATTTTTTCCCTATGATTTAAGCCTGTTCGGCTACAATGAAACCAGTGCAATCCAATTATTTCCATTAATCGAAGAGAAGGTGTTGGAAAAAGGGTGGCGGTGGGAGATAATTCAAAGGGGGAGCCACGAAATTACTATGGCAAGCGATAAAATTCCCAATAGTATTCATGATGTTGATGAATCAATATTGCAAGAAATTTTAGGTTGCGCAAGCTGCGGCAGGCCTTTTAAGATGGTAAGAGGGGAATACGAGCTGCTGAAAAGGTTTGGTTTCCCTTCACCCCGTAAATGCCCTGATTGCCGTCATATGGAAAGAATGGGCCGTATTAACCCCCCACGTTTATGGATTAGGAAATGCGATAAGTGCGGCAGTGATATGCAGATCTCCTATGCCCCCGATCGCAAGGAAATTGTGTATTGTGAACAGTGTTACCAGCAGGAGGTAGTTTAGCTTGGCAAAACGGTGTAAAAGGGCTAGAATTAGGCTAAACTCTAAACCCTAGACCCTAACCCCTAACCAAAATGGCAGATACAAATAGAATTCGCAGATTTAAATTGGCTCCTCCGCCTCCGGAGTTGCCGGTGTATGAGCGGGTAAAGCCCGAGGATTGTTCGTTTATTGGGAAAACCAATTACGAAGCGGCTTTGGAGTCTAAGAAATTTATTTTTGGCATCAAGCGCGTAGATCGCCGCAGGCACGTGTATATTGTGGGCAAGAGCGGCGTAGGTAAGTCAAAACTTCAAGAGCTTTTGGTGCGCCAAGACATTGCCTATGGCCATGGGCTTTTCTTTATTGATCCCCACGGTGATGTAATAGAAGAGATTTTGCATTTTATCCCCGAAGAAAGAATAGAAGATGTGGTGCTCATTGACCCTGCCGATTCCAGTTATCCGATTTCTTTTAACCCTTTGGCCAATGTGGATCCGGGCTTTAAGCATCAACTCACTCAAGGATTGATTGAGGTATTGGAAAAGCAATTTGGAGCCAATTGGACGCCCAGGTTGGAACACGTATTCCGATTTACCTGTCTGGCTCTTTTGGACTATCCTCATGCCACTATGCGCGGCATGATTTCTATGTTAACAGACCGGAATTACCGCCAACTGGTGGTTGATTATATTGAAGATGATATGGTCAAGCGTTTTTGGGCTATTGAATTTGCCGATTGGTCTGAAAAATACGACACCGAAGCTATTATCCCCTTGGTAAACAAGCTGGCGCAGTTTTTGTCTGATCCCGCGCTACGTAATATTTTTGGCCAGAAAGAAAATAAAGTGGATCTGGAAAAACTGATGAACGAAGGCAAAATTATTCTCATTAATCTTTCCAAAGGAAAGCTGGGAGAAGAAAATGCCAGCTTCTTTGGCTCCATGTTTATTACCAAAATCAAGCAGGCGGGCATGGCGCGCGCCGCGCTGCCCGAAAAACAGCGAAAAGATATCTATTTGTACGTGGACGAGTTCCATAATTTAATGACGGAAACTTTTGAAAATATTTTGTCTGAAGCCCGCAAGTACGGTATTTGCTTAACCGTTGCCCACCAATACATGGGTCAGCTGTTGCAAAGTGTTCAGCAGGCGGTGCTGGGAAATACGGGAACCATTATTGTCTTCCGTGTTGGGGGTGAAGATGCCGTTAAACTAGAACCAGAAATGGCGCCGATATTCGGTGTGAAAGACATGGTAAACCTTGGCGTGCAAAATTTTTACATCAAAGAAACCATTGATGGGGAAGCTTATGACCCGTTTTCTGCTGAAACTCTGAAAGTACTGCCGCCTGCCCATGCTTCATTTAAAGATAAAATTGTCCAACGCTCACGGGAAAAATATACTGCTGCTTTGGATGCCACCAAAAAACTGATGGCAGAAGAGGAGTCAAAGATCATCCGTAGCTCCCACGAAAAATCTATTATTGAACACAAGGGGAAGGGAAGTCAGGAGACTGCTCAAGAAACCCCAAAACCCGCTCCAAAACAGGAAGAAGAGCCGTTGATATGATGTGAATATGTCCAACACGATCTACGTTTTTATTGATGCCTCTAATCTCTGGCAGGCCCAGAAGGCCAAAGGCAAATTTTTAGATTATCAAAAAACTGAAAGATATATTAAAGAAAAATACAAAGGTACAGATATAAAAGTTTTCTACTACACCGCTTATCCGGCCGAGGCGACCCGAAGTTATAGCTTAGATAGCAAACATAAATTTTTTACTTTCTTAAAGAAGGGTTTAGGGTTTGAAGTTGTCAAAAAGGAGTTAAAAAGAATTACGGTTGGTGCTCTTGTGGAAGAAAAGGGAAATATGGATGTCGAAATGACGATTGACGCTTTACATAATTTATCGAAATATCATACAGCAGTATTTTTTACGGGTGACAGTGATTTTTTGGCATTAGTCGTTTATCTAAAAAATCATGGTAAAAAAGTATATATTTTTTCTTCAAGAAATAATATATCGCAAGAGTTAAGAACCGGCGGGGACGGTTACATAGATATCTTGAATATCAATAAAATTTGGGGGAGGGAATTGAAACATAAAGAGGAATTACGTAAGGAGGGGAAATAAAAAAAACAACCCTCCTTGCGGAGGGTTGCCCTTGGATGTAATACCCTTTCAGTTATGAAAACTGAAAGACACCCTTATTGTAGCAAATTATAACCTCATGTCAAGAGTATTGAACCAAGAAACAAAAAACTGTCAAAACTGCAAACAGGATTTCGTAGTTGAACCCGAGGATTTTGGGATGTACGAAAAACTTGATTTACCTGTGCCGGTTTTGTGCCCTTATTGCCGCTGGAAATATCTTTTATCTTTTTGGACATTTGGAAAGTTTAGAATTGGAAAATCTGCTCTGAGTGGCAAGCGCATTATAACGACTCTCCCAGAATCTGTCCCTTTTCCTATTTACGAGCGGGAAGAATTTGTTTCGGACGCCTGGGATCCACTTGCTTACGGCAAATCGTACGATCCGTCGCGTCCATTTATTGATCAATTGTGTGAGCTTCAAGCTAAAGTTCCCCATCCTCATCAAACAGGAATTAAAAACGTGAATTGTGATTGGTGTGACGATTGGTGGGAATCTCGAGAATGCTATCTGAGCCGTTCAGGATACAAAAACGAACATTTGAGTTACGCCTACCGTGTCACAGGTTCAAAAAATTCCATTGATCTTACGTATTGTTTTGATATGGAACATTCTTACGATTGCCTATATTGTTTCAATGGCTATGATTTGAGGCACTCATTTAACTGCCGGAATTGCATAAATAGCAGTTTTTTGTATGACTGCCGCAATTGCACAAATTGCTTCATGTCCTGGAATTTGCGAAATAAACAATATTGCATTTTGAATGTGCAGTATTCTAAAGAAGAGTATTTTGAAAAACTAAAAACATTTGATTTGGGCTCTGCTGCCGCCATTGATCGCCTCAAAAAAGAGTTTTGGAACTATCTTAGAAATAATGTTGTCCATCGTGCGACCTACAACGTACAAGTTACTAATTCAAGCGGTAATTTCCTAATGGAAGATAAAAATTGCCAGTCTTGTTTTTTTCTAGAAAAATCCGAAAATTGCCGGTATTGCATTCGGGGTTTTACAACCAAGGATTGTATTGACCTGATAGGTAGCGTTGCGGAAAAATGTGGTTTAGGTTCGCTAGATCAATGGGGGTATGAAAACATTTGTAATTTGTATACAACGTATTGTCGTTATAGCGCCTACCTCGATAGTTGTGATGAATGTGAATATTGTTTTGGTTGTGTTGGGCTGCGTAAAAAGAAATACTGCATTTTAAATAGGCAATATTCAAAAGAAGAATATGAAGAATTGCTAGCAAAGATTAAAAGCGATATGAAAAAAAGCGGGGAATGGGGAAAATTTTTCCCACTTTCTTCAGCATACGCCGGCTATAACGATTCATTGGCTCAAATCATGTTTCCGATGAAAAAAGATGAAGCACTTGCGTTTGGCGCCAAATGGGAAGTTGCCCAAGAACCCCACTACGAAAATATTATCAATGCGGATGATTTGCCCGACACTATTGACGAAGTTGGTGACGAAATCACCAAGCAGCGCATCCTCTGCCCGGAAACAAAATTAAGTTATAATGTCACCCAGCAAGAATTGTCTTTTTATCTGGAAAAGGGCATTCCTCTTCCGC
>Ga0209542_10017739_pt1 | contig 11616 bp, 12 predicted proteins | sample RifCSPhighO2_01_FD_184028 | JGI IMG/M metagenome (GOLD analysis project Ga0209542, IMG submission 184028) | Soil microbial communities from Rifle, Colorado - Rifle CSP2_plank highO2_0.1 (SPAdes) (version 2) | ecosystem: Environmental > Terrestrial > Deep subsurface > Rock core/Sediment ...
TGTGTTCCGCCAGTAATATAGTTACAAATAGCAGCAGGGAGAGGTGTCCGAGTGGTTTAAGGAGATAGTCTTGAAAACTATTGTGCCGGCAACGGTACCGTGGGTTCGAATCCCACCCTCTCCGCCATTGTTACTGACTCTGAGCAAACACGGCCGCGCTAACACTTTTTGCACCAGATTTTTTAAGCGTTTTGGCTGCTTCCTCCAGTGTGGCGCCAGTGGTTACAATGTCATCAATCAAAAGTACGTGTTTGCCCTTTACCGACATTGGGCCAACAAAATTAAATGCATCTATCATCTGAGATTGCCTTTGCTTTCTTTTACTGCCAACTTGGCGTGACTGTCCCAGGCGCGTCAAAGCACGTGCCGCCGGAAGACCGGTGATGCAGGACAATTGTTTAGTTATGAGCTTGGTGTGGTCATAGCCGCGGGCCCGCCGCCTCGACGATGCCGTGGGCACCGGCACAATTACATAATCGGGCAAAAAGGGCAGGGATTTGCTGATTGCTTTTGCCAGCAATGCGTCAGCAGCTTGCGCATGCTGGAACTTAAACTTACGCACCAGTTCTTTGGCCAGGCCGTTGTACTCTGTAGCCACCCAAACGTGCTTGAGCCGGCTAGACCGTTTGCAACTACCGCAAACCAAGCTGTCTTTGGTCTGCTTGTAGCATTTGTAGCAGCGCGATGGTACGGGGTCAAAGGCATCGGGCAAGCACCAACGGCACAAAAGACTACCCTCTGCACCACAAGCCAAACAAGCATGGGGTGCAATAACACTAATTAGGCGCTCAATTATAGACATGAGCTAGTTATACTAAGTCTAAAGTACTTGGATCTTCTTAACTGTATCTTGCTTGAGCTTGGTAAAGCGAATAGTTAGCACACCGTCTTTTAGTATAGCTTCTACTTCGTCTTCTTTAACCGGAACCGGCAATGCTAAACTGCGTGAAAATTCACCCCAGTAACATTCCTGGACAAAGTAGTTTTCTACGTCGTCCTCGTTGCCAGCAGAAAGTGTGCCGCGGATACTAAGCGTATTGTCAGAAATACTTACGTCTAGGTCGCTTTTGTTTACTCCGGCTACACGGCCCTTAACTACCAATCTTTCTTTGGTCTCATAAACATCCACTGCCAGCTGGCCGGGTACAGCCTCTTCTTCGTCCCATTCTTCGCTGGCTGGTGCAGCTTGTCCTGCTGCAGCAGTATCATCTGCGACGGCTGGGTTTTCGTCTTCGCCCAAAAAAGCAGCAGTCAGTTCGTCTTCCATTAGCAAATCTTCGTCTTGGCCTTTTCGTGCCATAGTAAGTAGTCCTCCACTATATTTAGAATTTTATTCGGCTAACTTTTTTGTCTTATCATCAAGTATAGCGTAGGCGTTATGCCTCTACAACTACTCCAGGTGGTTATTTACAACATAATATCAACAACACCCGCCATTAGCGGGAGTTGCTTGGTGTAGTTAGCTAAATAATGCTTATTGGGTGGCTTTATTGAGCACGAACCGAACAATTATCTGCGCTAGCGCTACAATTATTAGTCCAATAACTGCATACAGAATGGTATTCTTCGCAGAAGACACGCTGTCGCTGGCTCCACCAGAGGTGATGTACTTTAGTCCGCCCACAATTATCATGATCACAGCCACGATACCAACTATGACAGAGAAAATATTTATAACCGTGGTAATGATATTGTTCACTTTTTCTGTAGCAGTGGAGTCTGTACAGCTGGCTGTACTGTCTAGTTTCAGGTTTTGCGCACCGCCACATAGGCTTTCTTGGACGGTAGCCGCAGAAACTGCTGCCGGGGCCAAAACTGGTGCAACCAGCAAGGCGGCTGAAAATATGCTTGCTAAAAATGTTTTTACTTTCTTGATCATGGCTAGGATTTTACCTTTCTTAGTTTTAACTTGTTTATACCATAAACGTCTTGTTGGCTTCAAGCTTTACCTACATGTGCCATCGGCCTGAAGGGTTTGCCCGGCTGAGCAGGGGTTGGCAGATTTGTTTAGTACAAAGCGTACAATAACCTGTGAGAGCACAACAATAACCAGCCCGATTACGGCATAAAGTATGGTGTTGCGCGCACTGGCGGCTTTTTGGGCATCGCCGCCAGAAGTAATAAACTTTAGCCCGGCCACAATTATCATAATCACGGCTATGATTCCAACTATTACAGAGAATATGTTCAATACTGTGCTTATCACATTGTTTAATGATGTGCCAGAGGTAGAATCGCACACACCGCCTGTGGTGCTAGATAAGCCCTCACAGGCCGCTTTTTTAGAATTATCAGAAAAAGCCGCGTACGCAGGTGGGGACACGGCAATAATAGTAAAGCTTGTAAACAAAAGTACCAGGCTCAGCAACAATCCCTTTGCTTTTAGTCTTTTGTTCATTGTTTTCTGTTCTTTATTCATTTCTTACAGCTTGCCCAAGACAAAGCTTACTATAGCCTGGGCAAGCATGGCAATTAGCAAGCCAATCATTGCGTACAAAACTCCGCGCCGGGCACTAGCCGCTCCATCGGCATCACCGCCAGAAGTAATAAACTTTACCCCAGATATCATGAGGGCTACAACGGCCAATATGCCTACAATCGCAACCATAATCTGCATTACTTTGGTTATGATTCCGTTGGGCCCAAAAAGTGGATTGTCATCATTGCTGTCGCCCGTAGCAGTTTGATTGTCATTACAAACTGCCGGTACTTCACCACCCGCAGGGATGTTTTGACAGGCGGGGCTTATGACGTCAACCGCCATAGCTCTATTTAAGGAAAGTATTACTGCCAGCGAGGCAAATAATGCGATTATGATTAAGGCGTATCTGCTCATTGGTTACTGTTTCCTTGTAAAAAGCTCATAGCTCACAACTTATTTAACACAAAAGTTACTATAAATTCTGCACTAATGGCCACAATCAGGCCAATGGCAGCGTAGATAACGGTATTCCGGGCTTTTTTGGCGGCCTCTGGATTGCCACCCAGCGAAGTCATGAGCTCTAACGCACCAATTATAATTACAACCACCGCAATCACGCCAATTATGCCAAAAGCTATTTGTAGCACTTGGGTAATCTGCCCGCTGTTCGCACTTACGTTGGGTAGTCCGGTACCATCAGCCGTGCAGTTGCCTTCACATAAATCGGCGGCAAGTCTCTGAACCAACATCTAATGGAACCTCCCTGCTATAAACGTCACCAAAGCGGCTGCGCTAACAGAAAGCACCAAACCTCCCAAAGAAAACAGTATAGTTTGCCGCGCCTTGGCAGTTTTTTCTGGCTGGCCCTGGCTGGTTATATAACTAACCGCACCAATAATTACGAAAACCAGTGCAGCTATGGCAGCCACACGCAGCAATATTTCTATAATTGCGGCCACAATTAGCCATACATCGCTCAGGCTATTAATCTTAGGCACACAGCCTGTGACAGCTTCCGTCTCGTCAATAGTGTCCTGCCCGTTTAGATATTTATGCCACGTAGGAAAAAGGAAGAAGTTGCCTCCTGAGCAAGCTGCCGCAAAATTTGATACAAAACTATAAATCATTTCAGTAACTGCCCCGGCACTATGTAGTTAAGTATGGCATATGTAAACAGAAAGAGAAGCAGGGCAATAAACGTGCTTTGCACGCGTTTTAGGGCATTGGCCGACCCCTGCGGGTCGCCGCGAGACGATGTAAACTGTATGCCCGCCACCACGAGTGAGCCAATAATCACCAATCCCACCCCTATAGATAGAAAACGAATAATAGCAAATAGCGCATCCATAATGGGGTTTCCTTTATGCCTGCAGCCTATGTCTATGCTTATTTCTACTTCTTGGCCGCTGCCGCCACAGCTGGCGGCATATACAGGCGGCGCAACCGCAAAGCTCAAGCTAAAAGCAACCAAAAAACTCAAAATTAGTGATTTGGCGCGCGTTATTGAAAGCTTATCCGTTAGTTTTGATCTTCGCATTTTTAGTTACTATAGCTCTTTTGCTTACAGGTGACAAGTTGTCAACAGATTGGAGGGCAAAAAACAAAGATTATGCTTGTCAAGCACGACACATTGTGATATAATTACGTCCGTAATAGGTTAATCAATATGCCTGCAGATCCACACGAACAACCAAGCGGCTCAGTCATCCACGGGGCACCACACTACGGAAGAGGTGGGTTTGAGCTTCCTCACATAAAATCAGACCAGGACCTGCTAGATATTCATGAAAAACTTGCTATACCCGACAGCCCAGAGGGCTTGCCTAGTAATCTAGAAGCTCTAGGCACTGAATCTGCACAGGTGCAAACTGGGGCCATGCCTGCTCAAGAAACTGGCGTGCTCCCTACACTACCTGAACATAAGAAACCAGCCCATAGCAAGGCCGTTAAGTTTGGAGCCTTGGGAACTGCTGCAGCTAGCGTAGTTGGATTGGGCTTGTACTTTATGACCAAAGGTGGCTCAGCGGAAAAAGCCGACTCTGGCAGGCCCCCAGCATCAGCTCTAGGAGTCACCCCAAATGGGAACGGTAGCCAAACCGCAATGCCAGAAAAAACTCCTCAAGCCGAAGTGCTACCTTTACCCACATCAACCAACAAAGCAGAGTTGCTCTCACAGCTTATTGGATATTTAAATAAAGGTTTTGAGACAAGCGATCCAACTTACTTTAATAAAGTTTTCCGCGGCGATCCATCGATCGGGCTGCAAGGCACAGACACAAACTCCGGTTTATCATTCCAAACGGTCTTGGGTCAAATGAACGAATACCGCGCCAGTGCCAATGGAGACCCTACCTACACAATTAGGTACGCCGCAGAGTATGTTATTAAAGACCCTTCACAAGATGATATTAATGAAACCCCCTACATCCTTGCCAAACTTACTCGCATAGAGAAGAGCGTGGCTGTTAATAAACGAGAGACTCAATATATGACATTTAAGATCGGCCCTATGTTAGAAACGACCAGCACCACACCTACTACTCTTAACCTCATTGATGCAAAAGATCCTGTGTCGGATGTTGACGCACAAGCTTTTATCCAGAATCCAACATCTTTTAAATCGTTCAAAATGTCGTTTGAGCGCTGAAGCAGTAAGTTTTCTCTTAAAAAACAAAAGTGCTACCATAGTAATTAATGCGTTTGCGCTTAAGTTTATTACTATTTGTGACGGTCATATTTGGTACTCTTCTTAGCAATATTCGGATTGCTTCAGCAGCACCTGCCACCGGCAGTTGGATAGACATGGTTTTTATAAGCTATGACGGGGCACAATTTACAGATGTTAACCCCTATGACTCCGTCCACGAATATGCACGTAAAAACGGAGGTTGCGTAGATAAAATTTATGCTGACCCTGGTAATCCTGGCAGTGGCACTTATGTTGACCTCGAAAAAAGCCAAGTAAACGGGGATTGTTTTGCGATAGATAAAGACGGCCAACCACATAAAGTCAATGGAGATGATCGTCTGCAAATTATCCGTTATGCCCAGTCTATTAATCTTACCTCCGGAGACCGAAGTAAAATTGGTGCGTACGGTGTAGATGAAGAAACTCTAAAGGGCTACATTAACCCTGGCTGGTTTGATGACTATCCACACAAAGCGCCTTTGGTGGAGTTTAAGACACCACCAGCAAATGACCCGCTCAGCGGCCAGTTTCCCAACCGCTTTTACGCTGTTATCGGCATTGGGCAGCTATATGCACAATTACAAGGGAATACCGCAACGATATGTTTCCAAAGCCTCCTAACAGATGACACAAGCTGTGAAGAAGTTAAACTAGCAAGTGGATCTCTGCCCAACATTAATGATGATTTTGCTCCTGATCCTCCAGGAGGAGGTGGCGACAGTAGCACTAAAGTCTCCTGCGAGAATAATGCTGGGCCTCTGGGGTGGATCTTGTGTAAGCTCGTAGATGGTTTGCGCGATGCTACCGAGTGGATGATGAATAACGTCATAGTTCCCTGGTTAAGGATTGACCCTCTGAGAGACGAAACAAGGGATAGTACGTTCAGAACCTGGTCTAATTTTAGAATCTTGGCAAACATAGCACTGGTTATAGCCATGCTGGTGGCAGTGTTTGGCCAGGCCCTAGGTGGGGGCATGATAGATGCTTATACGGCCAAGAAGATGATGCCGCGTATACTCATTGCCGCTATTCTTATAAACTTGTCGTTTTATATAGTGGGTTTGGCCGTAGATGCTACCAACATAGTAGCAAGGGGCATCACGGGATTATTGCTAACCCCCTTTAACGTTGGCGGCTTTACCACACAAATAGACTGGGGCGGATCGGTAACTGCCGGGTTAGGGCTTGCCGCCGCTGGGGGTACATTGTGGGCTCTTGCGGGACCCGGGATTGCTTTTCTGGCAGTTTTTGTTCTGTTGCCGGCACTTTTTGCCGTCTTGGGAGTATTTGCCACCCTCATTATTCGAATAGTTATTATGACCTTTCTCATAGTAGTTGCGCCAATTGCATTTGCCTTGTATGTCTTGCCAAACACAGAGCAATACTTCAAAAAATGGTGGAGCTTGCTTGTAAAAACCCTGCTTGTTTACCCTATAGTCATGATTATTTTTGCCATGTCGCAGGTGGTGTCAGCCATATTTACCTCACAGGACGACAAAGGCCTGTCTGGGATAGTGGCGATTGTTTTGGCGGTTTTGCCGCTGTTTCTCATACCGTTCGCCTTCAAACTATCTGGCGGAATGATAGCTGCTGTTTCCGGCAGTATTCAGGGCTTGGGCAAAAAGGCAGTTGAGGGCATCAAAGGCAACCCCAATGATCCGTATAGCCTGCGTAGGCGCACTACAAGAAATTTGAACATCCGTGCCCAAGAAACCGGTTTGCACCCACAGCAGCTCGGTTCATACCTTGACCCTAGGCAGCTTCGCAGGGGTAGGGGTTGGTCTTGGGGACAGGCACAAAGGAGGGCCTTAAGGCAAGCAGGTAGTCAGGCTGCTAGAGCTGAATTAGAAAAATCCAATCTTTGGGCAGCCGCGCAAGGCGACTCCAATGTTATGGCTCAATTGGCACGATACGGAAGTGCAGACGAAGCTATAGGCGCTGCTAACAATTGGCATACAGGTGAGATGGGACGTATTAACGAAGCGGAATCTAGGGGTACCATTACTGCTGGTGAGGCACAAGCCCAACGAGGAACTGCAGAAAGAAAGCACAGACAGAGAATGTCCGCTATTGCTTTTGGTGACAGGTTAGGTTTTGGAAATCCAGCCGTAGCACGAGCAGCCATGAACAACCCGTACCAGGTTGGGTTTGAGATGGATGCCGGTGAGAAAGGATGGGATGAAGCAAATGCAATGGCGCGCCGTATTGCTGGAAATGATGATTTCCAATACCGGTCTATCATGGATGAATTTCAAGCTGTCGCTAAAGGTCCGGCTGGAAGAGTTGATTTGGCAGGAAATACCGATGGCGATAGAGACTACGACGGAATTAAAGCATGGGGTAGTGGGAGTCTGTACGAAATTGGGAGCGGCAAACCCAGGGGCGTTTCAGGTGTAGCTGATTATATTGGCCACAGAGACGGGCATGGTAACATTGATGGCCTAATTGGTCGTATAGCTAATAACAGCTTAGACGCTCGCGATCAAACAATTATTAAAGAGGCGACGGAGAGAGGTGTTGACCCTCGTATAGTTGCAACAGAAAAGGTTGGAAAGTTCTATTCTGAGACTACGCAGTTGGCACAGAATGCCAAGGGTGCTGCTGGCGATGAGGCAATAAGACAGCGAAGGATTATTGGAGAACTCATTAATAGCGAAGCCGGCCTGAACCCATTTATAGCCCAGTTAACCGCTGGACTACCAAGCACACCTGGAAATAAGGCGGACGCATTAGCAGCTAGTCCAGATGTTAGACTCATATCGCGTACATATGAACGTCCTGACTTGATTCCGAATCAAGGCGGTGCCGGTGGTGGTGGAGGTGGAGGTGCTCCTGGAGGTCCATAGTAAACTATAACCATGGCTACATATAAAGTAATTCAAGACATAGAGGCAGAGGACAAGTTCCTGGGGCCGCTGACGCTCAAGCAGTTTATCTTTGCTGCCATTACTGTGGTCTGTGCATATCTGTCGTTTTTCTTTCTAACCAAAGGGGTTTGGTTTTTGGTTTTGCCGCTGCTGCCGGTTATGCTAGTGGGCGGGTTTTTGGCGTTTCCTTGGGGGCGCGACCAGCCCACAGAGACTTGGCTGCTGGCCAAACTGCGTTTTTTCCTAAAGCCACACCTACGAGTGTGGAACCAAACCGGTGTGCAAGAGCTGGTGACTATTACGGCGCCCAAAAAACAGGGTCCGGCGTTTGAGGGCGACAACCTCAGCCAAACTGAGGTAAAAAGCCGCCTAAGGGCACTCGCCGACACCATTGACAGCCGCGGCTGGGCAGTAAAAAATGGGGCTCTAAACATGATGACTGCACCCAACTACGCACCCGCTGCACCCCAATCAGACAGGCTAGTTGACATTGCCATGCCAGCCGCAGTGCCAATTGTAGACGTAGCGGCAGCAGATGACATTATGGATGAGCACTACAACCCCGTAGCCCAAAACTTTAGCCGCATGATAGAAAAGTCCGAGCAAACCCACCGCCAAGCTACTTTGCAAAAAATGGAACAGATCCGCGAGGGCAAACTACCAGCACCGGTAGGAACAGCACCGGTAAACGACACAGCCGGCAGGCAGGCCGGACAGGCAGGCGACAACTTCTGGTTTATGGGCCAACAACCCAGCGGCCCTGTGCCAGCCGGCTACGCGACCTTTGGCACCCAGACTGCTGCACCTGCGGCTTCTAGCGTTCCGGCCAAAGACATGCCGCTGTCTAGCGAAGAAAAGGCCTTGCTAGACAAAATTCACAAAGAAAAAGACCACACGCAGCCGCCAACGTTTGGACACATGAAGGTAATACTGCCGCCTTCGCAGCAAAAAACAAAGGCAAAAGCGCAGGTCCCTAAACCCGCCCCCGTTGACCAGCCAGTTGAAACCCAAAAGGCCAGGCCAGACCCAGCCCTAATGCAGCTGGCAGACAACGACGACCTAAATGTAGCGACCATAGCCCGGCAGGCAAACAAAAAGAAAGAACCTCCAGAGGACGAAGTCGTCATTAGCCTACGCTAAATTAGCCTGGTTATCAGCTTTGAGCTAGGGGCACAATCCTCTATACTGGTAATGCATATTGGAACCTGTTCCAGGGTGGATATATAACTAATGAATCCAAATCAAAATCAACCAACACAAATTTCCACTACTCCGGTAGTGGGCGGGCCACCGCAGCCAGCCGGGGCTTTGCCAAACCAACCCGCGGGGACCGTAACCAAACCGGCCGTTTCTGGTACCAAGGCCAACCCCAACAGCACCCAAAATGCTCTAATGATTGCCGAGGTGCGCGACGGCATTGTGATCATGAGCGACGGCTCTTTTCGCAGCGTGGTCATGGTCAAATCTATTAACTTTGACCTTATGAGCCCACAGGAGCGCGAAGCTGTAGAGTACAGCTACCAGGGCTTTTTAAACTCGCTGTATTTCCCCGTACAAATTTTCATTCATTCGCAAAAGGTAGACCTGCGGCCATATATAGAAAAGCTAGACAAAATTCGTACAGAGCACGACAACATGCTGCTGGCGCTGATGATGGAAGACTACATAACGTTTATTGACCAGTTGAGCCTCCAAACCAACATTATGGACAAGAAGTTCTACGTGGTAATTCCGTATTTTCCTACGCCAGACGTACAAAAAGCCATTAGCTCTACCAAAAACTTTTTGACAGGCCTGGGCGGTTTGTTTGGCAATAAACAACAGCATGTAACCATAAACGAGCCAGATCTAGAGCGCGCCAAAACAGAGTTAAAAAACCGCGTGCAAGCAGTTTTGTCCGGGCTGCAGCAGGCAGGCATCCAGGGATTGCCTCTGGACACGCAAGAACTAATAGAACTTTACTACGACACCTACAACCCAGACACTGCCACCCGCCAGGAGCTAAAGAATTTCAACGACCTATCTGCGCCTGTTGTCACCAAAGGCCAAGGCGAAGCCCGGCAGCCAAACCTAGAGAAGGAACTACCCCAATGATTCGCTCCGCTCATCAAGGTATGGCAAACATCCTATGTCCTAAATCCTATGTCCTAAATCCTAGTTTTTCCGGAGGAAAATTCTAATGGGTTTATTTAAGAAAAAATCTTTGGCTACTGACCCCGTGGCTTTGGCAGAGGCCCAGCGGCTGCATGAGCAGCAAGAGGTAAGTGCCGCGTTCCAAAAGGGCATAACTGCCCTGCGCGATTTTATAGCTCCCAGCTCCATGAAGTTTGAAAACGGCTTTTTCCACCTGGGTACCCGCTATGCCCGGTCGTTTTATGTCTACGGCTACCCGCGCCAGCTTTTTACCGGCTGGCTTTCATCTATGGTCAACCTGGATGAGGTCATGGACCTGTCTATGTATATTTACCCGGTAGAAAGCCAGGTGGTACTAGAAAACCTGCGCAAAAAAGTAACCCAGCTAGAGGCCGGCATACAAATTGATTCAGAAAAGGGCCGGGTGCGTGACCCGGGCAAACAAGCCGCCATACAGGACGCAGAAGAAATGCGCGACAAACTGCAGGTGGGCGAGGAGCGATTCTTTCGCTTTGGGCTGTACTTTACCATCTATGCAGAAAGCATGGACGAGCTAGAGTTTATGACACATAAAATAGAGTCCATTCTGGGCCAGCAACTGGTTTATTCCAAGGCTGCCGCGTCACAGCAAGAACAAGGCTTTAACAGCACTATCCCGCAGTTTGTAGACCAGCTGCAGATAAGGCGCAACATGAACACTGGGGCTATTTCTACCAGTTTTCCGTTTACCAGTGCCGATCTTTCCCAAGACAACGGCATACTCTACGGAATCAACATGCACAATTCGGGCCTAGTTATATTTGATCGTTTCACACTAGAAAACGGCAACAGTGTGGTGTTTGCCAAATCTGGCGCCGGCAAAAGCTTTGCCGTAAAGCTAGAAGCGCTGCGCAGCCTAATGTTTGGCACCGAAATTTTCGTGGTTGACCCAGAAAACGAATACCAACGCATGTGCGACGCAGTGGGCGGGGCATATGTGCGCCTTAGCCTAAACTCGGCTACCCGCATCAACCCATTTGACTTACCCAAGGTAGTAGATACAGAGGAAGCCGACAACGCTCTGCGATCTAATCTGATTACGCTACACGGTTTGCTACGCCTTATGATGGGCGGAGCCCAGGCCCAAATGGTTGGTGGTGCGGCTGCAGCCATGCCAGCCCTAAACCCAGTAGAAGAAGCCGACCTAGATGCCGCCCTCATAGAAACCTATGCCAAAGCCGGCATAACCAATGACCCGCTAACCCACACCGGTATACCTCCAACTATAAGCGACCTTTACGACACACTGTTGCACATGGGTGGCAGCGGCCCACAGCTAGCTCAAAGATTACGCAAATACACCAGCGGCACGTTTGCAGGCATCTTTTCACAGCAGTCCAATATAGACATAAACAACCCGTTTGTAGTGTTTAACATCCGCGACCTAGAGGACGAGCTGCGCCCAGTGGCCATGTATATTGTGCTCAACTTTATCTGGAACAAGACTAAGACCGACCAAAAACGCC
>Ga0209542_10017742_pt1 | contig 11615 bp, 12 predicted proteins | sample RifCSPhighO2_01_FD_184028 | JGI IMG/M metagenome (GOLD analysis project Ga0209542, IMG submission 184028) | Soil microbial communities from Rifle, Colorado - Rifle CSP2_plank highO2_0.1 (SPAdes) (version 2) | ecosystem: Environmental > Terrestrial > Deep subsurface > Rock core/Sediment ...
TCTAAAAACACGCAACACAGAAACTTGCGCCTCAAACAATGTAGAAATCTGACGAGACAAAATAACGATATCTTTGTTTGATACTCTTTCAAAAATAGCGACATCGCCGAAAACATTTTTGTCAGCCTGTTCAACAGAAACAATGGTAAAACCTCTGTTTTGTAGAGATGTAATAGCCACATCCGGATTAACCGCATCAATCTGACCTTCTTTGGTCGCTCCACTTTTATCTAAAACTTTATATTTGAATAACATTTTATAGTTTTTAGTTGATAGTTTTTAGTTTTTAGAAAAACACAACGATAAATTATTTATAAAAATCAAAAAATTTAAAAAATTGGATAAAGTTCGAGGAAGTTTTGAGAAAATAATTTGATGCGTATTGATGATACGGTGAAAATTATTTTCCCAAAACTGACGAAGAAATTTGCCGATTTTTAAGATTTTTTTATATTAATTTTTCCAACGCGCTCTCATTCAACGAAAACTTTCTCGCATTCTCTACTGTAATTTCTCCCTTTCTCACTAATTCCGCCAAAGATTTATTCAAACTGATCATTCCCTGCTGAGAAGCGGTTTCGATAACAGAATTAATTTCATAAGTTCTTCCCTCCCTAATCAAGTTTGCCACCGCACTGTTGTTTATCAAAAGTTCATAAGCAGGAACCATACCTCCTGAAATTCTTGGGATCAATCTCTGCGACAAAATACCTACCAAGCTGGCTGCCAACTGTGTTCGAATCTGACTTTGTTGTTCTGCTGGAAAAGAGTCAATGATTCTGTCCACCGTTTGAGCCGCTGTATTTGTGTGTAAAGTAGAAAATACCAAGTGCCCTGTTTCCGCTGCGGTAACTGCTGTTCCGATTGTTTCAGGATCTCTCATTTCACCCACCAACACGACATCCATGTCTTCTCTGAACACCGATTTCAAAGCTGTGTGAAAATCCGCAGTATCAACACCGATTTCCCTTTGGTCAATAATTGATTTTTTTGGTTCATAAACATATTCGACAGGATCTTCAATGGTTACAATATGTTCTGCCCTAGTTTGGTTGATAAGTTCAATCAAAGCCGCAAGAGTAGTTGATTTTCCTTGACCAACAGGACCAACCACCAGAAAGAACCCTTGTTGTTTTTGAGCAAAATATTCCAAAATTGGAGGCAAATTCAATTCGGCCAAAGTTCTGATTTGTTTTGGAATCAATCTTAGAGCAATAGAAATAGTGTTTTGATGAAAAAATCCATTTCCTCTGAAACGCGCGTCATTAACACCGTACGAAAAGTCTATTTCTTTTTTCTCCAAGAATTTATCTTTATTTTCTTTGGTCAAAAATTGATCCAAAAAACCAAGCATCTCTGCCTTAGTCAAAGGGTCATATTTAACAAGAGGAATCAAAGTACCAGTCGCCCTGATATAAGGTTTTCTGCCCTCGGAAAGATGTAAGTCTGAACCACCTTCCTTTATCACATGAGCAATTAGTTCATCCAATTTATTTTTATGTTCCATAAATAAAATTTAAAATTAAAATCTCAAAATTAAAAATTTTCAAAATTGAGTGCAGTTCGGTTTTGTTTTTTGAAAAATGGAGGAAGGCGTATTTTAATTACGACGACCGACATTTTTCAAAAAACAAAACCGAAATGTGCCGATTTTGGAAATTTTTACTTGTTAAATTTTTTATCGGCAATCTTTACAACATTAGCTAAAACCTCCGAAGGAATCGTGCTGGCTTTTATAATATACCCATCAACATTAAATTGCTCGGCTTTATCCACATCAGATTTTTGTCCTTGATTGGACAAAACAATAACCGCCGAATTTTTTGCCAAATTATTTTTTCTAAGACTTTCAAGAAATTCGAAGCCATCCATCCCCGGCATAATCAAATCAAGAAGAACAATATCAAAATCATCTGATTCTTTTAATTTCTCCAAAGCATCCTGACCGCCAAAAACAGTCTCAACTGTAAAACCGTTTTCTCTGAATTTCAAAGAATACATATCAATCAAAAACTTATCATCATCAACCAACAAAATTTTATATTTTTTTTCTTTTGTCATTACCTTAATTATATTATAAATATTGAACTTCTTCAAAAGGGATTTTCTTTTCAAAAGCCTTCATCAACGCATCCTGTCGCATTGTAAAGATACCTCTTCCTCTTACCACCTTATCAATTGCATTTGATGACGGGTCTTTCAAGATTACTTCTTCCAATTCGTGGTCTATTTCAATCACTTCAAAAACTCCGATTCTTCCTTTCAAGCCAGTCGCACAACTTGGCGAAGGGGCAGCTTTATAAACATTTGCCGGTATTACTATTTTATTTCTTATCTCGTCAGGTAAAGTAGCAAGCTCTTTTTCCACAATCATTCTTATACTGCCTTCAATTGGAATAGGCTCTCCAGCATCAGCACAAAGAGTTCTCGCCAATCTCTGAGCAACCGCCAAAATAAGAGTCGGAGCAATAAGATAAGGATCTACTCCCATCTCCACCAAACGCGGAATAACTCCGACAGCATTGTTGGTGTGAATAGTAGAAAGCACCAAGTGACCGGTCAAAGCAGCCTGAACCGCCAAATTGGCTGTTTCTTTGTCTCGAATCTCCCCCACCATAATAATGTCGGGGTCCTGACGCAAAGCAGTCCTCAATCCATTTGCAAAAGTATAACCAATCTCTGGCCTTACTTGTGACTGACTAACTCCTTCAATATTAAATTCCACAGGGTCTTCCAATGACAAAACATTTTTTGTTTCTCTATCTAATTCATTAAGCAAAGAATACAGAGTGGTAGATTTTCCAGAACCGGTCGGACCAGAAATCAAAATCATTCCAAAAGGTTTTTCAATTGCTTTCCTCATCAATTCCAAATTTGACGGGGTCAAACCTGTTTGTTCCAAACCCTTAACACCTTTTTCTGGTTCTAGAATTCTCATAACGATTTTTTCTCCGTAATAAGCAGGGAATGTTGAAACACGAAAGTCTACTTTTCTGTTTTCAATTCTTGCAGAAAAACGACCGTCTTGCGGTTTTCTCTTTTCATCCAATTTCATATTAGACAAAACTTTAATTCTAGCGACCACAGCACTGTGAACATTTGTTGGCAAAACAAGAGATGTGTGCAAAAGCCCATCTACTCGGAACCTTACTCGGATTTTTGATCCGACATGTTCAATGTGAATGTCCGAAGCATTTCCCTCGGCAGCATAACGCAAAATCGTCGCAACGATTTTTGTCACAGGCGCCTCTTCAATTATCTTTGTATTTAGACTACTTTTAATTTTTTGAGAAATATCTTCTGGCTCACCGCTCTTTTCAATTTCAAAAGAAATTTCTGATTCCAATTCGGTCAGTGCTTTGTTTACTTCTCCGTGCAGACCGCTGTAACTATTGAAAACCTTGTCGTAATCTTCTTTTGAAATAATAAAAATTTTGAAAGGCAAATTATTTTTTGAAGAAATAAACTGCAAAGCATCGCGAGCCTCCATATTATCAGGATCTAACATTCCCACTTCCAAATAACCATCTTTATCCATACCGATTGGAACAAAATTGTAATGCTCTGCTGAATTTTCTGGGATTTTTTCCAAAACACTCAAAGGAATTTCTCCTTCAGGAACTTTTCTAGAAGGTAGTTTAAAATATTCTTCTTTGGCAGACAAAACAGCATCATCAGGAATTTCCATTCCTGACAAAATATCATCGACTAAAACACCCCTTGATACAGCTTCTTGCTCTATCCCTGATATTTTACTGCTTTCCAATATTCCATTTTTTGCTAAAACATCTAAAAATCCCATAGTTATTCACAAATAAATTACCACCCTTTTTAAGAAAATTTGTTAAAGTCCCAAGAAAGGATTGGGTCTTCCTGTAGGTTGATCTTGCAATTCAACGCCAAAATCTTTTAGTTTTGAAAAGGCTGGGTCACTAAGGACATCACCTCTCAATTCAATAGATTTAATTTCTAACAACAAAGTAAACAATTCACTTCCCATTTTTGAATTAAATTTACCTTCTGCCACCAAAAGAGCCTCTTCGGCAAAAACAAAACCGCTCGCTACGAGAATCCCGGAAACTAATATTAATCCTATAAAAAACTTTTTCATAAATTTTATTATTTTAGCCAATATGTTTTGACTGTGAAATTAAATTTATAATTGTTTTCTTCTTTTGGCACAACGCTAAAACTTAAATCAGTAATGTCTACCAAACGCAAACTGTCTTTCAAGTCAGTGATAAAAGACATGAATGTTTCATAGCTTGATGTCATAGAAAAACTGAGGGTTACGGATCCGTATTTTGTGTCTTCTGCTCCCATTCTTGCCTCTTCCGAGGTGTCTTCGGGTGCATTCAATTTAATATCTCTGATGATTGCTCCATAATTTGCCGCGATTGCATTGATATCCATAATCAATTTAACATTGTCTACATTATCAGGAATCATTTTCTTTACTCTATCTATATCACTCTCTGAAAAAGTAGCATATTTTTCCAAAAGACCATCGCGAATACCTCGCAATTCTTTTGATTTGTTTCTCGCCTCATCGTACTGGGTTTTTTCTTCTTTTAATGCTCCAATATTCTTGTAGGTAGGATCAATAAAAATGACGAAAACGCCCGCAGAAATGATTATTAAGATTATTGGTAAAATTATTCTCTTCATCCCGTTAAAAATTTTAATCTAAGTAAACTTGAATTTAATAAAAATATTTAAACTTTCATCTATATGATACCCCGTTTAAGCAAAAATTTCTAACGGGATTCATAATATATTAATTTTGAACTCTCTTTTTGAAAGAAATTAAATCTGGATCAACATTGGCAGTCAAACTAAAAATTACTTTCCCTTCGTTGTTTACATCCAAATCGGAAAAGATTATGTTTTTTATGAAAGGATTCTTTCCAATCTTATCGGCCTGCAACGCAACTGTTGAATAATCTCTGGTAATGCCGTCCATTGCCAACTCTATTCCCTCGTTGGTTATTTTGAATTCAAAATCAACAAACTGAACTGCCTGTAAGGTACTTTCCTCTATTGCATCAAACAATCCTGTCATATCGATATGACCGCCCAAAAGCATTTCCGCTACGCGCAAACGATTGTCCAATTTGATCAATTGTCGAATTGTTTCCATATCAAAATTTTCTTTTTCCTTTTCCAACATTATCTTGCTTTCTTCGATACTGCCAGTCAAATAATTTTCATACAAGAAAACACCCATCGCAAAAGCGAGGGTTATTAAAAAAATAACCATAGAAATAAGAAAGAACAAGTCAATAGTTCTTCTCTTCTGGATCCTTTCCTCAACCACAGGACTTTTCTTTGGGATAAAAGATGTATTGTCTGATCCAATAACCATATTTATATTATACAGTAAAGTAATTAATCTTTACTTGTGGATAAACCCGCACACCAATATTTTTATCACTCCACGAGTAGAGATTTTATTAAATTAATATTTAAATTTTATCTAAATTACTCTGAGTTACGAAACTCGCTATTATTTTATGGATCACTTCGTAGTATTGCTTTAAATTTTTTCTCAAAAAATTTAAAGTGCTCGTGAACCTGCCTGCCGGCAGGCAGGGACGGACGAAAAAGCAAAGCTTTTTCGTCCGTTGACGACAGCTCCGCTGTCGTCTTTGCGAGCCTTAGCGAAGCAATCCATGAGTTTCGTAATTCAGAGTTTAAAAAAACAAACCTCACCTTATCCACACACAAAATTTGCAAAATTGCCCCCCCATACTATAAAATGCGAAACAGATTTTGTTCTCAAAAAAAACAAACAAGGAGGTGATCAAATTGATGTAAACAACTGTAGTGTCCAACAAACGAAAACAGTATCACAATCCAACAAAACAGAATGACTGGAGGTCAAGATGAAAAAACTCATTTTCCTTTCTATCGTTTTGCTGGGAGTAGTATTTTCCCAGTCGGCATTCGCGACAAGTGTTCTTTATCAACCCACACCTTATCCTCTCTTGGATAAGAACGGCAATACGATGTCCCAAAATTTGGACAAGGTTCATCTCTGGGACGGGTGGCTCCCGAGTTATTACTACAACCAAGAATTTATCCGCGACAGCAAACTCGAACTCGGCGGCTGGGGAGATCTGTATCGAATCTATATGAAATTTGATCTTGAAGGTTTACCTAACAATTCCAACAGTACGGCGTTGTACCTGATGCCTTATAACAGAGGAGATTCTTCCACGACTATTCCTGTAGCCCTTTGCCAATTAAGTAGTTCGTGGGATTTGTCTATGACATGGAATACCCAGCCGTCTTATTCAACTTGTTGGGGTTGGTATAGTGCCCCAACTGCAGGCACATGGTGGGGTGTTTCAATAACCTCGCTTTACAACAATTGGCAAAGCGGGTCATCTACAAATTATGGCATTATGATGGCCCCACAAAACAACAATAATAATTTTGACGATTTTAGGAGTTCACGATATTCCGAATCCAATTATCGTCCTGCGTTGTTGTTTGATTTCACGCCGACGATTACTTTAGAAATGCCGTTACCTGGGAATCACCTCTGGCTGGTTACGACGGAACCTGGTGGATGGGATTGTATGGGAGACTACGACCAATATCACGATGGAACCAACTACTTCTCAGTTGACTTTTCGTGGAGAAATCAAGCTGATGCCGGAGCGGCTGTATATGACGAATCCACTGATGACATTCCTATTTTAGCGGCTGGTGGTGGCAAAGTTTACCAAGCTACCTATTCATCTTCAAACGGTTATTATGTCGTAATAGACCACGACGGTGACGGAAACATCAATACTGGTGTTTCAACTCGATACCTCCATCTCAAATATTCACCACCTGTTTCATCTGGGAATACCGTTCAGCAAGGAGACCTTATAGGTTATATGGGGGATACTGGATTAAGTGACGGAGTACACCTCCATTTTGGAATTCGCTATCAAGACAGTGGATCATCCAGCATATCTCAATTGAGCAAAACTCTCGTCGATGGGATCCTCATAAAAAGTTACCAGACCAAATGTTCTGAAGATGAAGACGGTGTCCCTCAGAACTGGGTTCGGTATTATCGTTCCAGCAACACTGCTTATTAATTACAATATAGATAAGCAAAAACACACAACGGGGTTTTAACCCCGTTGTTTTTATTTTTTTGAAAATGTATAATTCCATTATTATGATGAAAAAAAATACAATTATTTTATCATTAACTATTATTATTTTAATTTTAATACTTTCTTTTTTAAATTTTAATAAAGAAGGTATTGATGATAATGAAATAATCATTTCTAATGAGGATCGATTAAATATAGAAAAGATCAATACATATTCTAATGATCAATACAATTTTTCATTTTCCTATCCTACTACATGGATAATTAAAAGTGATAATCTAGGTAAAGGAGCTTTGCAATTATTAAATTATGACGATTCAAAATCGTCCAATTCTTTTTCTGAAGGAGAAAATAAAATTGAATTTGTTATTGTAGATCAATTAAATATTGATGATTCGAGTGACTATCCCGAAAAAAATAAGACTGTTGCAGATGTAAGAGTAACAAATCAAGATTCTAAAAAAATCAATATTGAATTAACTAATGGAGAAAAAATAATTTCTTATTACATTCCTATCCCTCAACAAAATAAATATCTTTATGTAAGTATTTATGGTGATATTCGGAATTTTGATGTATTAGATGAAGTTGTAAATAGCATTCAGTGGTCTAAGTGAATATTAAAAAAGGAACAATTCGTAAAACTGTCCCCTTTTTTTATTACCAACTACTCGCTACTAACCATTTATCTGTGCAAGCATACCCACTACCCACCACGTAACCCAATTTTTTTACTTTATTCACAGTCAAACTAATTTCATCGTTTCATTTGAAAACACTTTTATCTTCTGTCTTTAAAAGAGGTCACAGCGTGTTGATCCCTACAGCTGTAAAGGTGAATACGGCACTGATCCTCTGCAGATTGGTGGACACGATAATGTCTGCCTATGGGACAGCTGTCAGTAATCTCAAAAACAATTATTTAAATTTAAAACCCCTCGCGTGGAAGTGGGAGGGTTATTTTTTTAATCTATAAATTTGAAAGTTGAAAATATTGTATTCAAGGCTTCCAAAGACAAATTTTCAGTTTCTATGGTAAAAATACTTCCTTTATGGAAAAAAATTGTATTTAAACCAAATTTTTCTATACGCACTTCTGGTGTTAATCTTCGAATTTCCTCTAATTGCTCATAAGAGAGCCCCTCTGATGTTTCTGGCTCACCATAAAACAATAGCACTTTTTCGTTATCGATAATAGTTTCTGCTGAAATTTTAGATGAAGGATTTTGTAAATAAGAGTCTCTTATTTCTTGGTAATCATAAACTGATGTTATATTAGCGTAATTGCTGTTTTCAAGTTCGTCCTTACTTAAAATTCTAATACTGAGAAAAGGGCTGGGTGTAGTTTTTTTAAGATCTGCATCATCAATTATTACATAATTACTCGTACATTTTTTTGTGTCTTTGAATACCAGTTCATTATTTTCAGATTGTGTTTCGTACATTCTCCACCCATTCGGATACTTAAATTCATATCCATACCCTTCATTTCTACAAGTCTCCCAATCAGAAGTATCTAACAAGGTTATTTCTGTTGTTGTAGCAGTTTCGGTTGTGTCGGTATCAATTTGTAAGTTTTTGTTATTTGTATATTTGAAAATAATTATTCCACAAATCAGTAGAATAATTACAATAATAATTAAATTTTTCATTTTCTCCATAAAAACGATTATATCAAAAAAAATCTAAACAAAAAACTATTTGCAATCATCATGCTCGCTGTTTTTTATGTTAAAATTTTCTCTATGAAAAATAAAAATTTAATTATCTTTTTCGTCGTAATTTGTGTGCTAATTTTAATATTTTTTATTTTTAGCACGAGAAAATCTGACACAGAGGTTATCGACAATATTACGGAAAATAATTCTATCTCGGAGATAAGTGATAACGATATATTAAATGCTGATTTTAATTTTGGAGAATTCACAAATCAGTATATTGATGATGATTTTGATTTTTCTCTAATGTATCCGGAAGAATTGGGGGTTGCACAGGTGCAAAAGTCTTGTGACATTAGTTTGTATTTGAAAAAACCATCTTACCCTCCTTTTTTGTTGATTCAAAATCCAAACTGCGATTCAGCATTTAGAAATCCAAATGCAAAATCTCTTGATGATTACAAAAAAGATTATGTTACAAAATCAGGGGGCATAGTTCACATATTTAATTCAGAAGAAATAAAAACAAATTTTGGAACTATAGGAATAAAACAAAAGTATCACAAGTTCCAAAACGAAGAAGAAATCAACAATATTAATTTTAATGATATTACACCCTCTGTAAGATATGTATTTCATAATGAAATACACGGATTTTATATTTTATATGTAATGCCTACTTTTAGTGAAAACGAATATCTGGAAGAAAAAACAAACATCTATTTGGATTTAGAGAAAAAAATTATTAATACGATTAAATATTAAAAAAGAACAATTTATGAAACTGTCCCCTTTTTTTATTAACAACTATCTGCCTGTGCAGGCAGTCTCATTATCAATCACTCACTAAAATTATTCCATCTCTCTCAATCCCCGAAGAGCCAGACCTAGTGCGACAGCAAAACCAGGGCCGACTTGTTTTAATAAAGGATCCAAAAATGCTGGGGCCTCTACTTTTGAAAACGGGTTAGAAATTTCTACCTCCATTTCGGTATGACTTTTTGCAAAATCCAACATTCCATTGATGATTGATCCTCCTCCGGTAATCACCAATTTATCAATATTTTTATTATATTTTTTCTGATAAGCCAGAATTGCTTTGCTTGCTTCGTTAAAAATGTATTCCATACTGGAATAAACGACGCCAGAAACTTCTTTTTCAGAATCGGTTGTGCCGACAACACCAACTTTTATTTTTTGTTGTTCGGCATCATTAACGCTGATTCCAGTTGCACGAGCAATATTCAAAGTAATGTCTTGTGATCCCCTGCCAATCATATGAGAGTCTTTTATCATTCCTTTTTCTATAATATAAAGTTTTGTCGCACCAGATCCCATATCCAAAACCGCAAAATTTAAAATATTTTGTGTTGTTGCTGTTCTGATGGTACTAAAAATCTCCACCTCAAGAAAACTTAGATTCAATCCCGCCCCAGCAATAATCTCTTTTTGTCTTATTACCGTATCTCTGTGAATTGCCGCTACCAGTACCTCGGTTTTTGGCGTTTCGTCTCTTTTTGTTGTTGACAAATTGTCTTCTCCCATAAAACTGGTAACTGCCGTTTCATCTTTTGGAATTACTTTCCAGTCCAATTCGACTTCGGAAATAGGTACCGGGATATATTTTCTCGCCTCAATCGGAATCATTTGTTGTAATTGTTTTGGATCCATTGTTGGCAATTCCATATTGAAAACAAGGGATGATTTCAAGGGAATAGAAACGCCACATTCTTTTGTGGTGACATTTGATTCTTTCATTAAATTAACCAGTGCTTCACTCAACTGAGCAGATGATAGATCTGTCGCTCTTCCTACTTCAATATTTGCATAAGGACCGAGTGACAATTCGCCGTATGTTTCAAGAATAGCAACGCCTTTTTGTCTTTTAAGCTGAACAACCTTTAATGAGGACGACCCCATATCAATACCTACAAAGCTTCCCTCTTTTTTCCCAAAAGCTTTTTTTAGACTATCAAAGTTAAAAAGACTCACAATTTTAAATAAAATTTAATATTAAATAAATTATAACATAGTTTAAATTAACAGTTTACAGCCTTTACGAACCTGCCGGCCGGCAGGCAGGCTTTACGAACTTTACGAACTTTACGAACTTTACGAACTTTACGAACTTTATGAACTCTAAGGACTTCTTTGAAAATTGTTGTTAAAATTTTAGCATGAAGAATCATTCTAAAAAAATCTTTGTTTTTCTTCTGGATATACTATTCCCCAGAAATGCCATCCAAAAAGAATTAGATAATATTTCGACAGAAGAATTTTTAAAACGCGCAAACAAGACTTCTCACGCTGACAAAAACATCATTACAATTTTTGATTACAAAAATAAATTAATTAGAGAAGCAATCTGGTCACTTAAATTCAGGCGAAACACTCGTCTGGCAAAAATTTTTGCTCAGATAATCTATGATGAGATAATGGAAGACCTTTCGGATATGGAAACTTTTGAAAATTTTAAAAATCCGATTCTCGTGCCGATGCCGATTTCTGCAAAGAGACGGCGGGAACGGGGATTTAATCAATGTGAATTAATTGCCAACGAGTTAACCAATTTGAACAGCGAGATGTTTGTTTTAAACAAAAAATCTCTAATAAAAATAAAAGATACCCCGCCTCAATCAAGGATGAAAAATAAAAAAGACCGTTTGGAAAATTTAAAAGATTGCTTTGCTGTGAGAAACAAAGAATTAATCAAGGGGAAAAATATTATTTTGCTGGATGATGTAACCACGACAGGAACGACATTAAAAGAAGCGCGAAAAGTCCTAAGAAGACACGGCGCAAAAAAAATAATTTGTGTAACGGTGGCGCATTAGGTTAG
>Ga0209542_10017743_pt1 | contig 11615 bp, 7 predicted proteins | sample RifCSPhighO2_01_FD_184028 | JGI IMG/M metagenome (GOLD analysis project Ga0209542, IMG submission 184028) | Soil microbial communities from Rifle, Colorado - Rifle CSP2_plank highO2_0.1 (SPAdes) (version 2) | ecosystem: Environmental > Terrestrial > Deep subsurface > Rock core/Sediment ...
TGCGATTGCGGCGGTCGCGATAAGCATACTGCAGAGCTCTAGTTGTAGCTTGCCTACCGCGTTTTACAGATGAGCGGTGGGCCTTAGTCATACCCCGCGTCGCGCGACGGACTTTTTTATGGCGTTTGTGAGAAGTAACTCCGCGTTTAACTCTCATTAGGCAGCTCCTTGCGTCACTGCAGGGTTAAGGGTTAAGGGGTAAGGGCTAAGGGTCAGCCCTATACGCTTATCGCTTACCGCTTGACGTTGATGATGAGTGTAGCGAAGCATCTTATACTCCGAGTTTCCTTTTGATGTTCTTGGCTTGTTTGCCTCTTAGAACCTCAACGCCAGCAAAAGTACGCTTACGGGCGGCGCTTTTCTTCTCTAAAAAATGGTTACCCGAAGCCCTCCGGCGCATGACCTTACCAGTCTTGGTAATTCTGACACGCTTCTTGGTGCCGCGGTGAGGTTTTAATTTAGGCATAACTACTTTCTTCTGACGACAAAAGTCAGCTGGCGGCCCGCAAAGACGGGCTCTTGGTCAACAACTACTCTGTCGCCGAGCTCTGCAACCACCCGGTCTGCCAGCTTGAAGCCCAAATCCCTATGGGCCATTTCTCGTCCCCGATAGATTACCGCAATCTTCACCTTATGTCCAACATCTAAAAAGGCTGTTACCTTGCGCAGCTTGATGTCCAAATCGTGGTCACTGATTTTTAAACCGACCCGCATTTGCTTCATGTCTAGCGATCTAGCTTTTTGCCGGTTTTTTTGCAGTTGCTTGGTACGTTGGTAGTTGTATTTACCCCATTCAACAATCTTGGCTACCGGCGGGTTAGCGTCCGGCGAAACCATTACCAAATCCAAATCAGCTTCCTGGGCTGCTCGCAGAGCTTCAGCTTTGCTCAAAACACCTAATTGCCGGCCGTCATTATCAATAACACGAAGCTCCGAAGCCCTAATAGCTTCGTTTATCACGGGCGGCTTAGAGCTCATCTACGAATACCCTCCAGCCGTAACCCCTCATTTTGCTGGGCTGCAACGAACATACCGCTCGTCACCGTCCGCTTCAGGCGGACGCTTTCTCGCCTGATGCACGTTTCGCCTACATCAAAATGACGCTCCGCTTTAGAAGGGATTCGTAGACGAACTCTAGCTATAGCTGTAACTCCTCATCGGTCTTCTATAAAAATAATAACAGAGAAGAGTTAAATTTCCAATTATCAATTTTCAAATGACTAATTTTCAAACTATTTGAGTCATTGGCTCATTGTGTCTTGAATGAAAATTGGAAATTGGACCTTGAAAATTACAGAAGTGGGGCGGGTTGTCTATACTGCAGGGCCTCGCTGATATGCTCTGGCTCAATGTTTATTTCACCGCTCAGATCAGCAATTGTTCTGGCCACTTTGACGCTTCGGACGTAGGAGCGGGCAGAAAGACCCAACTTTTCTGCGGCGCTATCAAGAAGCTGCTTGGCGGCGTGGCAAAGGTTGGCCAGCTCACGCACCTCTTTATTGGTCATTGAATTATTAAAACGGGACGAGTCGAAGCGTCGCTGCTGCCAAGTGAAAGCTCTCTCAACTCTTAGTTTAATTTCCTCTGTTTGGCTTGGTCCGGTTCGCTTTTCCAGCAATTTTTTGTGCTCGACATCATGGACCGGTAAATGCAGATCGATGCGGTCGAGAATCGGGCCAGAAACCCTCTTTTGATATTTAGCAATACTGGCTGCTGTGCAGACGCAGGGCTTGGAAGTGCCCCAGTAACCACAGGGACAGGGGTTCTGGGTGGCTACTAGGATAAAATCAGCCGGATAGATGGCTGAGTCCCTTACGCGAGCGATGCTGACGCTACCGTCTTCCAGGGGCTGCCGCAGCGATTCTAGGCAGTAGTGCGAAAACTCGGGTAGCTCGTCTAAGAACAGCACGCCGCGGTGGGCTAGTGAGGCTTCGCCGGGCTTGGGTTTGGGGCCGCCGCCGATGATAGCAATAGTGCTAGCGGTATGATGAGGCGACCGAAATGGCCGATTAACTATTATGTCGCTGCTGCCACCGCTGCCCAAACTGTGCAGGTGGGTTACCTCCAGTACCTCACTGTGGTCCAGATCCGGCAGAATGCCGCACAAGGCCCGCGCCAGCATAGTCTTGCCGGTGCCGGGTGGACCATGCAGCAAAATATTATGGTGCCCGGCAGCAGCAATTTCGAGCGCTCGCTTGACCACTACTTGTCCGGCAATTTCCGAAAAATCGATTACTTCAGTTCGCCTGGATTTTGCTATCATTTTGCCGCCGCCAGTTGAGATGGTTTTTAGGGCTAAAATACCAGCCAGATCCAGGTAAACATCGCGCAGATCAAGAGCTGGTCTAAGTTTAATCTCTGGTATAAGCCAAGCCTGCTTAAGGTTGGCGGTTGGAATGTAGAAGGTCTTAATACCCATTTTTTTGGCAGCCAGGATCCGTCCAATTAAGCCGCGGACGCTATTTAGCGAACCGTCCAAACTCAGTTCTCCCAAAAAAGCAATATCTTTAGCCGGCATATTGATTTGACCGTCGCTGGCTAAAATAGCTACGGCCATGGCCAGATCCAGGCTGGTCGCATCTTTGGGAATATCGGCCGGCGACAGGTTAATAGTGATACGTTTTTTGGGCAAGGGAATATCGGAGTTAGCAAAACTGGCGCGCAAGCGGTCTTTGGCCTCATTGACCGCCTTGGAAGCATAACCGATGATAGTTACCGAAGGCAGACCCTTAGTAATATGGCTTTCCACATCAATCAAAACACCATCTCCGCCGCCAAAGTCCACGATGCTTTTTGTACTGCTCGCCATTGGGACTCATTATTACAAGCAGGGAGGCGAAAGAAAATTGCTCAAGGTTTAAAAACCTTCCGCATCGTGGCAATAAAGTGGCCGCTTCGCGCCGGGCCCACCATTGGCGGCCTCGGGCTGCACTTAGCAGGAAGCTACTTTATAACTACAATGCTCGTGGCTTTAAAAACACTCGAGCTTTGAGAAAACAATAAAACAAAACGGTTCGGGTTTTGCGAACCGTTTTGTAAAGTTTGTTGGGTGTTGGAGGTTTGCTTTTGAGCTATTTGTTTTATATTCCCGACGCTTTTAGTCGGAACCCCGATCTTTTGTATCGGGGCTGTTTTTTGATGGAACAACGGCTTGCGAGAAGCCGTTGTTACTTTTCGTTTTTGTTTTGAGCACTTTTTTTATTCAAGTGCCATCTTCATCTTATAAATCTAATTTTCAGCTGTCAACAAGATTTTTATGCTTTTCTTAATAAACCTGTGCATAACTTTTGTTCGAACTTGGCTTTGTTGGCCACAAACTTTAGCTTTCATGGTCGTCCGCGCAGACATTTTGGTTCAAAAACCGTCCAAAGTTCTGTCAAGCCAGACCAAAAAGCCCGACGGACTTTTGCTATGATTGCACCATGCGCGATTTTGGCGATGACGTTTTTGAAGGCACGGCCAAATACTATGCCAAGTACCGACCGCGCTACCCGAAATCGCTACTAAATGAAATTATAACGACTTTGAATTAAACAAAAAAGGCACGCTGCTGGATTTAGGCTGCGGTACTGGCGAACTAGCTATTCCGTTGGCCAACCATTTCACCTCTGTTTTGGCCCTTGATCCGGATGATGGGATGCTCCAAGAGGGCCGAAAAAAGGCTAAGAAAGCTAAAGTAGACAACATTAAATAGAGAAAAGGGTCTTCCAAGGAGTTGTCTAAACTAACAGATACCTTCCGACTTGTTGCAATGGGGGGGGGCTTATTTCACTGGATGGATCAAAAAGCAGTCCTTGATCAATTATATAAGCTTCTTGAAGCAGGAGGAGGCGTGGCAATAATAGGGGGTGCCAAACCCCTAAATTATAGTCCGGAGGCATCCGAAAAGGATAAGATTATCCAAGGTGTTATTAAGAAGTACCTCGGGAAAGAAAGACGGGCTGGTAAATTTATCTATACTCATCCTGAAGAAAGTTTTGAAACCTATCTGCGACGCTCTAAATTCTGCAATTTCAAGGAACATTATTACAAAGCTAAATTTGATAGAACCATAGACCAAATAATTGCACAATTATTTTCAACTTCATTTGCTTCCAAAAAGCAGCTTGGCGAAAACGCCGAAAATTTTAAAAAAGAGGCTTACGAAAAACTAAAGAAATTATCACAGGATGGTAAATTTACGGAAATCTTAGAACTTAGTTTATTCACTGTACGCAAGTAAAAAAAAACCGGCGAATCCGGTCAAAAGAGGCAGTGAAAATCGTTCGTTATTTGTTCGTAAGTCTATATCGTAGTATCTAATACTACGAAAAAAAAAGTGTATACCATCTGTTTTATTGTTAATAGTACAATATAGTTTTCTTGACTAAGCTTAAGAAGTTTGGTAGAGTGGTAAGGTAAGTTTCTAAAATAAAAACTTGCAAAACGGGCCGGTAGAGTTTAAAGCCCGGATAACGCTCAATCCCGCCGAAGGCGGGAAAGAGCGGTCAGTCAATGAGCAACGGACGGTAAGCACTATAAAGTAATTTTTAAAGAGCGCATTTACCGTCCTTGCTTGCGTTACAATGACTACATGATAAGACATAACCGGCATCTTTTATTACCAGCAGTCCTGTCCGGAGGTAGTTTTTTGGGCCTAGTGGCCATCATGTTCTTAACAAATCCAATTAAGAATATATCCTATGCGGTGGTTTTTTTCGCGATTTTATTTGTTTTACTTCTCAGCTTGGGTCATCTCTGGTCATTGATGCGCTGGGGAAGGGTAAGTGCCATTTCACGCTCTAAAATTGTGATTATTAGTATTTTAGCCGTAGTTTTTGTCATGTTCCGCAGTGCCGGCTCCCTAAACTGGGTAGATTTATTAGTTCTATTACTGCTGACCATGGGCCTGCTTTTTTATAACAGCCGGAGAGGACAATAAACAAATAACAGAAAACAATAAATGTCAAAAGGGCTATTGCTTGTTGGTTTTTGTTGATTGCTTTTTACTCCGGTATAATGATGGGTATGAATGAAGCAGGGGGTGGAGAACCCAAGCAACACTTTGAGACAGTCCAACCGCCAGAGGCGGACGAGGTTTCTAAAGGGCAATCTATTGAAAAACAGCGTCCAGCATCGCAGGAATCAACCGCTGGCAAGCAAGCCACACCGACGGCCATTCAACCGCTGCCGGTTATACCCGACGTGCCAGCCGCGCTGCCAGTGGCCCTACCTAAGGATGGTGCCGCGCCGCCAGTATCGTCTCAGGCTACTGCTAGATTAACGGCAGCCGATGGTGATAGGATTGAAAAACAGTGGATTGATAAAGCTAAAGCCATTGTCGCTCAGACCAAGGACGACCCCTATAAGCAAAAGCATGAAGTAAGCAAAATTAAGGCTGATTACATCGGCAAGCGTTATAACAAAATCATCAAGACGGACGACGCGGTTGCAGCATAAGTCATGACTGTGTCATTACTGTTATCCGTTCACCTTTCACCGTTCACCATGCGTTATCCTTTTACCTTTATCCATGGTCAATTGTTAGTAGCTAATGGTAAATGTATGGCCTGCCCCGCACTAAATCCTGAGCGCAGTAGTCTGCAATCAGATTATGGAGCTTCAAGATTTAGTGCTGGGGTAAATAGTAAATGGAAAACGGTTAACGGCGCTTACTCTGGAGGCGCATTGTGAGTGTTCTGATGGTACTAGTCGGCTTCTTGGTATTAGTTTTGGCTGGCTGCGGCTTTGGTTATTTTTATGTCCGTCGGCTTTACCGCGAACAAAAAAATTATGAACGCGGACTTAAAATGGTGCCTGTTCTTATCCATTTGCCGCCCCCTAGCGACGATACAGAGGTGCAAGGGCGTGATGTTAGAGACGTGGTAGATGAAAACATTTCGCGGGCCCAAGTACTATACGGCATTTTGGCCGCTACTTTTCAAAAGGGGATTAAGAGCAAGTTCTACGGCCAGCGCCATATTGCGCTGGAAATAGTGGCTTCTAAAGGCACCATTCACTTCTACGCGGCTGTGCCAGTGGTACTTTTAGGCGTGGTAGAGCAGGCGATAGTCAGCGCCTATCCGACGGCCAGGCTAGAAGAAGTCGCTGAACACAATATTTTTAGTCCAGTTGGTCGGATCTCAGGCACTCTTGGCGGCGAGCTGGTGCTAAAAGAAGATTTTGCCTACCCTATAGCAACCTATCAGGATATAAAGCGCGACACTATGCAGTCATTGCTTAACGCCCTTTCAGCTTTAACAAAGGAGGATGGGGCAGGTGTCCAAATCTTACTTCGGCCGGCCGATAGTAAATGGCGTAAGCAAGCTACCGCCCACGCTCATGCTAAGCGTACTGGAAAGGCCAAAAATAAAGGCTTTGATAAAGCTGTTTCCGGTGCTGGGCAGGTGTTCACCGCTTTGGCCAAGCCGCCGGAATCTTCCAAAGACGCTGAAGCTGACAAACCTAAAGATGAGCCTTCCTCGCTAGACCAGTCAGTGGCCCAAATGATAGAGGAAAAAACTAAACAGCCGGGCTATGAAGTCTTGATCAGGGTGGTAGCTAGCTCTAACATTTCCCAACGAGCCCAGATAATATTAAATAATCTGGTCGCTACCTTTGCCCTGTTTGACGCACCCGGCCGCAATGGCTTTAAATTCCTGCCGGCCAAGGATGTAGATAGTTTTGTAACCGCCTATATTTTGCGTTTTTTCCCCCAAAGTAAAGATGAAAACATCTTAAACGCTACAGAACTGGCTACGCTGTTTCACTTTCCAGATCAACAAAACATTCCGACCTCACAGCTGGAGCGCCAATCGTCCAAACAGGTCGACGGCCCGCGCAACATCCCAGAAGAAGGTTTACTGCTGGGATATAACATGTTTCGCGGGGCCAAAAAGGCTATTCGCATGCAGCAGACCGACCGCGCCCGCCATATGTATGTCGTTGGTCAGACCGGTACCGGTAAATCTACCTATCTAGAGAATTTGGCCCTCCAGGACATGCTGGAAGGCCGCGGTTTTGCTTTTGTGGACCCGCACGGTGATACTGCTGAAAAACTGCTCTCCATGGTGCCTAAAGAGCGCACAGAGGATGTTATTTACTTCTCGCCGGCCGACACTGACTACCCGATGGGCCTTAATATGTTCGAATACCACACCGAGGATCAAAAAGACTTCTTAATCCAAGAGGCGATTAATATGTTGTATAAATTATATGACCCCGGCCATACCGGCATTATCGGCCCTCGCTATGAACATATTTTTCGCAACTCCGCGCTGACAATCATGGCTGATCCCGCCGGCGGATCGTTTGTTGATATCCCCAAGCTCTTCCGCGATCCGGCTTTTGTAGATAAAAAGCTGCAGCATGTCAAAGATCAAAACGTCATTGAGTTTTGGCGCAAAGAGATGCCTCAATCCCAGCGGAGCAATGATTTTGGCGAGGTCATCAGCTGGTTTGTCTCTAAATTCGGCGCTTTTCTCTCCAACGAGATGATGCGCAATATCATTGGCCAAACCAAAAGCAGTTTTAACCTGCGTGAAATCATGGACGAAGGTAAGATCTTGCTAGTTAATCTATCCCGCGGTCGGACTGGAGACTTAAACTCCAAGTTGCTGGGCATGATCTTCGTTATGAAATTCGAAGCGGCGGCTATGAGCCGCGCCGACGTGCCGGAAGATTACCGCCGCGATTTTTGTCTTTATGTCGACGAGTTTCAAAACTTTTCGACCGAATCGTTTGCTGACATCTTGAGCCAGGCTCGTAAATATCACCTTAATTTAATTGTTGCCAATCAGTTTACCACCCAGCTGACCGAAGAAGTACGCGACGCCGTCTTTGGTAATGTCGGTACGGTGGTCGCTTTCCGGGTCGGCACCAATGACGCCGAATTTCTAGCCAAGCAGTTCGCGCCGATATTTGATATTGACGATTTGCAATTCTTGCCAAACGCCAATACCGCCGTGCGGATGATGATCGGCGGCGTGCCGGTCCAACCGTTCTCTATGGCCACTTTACCGCCGCTGGGCCACCCCAACCAGCAGTTATCTGATGCCCTAAAACAGTTATCTTGGGCCAAATACGGGCGGCCGAAAGCCGAGGTAGAAAAAGAGATATTCGACCGTTTGAAAACTGAAGCCAGACCAGCAGGCTTGCCGTCAGGTATGGGTAGCCCGTGGGACAGACTATCCGGCCCTCAAGCCAGCAGGCCCGGATTGCCACCTGCAGCAGCGCGCCCAGCAGCATTTGGCCAGTCGCCCTTCGGTCCGCCGCCGCCTCTGCCTGGCACGCCGGCAGCTGCATCTAAGCCCTATGCCCCTACAACCCTACAACCCTCTTCTGGTTCGTTCCTTGATGACTGGTTAGCCAAGCGAAAAGCTAGCACGATGCAAGGACCAGCACAGTTTGGCCCGCCAGCTGCCGCTTCGCCGCCTATTCCTCCAACCGTTAGTACACCGGCTGGCGGAGTCGGCCAGTCAGTCAGTTTAAGTACGGCCAATCCGCCTCAGGCGCATTCGGAGGGTGAGCTTAAAATAGACCGCAGCCAAACACTGCCGCCAAAGACTGATAGTGTTGCCCCCTCAGGGCAGGGGCAGACGGTGAGGATTGATAAAGACGGTAACCTAAGCTACAAATAAAGTTACAGGGTGATAGGGGCGTAGGGTTGTAGTAAGACCAATATCTATAACCCTCTCACCCTATATCCCTCTAAGCCTGTTTTTTGGCACGAATAATCTGTAAATGGGCTTGCTCAAGGGCTTGTAATCAGATACAATATACGTAGAAATGTTGAGACAAATACAGACGAGGGAACTTCTGCTGTGAGTGCCAAAAAATCAACTTATGATGCCAGCCAGATCCTGGTTCTAGAGGGGTTAGAGCCGGTCCGCAAGCGTCCGGGCATGTATATCGGCAGTACCGGCCCCGAAGGCCTAAACCGGATGATTAAAGAACTGGCCGATAATGCCATTGACGAAGTGATCGCCGGACAAGCTACCAGGCTTGAGATTATTATCCACGCAGATGGCTCTGTAACGGTCAGTGATGACGGACGCGGTATTCCAGTCGAAAAACATCCAAAAACCGGTAAAAGCACGCTAGAAACGGTCCTGACCATGCTTCACACCGGCGGCAAGTTCGGCAGCGGCGGCTATAAAGTCAGCAGCGGCCTGCACGGCGTCGGCTCCAGCGTAGTCAACGCCCTGTCAAACCACCTTAAAGCAATTGTAAAAAGGGACGGTTTTGAGTGGAGCCAGCAGTACAAACGCGGTTTGCCGCTAGGACCAGTTAAAAAAGGCCTGCCGACTAGAGAAACGGGCACTTTGATTACTTTCCATCCTGATAACTCTGTCTTTACCAGTGTAGATTTCGATTACGAGTGGGTAACAGATTACCTGCGCCACCAAGCTTATCTTACTAAAGGGGTAAAAGCCTCGGTTCGTGATGAACGCAGCGATTTATCATACGCTTTTTACTTCGAAGGCGGCATAGAATCATATGTGCGCCATCTTAACGCCGGCAAAGAACCGCTGGACGACGATATCTTTTACGTCGAAAAGGAGATGGATGGCGGTGTTGTAGAAGTAGCCTTGCAGTATAGCGATAGTTTTACCGACACTGTTATGGCCTTTGCTAACAATGTCTATAATCCTGACGGCGGCTCGCATCTGACCGGTTTTAAAACTTCTTTGACAAGAGTGATCAACGACTATGCCCGCAAAAACGGGCTGATTAAGGAAAAGGAAGAAAACCTGTCCGGTGAAGACTGCCGTGAGGGCCTGACTGCTGTAATACTGGTTAAAATCTCCGATCCGCAGTTCGAGGGCCAGACCAAGAATAAACTAGGCAACCCAGAGGTACGCGGCTATGTAGAACAGGTCATGAACGAATGGTTTGCTTACTACCTTGAAGAACACCCGGCAGTTGGCCGCAAAATAGTTAATAAAGGCTTGCTGGCCGCCCGAGCCCGCAAAGCCGCCCGCGCCGCCCGCGAGAGTATTATTCGTAAAGGGGTTTTGGAAGGCTCCGGCTTGCCCGGCAAGCTGGCTGATTGTTCTAGCCGCGACCCTCATAATTCGGAACTGTATATCGTGGAGGGCGACTCCGCCGGCGGCAGTGCTAAAAGCGGGCGTGACAGCAAGACCCAAGCCATTCTGCCGCTAAGAGGCAAAGTTCTCAATGTCGAGCGGGCCCGTCTCGATAAAATGCTAGCTAACAACGAAATAGTTACGCTTATCAAGGCACTGGGCGTGGGTATAGAGGAACAGTTTGACGTCAGCGGCCTGCGCTATGGGCGTATCATCATCATGACTGACGCCGATGTTGACGGCAGCCATATCAGCACACTGCTGTTAACCTTTTTCTTTCGGCACATGCGGCCCATTATTGATGGCGGGCATCTGTATTTAGCTAAGCCGCCCCTGTTTGAACTGCTCAAGCCGAGCCGGAAATCAAGCATCTTCATTTATGATGAACAGCAGTTAAACGAAGTTTTAGATAAGGAAATTGCCAGTCGTGAGAGTGGGGGGGTTACGAAAACGGCTCAGGCCGGCCAGGAACGCTTTAAGCAGGCCGGCTTTGTAGAACAAAAACGTTACAAAGGACTAGGCGAAATGAATGCCGAACAGCTGTGGGATACGACCATGAACCCTGAAAACAGAGTGCTGGTGCAGGTTAGGCTGGAAGATGCTGAAAAAGCCGACGCTATTTTTAACAAGCTAATGGGTACGGAGGTAGAGTTGCGCAAGAACTTTATTCAAACCCGCGCCAAATTTGTGAAAGATCTAGACATATGAGAGCCAAGCTTAGAGTCCCTAGCTTAGAGTCCCTAGCTTTTTTGCTCTTAGCTCTTAGCTCTTTGCTCTCAGCTAGGCCGGCGGAAGGGAATTATTTTGGAAGAAGATAAGACCGAAATCCTTCCGCCGCGGCAGAATCACTCGCGGGAGCTGGAGCTGCGCACGGTCGAAGACGTGATGGAGGATAATTACCTCCGTTATTCGATGAGTGTTATCGTGGCACGGGCCCTGCCGGACGTTCGTGACGGGCTGAAGCCGGTCCACCGCCGCATCCTTTACACCATGCTGGAAGAAGGTATCCGTCCGGGCAGCAAATACCGCAAGAGTGCCAATGTAACTGGTACAGTGATGGCCCGCTACCATCCGCATGGTAACGTGGCAATCTATGACGCTATGGTCCGTCTGGCTCAGGATTGGTCTATGCGTTACCCGCTGGTTGACGGTCAGGGGAATTTTGGTTCCATGGACGGCGACCCGCCAGCCGCCGAGCGTTATACCGAAGCTCGAATGGCCCGTACTGCAGAAGAACTCCTTAATGACATTGAAAAAGAAACCGTAGATTTCCGCGACACCTACGATGGCGAACGCCAAGAGCCAACTGTTTTGCCAGCCAAACTGCCGAATCTGCTTTTGAATGGCCAGGTCGGTATCGCTGTCGGAATGGCAACTAACATCCCGCCCCACAATCTCAGCGAGATTGTCGACGCTACGGTATATTTAATCGATAACCCCAATGCCACGCTAGATAAACTCCTGGAGTTCGTTAAGGGCCCGGACTTTCCTACCGGTGGAATAGTTTACGGGAAAGAGTCTATCCGGACAGCCTTCGCCACCGGCCGT
>Ga0209542_10017744_pt1 | contig 11615 bp, 9 predicted proteins | sample RifCSPhighO2_01_FD_184028 | JGI IMG/M metagenome (GOLD analysis project Ga0209542, IMG submission 184028) | Soil microbial communities from Rifle, Colorado - Rifle CSP2_plank highO2_0.1 (SPAdes) (version 2) | ecosystem: Environmental > Terrestrial > Deep subsurface > Rock core/Sediment ...
TCGACACCGCTCACCCCACCGGTTTCCAACTCAAGTCGCGCACCGAGGATGGCAGCGACCCCGCCGTCGAGTATTTCCGCCGCGGTTCGGCGGCCAGTCACCTGTCACCACACTCGATCGTGCCCCAATTGCTCAATGCCCGACACCTGCACGCCACTGGCATCCCGCCAGCGCTGTCGGAAACCGCCCGGCAAATGTCGTTCGAATTGATGACGCGCATGCGCGAGGCCGGCCGCAGCGTATCGTTCGATCCGAACCTGCGCCCCAGCCTGTGGGCCAGCGAGCAACAGATGATCAGCGAGATCAACCGCCTCGCCGCGCTTGCCCATTGGGTGTTGCCGGGGCTCAGCGAGGGGCGCTTGCTCACCGGTTTTGACGATCCGGCCGACATCGCCGCGTTCTACCTCGATCAGGGCGCCGAGGCGGTGGCGATCAAACTCGGCCCGCATGGCGCTTACTACCGCACTCAACAGGATCAGGGGTTTGTCGCTGGCGTGCCGGTGCAAACAGTGATCGATACGGTGGGTGCCGGTGATGGATTTGCCGTGGGCATGATCAGTGCTCTGCTCGAGAACCACAGCTTTGCCGACGCCGTGCAGCGGGCCAACTGGATTGGCAGCCGCGCGGTGCAGAGCCGGGGGGATATGGAGGGGTTACCAACCCGAGCCGAACTGCCTCCCCCTTTCGCCGCTCGTTCCCACGCTCCTGCGTGGGAATGCAGCCCGTGACGCTCTGCGTCACAGGGGACGCGGAGCGTCCCTAGAGGCATTCCCACGCGGACCGTGGGAACGATCACCGTTACCTGCTGCGACAAAAACAACAAGCTCAGGAGCACCACCCATGAAAACCGCAACCCTCGCCACCCGCCGCTGGTGGTACATCATGCCCATCGTCTTTATCACCTACAGCCTGGCGTATCTGGACCGCGCCAACTACGGCTTCGCCGCCGCCTCGGGCATGGCGGCCGACCTGATGATCACTCCGGGCCTGTCGTCGATGCTCGGCGCGCTGTTCTTCCTCGGCTACTTTTTCTTCCAGGTGCCGGGGGCGATCTATGCGCAGAAACACAGCGTGAAGAAGCTGATTTTCGTCAGCCTTATCCTCTGGGGCAGTCTGGCAACCTTGACCGGTATCGTCTCCAACGCCTACTGGCTGATCGTCATCCGCTTCATGCTTGGGGTGGTCGAGGCCGCAGTGATGCCGGCCATGCTGATCTATCTGTGCCATTGGTTCACCCGCGCCGAACGCTCGCGGGCCAACACTTTCCTGATCCTCGGCAACCCGGTGACCATGCTGTGGATGTCGGTGGTCTCGGGTTATCTGGTGCAGCATTACAGCTGGCGCTGGATGTTCATCGTCGAAGGTCTGCCAGCAGTGTTCTGGGCCTTCATCTGGTGGCGTCTGGCCGATGATCGTCCGTCCCAGGCCAAGTGGCTCAACGACCAGGAAAAGCAGGACCTGGAAAGCGCCCTGGCCGCCGAGCAAGTCGGCATCAAGGCAGTGAAGAACTACGCCGAAGCCTTCCGCTCGCCGAAAGTCATCCTCCTGGCCCTGCAGTTTTTCTGCTGGAGCATCGGCGTCTACGGCTTCGTGCTGTGGCTGCCTTCAATCCTCAAGGCCGGTGCACAGATGGACATGGTGCAAGCCGGCTGGCTGTCGGCGTTGCCTTACCTGGCGGCGGTGATCGGCATGCTGCTGGTGTCCTGGGGCTCGGACAAACTGCAAAAACGCAAGCGCTTCGTCTGGCCGCCGCTGCTGATCGCCTCATTCGCTTTCTATGGCTCCTACGCCTTGGGCGCCGAACATTTCTGGTGGTCCTACACGTTGCTGGTGATTGCCGGTGCCTGCATGTACGCACCTTACGGACCGTTCTTCGCGATCATCCCGGAGATCCTCCCAGCCAACGTCGCCGGCGGCGCGATGGCGCTGATCAACAGCATGGGCGCCCTCGGTTCGTTTGGCGGCTCCTACCTGGTCGGTTACCTGAACAGCTCCACCGGCTCGCCCGGCGCGTCCTACCTGTTGATGAGCGGCGCGCTGATGCTCTCGGTGGTGCTGACGATTTGCCTCAAGCCCGGTGCCAGTGACCGGGAACGGCCCACGGTCGCATTAACCCGCACCGCTGCACATTCCTGAATTGGATGACGACAATGAAAAAGCAGGTTGTTCTGTACAAGAAACTCTCGCCGCTGCTGATGGCTCGCTTGCACGAGCAGGCCGAAGTGACGCTGATCGAAAACCTCGACGCCGATGGCCTGGCCCGATTGCGCGATGCCCTGCCCCGCGCTCACGGCCTGCTCGGTGCCAGTCTGAAGCTGGATGCCGAACTGCTCGACCTGGCGCCCGACCTTGAAGCCATCGCCAGCGTCTCGGTGGGCGTCGACAACTACGACATCGACTACCTGACCGAGCGCCGCATCCTGCTCAGCAATACACCGGACGTGCTCACCGAAACCACCGCCGATACCGGTTTTGCGTTGATTCTAGCCACCGCTCGACGCGTGGTGGAACTGGCCAATATGGTTCGCGAAGGCCGTTGGCAGCGTAACCTCGGCCCCGCACATTTCGGCAGCGACGTGCATGGCAAAACCCTGGGCATCATTGGCATGGGCCGTATCGGCGAGGCACTGGCCCAGCGCGGACACTTCGGTTTCGGCATGCCGGTCATCTACCACAGCCATTCGCCAAAACCTGCAGTCGAGCAGCGTTTCAATGCGCAGTACCGCAGCCTGGGCGAGCTGTTGCAGCAGGCGGATTTCATCTGCCTGACCTTGCCGTTGACCGCGCAAACCGAGCGGCTGATCGGCACCGAAGAATTTGCCCTGATGCGCCCGCAAAGCATCTTCATCAATATCTCCCGAGGCAAAGTGGTGGATGAAGCGGCGTTGACCGAGGCACTGCGTGCGGGGCAGATTCGCGCAGCGGGGCTGGATGTGTTCGAGCGTGAGCCGCTGGACCTGGACTCGCCGCTGTTGCAGATGGACAACGTGGTGGCGACGCCACACATGGGCTCGGCGACCCATGAGACACGGGAGGCAATGGCGCGGTGTGCGGTGGAAAATCTGTTGGCGGCGTTGGCGGGTGAACGGCCGGCTAATCTGGTGAATGTGCGGGCGTGGAAGGCTTGAGGAATTAGTTGTCCGTCAGGCCGTCTTCTCAGGCAAGCCCGCTCCCACAGTGTCGGTGGTGATCACAAAATCCGTGTCCACATCAGACCCTGTGGGAGCGGGCTTGCCCGCGATATAGGTTGTCCGTTCCTTTCTTCTTCCATACTTCAGCGTCTGGAAGTCAGTTTTATCAAGGAAGGAACATGCACCTGTGGGCTACGAATATGCCTCCCAAGCACGTGATGATTACCCCTTCACTTTCGAGCCCACAGGTGCGCTTGCGCCCTCTAACGAATACTCAGGGAAAGCCCGACACGGCTCTCTATATCGCTTTCGCTGGACGCAAGCATGCATGTCCCTGCATGTACTTTAGCGCCGGTGGAGGTTGTTGATGCAAACGCTCCTGTCTCAGAGATTCACTGCTTATGTCGGAATAGATTGGGCCGATACCAAGCACGACGTGTGTTTGCAGGTCGCGGGGGAATCCCGGCGGCACTTCTCTGTGATCGACCACACGCCCCAGTCGATTGATCGCTGGGCGAAATCGTTATTTGAGCGCTACGGCGCTCCGATTGCGATTGCTCTTGAGCTCAACAAAGGCCCGTTGGTGGCGGCCCTGCAAAAGTACGAGTTCTTTTGCCTGTTCCCCATCAATCCGAGTACCTTGGCCAAACACCGTAAAGCCTTTGTCGGCAGCGGTGCCAAGGATGATCCGACCGATGCGCAATGGGCGCTTGAGTTGTTGCTCACCTATCCCCAACGGTTTGCGCAGCTGATGCCGCAAAGCCCGGCGATGCGTATTTTGGCCAGCCTGACAGAACATCGACGGGCACTGGTTGATGAGCGAGTAAAGGTCAGCAACCGCCTGATCTGTACGCTCAAACAGTACTATCCAGCGGCCCTGGAGCTGTTTAGCAATCATGACAGCGTGGTGTTCTGTGACTTTCTGATGCGCTGGCCCACGCTTGAACACCTCAAGCGCTCTCGCCAGAGTACTTTTCTCAAGTTCTTTAACGAGCACAACGCTCGTCACGCTCAACTCAATCAAACGCGCTGGGAAATCATCACCCAAGCGATGCCCTTGACGCAGGACCCGGGGGTAATACGTCCTTCGCAGTTGTACGCAACAGCCTTGGCGTCGCAACTCAAAGGGCTCATTTGCACCCTCAAGGATTTTGATCGCGAGATTCAAGAAACGGCCAACAGCTTGGCCGATTACCCGATCTTCAAGGCACTCCCTGGCGCCGGCCAACATCTTGCACCGCGTCTGATGGTGGCTTTTGGTGAACAGCGTGATCGATTTAGCGACGCCAATGCAATGCAGCGATATGCCGGAATCGCACCCGTGACCCAGCGTAGCGGCAAGAAGACAGTGGTGTATTGGCGCTACCAATGCTCAACCTTCTTGCGTCAGACCTTTGTGGAATGGGCCGCTCACAGCATCACTCAATCAACGTGGGCCGAGGCTTATTATCGGCAGCAGCGGGCTAAAGGCTGCTCATACCAGGCGACCCTGAGAGCACTCGCTTTCAAGTGGATCAGAATCGTCTATAGGTGCTGGAAAACCAGCACCTACTATGACGAAAAGGCTTACTTGCAGGCTTTGACGGGGCGTGGATCCACGTTGGTAGAGGCGCCGATGGAGGTAGTCTCAGGTTGACGGACAGGCTCAGGGCGTGAAGGGGCGGGTGGATCTAGAGCCAAAGCAACAGCAACAGCAACAGCCAAAGCGAGGCGGGTGACCGGTTTGATTTTGGATGTGGCTTAAATCACTCTTTGTCGCTGCCGTAGTTCATGATCGACAACATCCGGATCGGCACCTGCACCAACGCCTCAGGGCCATGGGGAATTTCGCCCTCGAAGGTCAGGCTGTCCCCAGCCTCCATGCGATACAGCTGATTGCCGTGGCGATAAATCAGCTCGCCTTCAAGCAAATGCAAAAACTCGGTGCCGGGGTGGGAGAAGGTTGGAAATTCTTCGCTGGCGTCATCCATGCTCACCATGTAGGCCTCGAAACTCTTCTTGGGCCCACGAGTGTGGTTAAGCAAATGGTAGGTGTGGCCTTTCTCTGTCCCCCGGCGCACCACCTCCATGCCCTGGTCGGCCTTGACCAAGAGTGCGCTGCCGTCCTGCTGGTCGTACTCACTGAACAATTTCGATAGCGGCAAGCCCAGCACGTCACACAGGCGGCTGAGGGTGTCGAGGCTGGTGGAGACCTGGGCGTTTTCGATCTTGCTCAGCATGCCCTGGCTGATATCGGCGATTTTCGCCACATCGGACAATTTCAGGTCCTGGGCCTGGCGCTGGCGCTTGATCTGCAAGCCCAGGTATTGCTCGAGCTTGAGGCGAGGGGCGGTTTCGGTTGGCATAGTCGTCTGCACGCTTTCCGTTCAGTAATATTAGTTTCGCACTGAGAAAGTGCAAGTTGCGTCGTCCGCAACACATCCATCAGCCAATATTCCCATGGGGAAAAGATTTTTCCCATATAAACAGCACAACAGGGTTTATCACGCACCCGTCGCGAATCTGGCAAGGGCCTTGCATTCCTATTGGGAAACAAACTTTCTTTTCAGGAATAAATGGAAAGTCAGGGCCAACCCACTAGAGATTTGCCTTTCGCGAGGAGTGACGAGCAATGTTGCCAGCAGAAACCCAGCGCATCATCGACAAGCACGGCATCAAGTACGTGCTTGCGCAGTTTGTCGATATCCATGGTGCGGCCAAGACCAAGTCGGTGCCGATCTGTGGGCTCAAGACGGTGGCCGAAGAGGGCGCCGGTTTTGCCGGGTTCGCGATCAGTGGCATGGGCATGGAGCCCCACGGTCCGGACTTCATGGCCCGCGGCGACCTGGCCACACTGACGCCCGTGCCCTGGCAGCCGGGGTATGGCCGGGTAGTGTGCGTCGGGCATGTCGATGGCAAACCGCATCCCTATGACAGCCGTTATGTATTGCAGCAGCAGATCCGGCGGCTGGAGGACAAGGGCTGGACCCTCAACACCGGTCTGGAGCCGGAGTTCAACCTGATGCGCCGCGACGAACAGGGCAAGTTGCAGCTGGTCGACCTGAGCGACAACCTGGACAAGCCTTGCTACGACTACAAGGGCCTGTCGCGCTCCCGAGTGTTCCTTGAACGCTTGACCGAGGCCTTGCAGGCAGTGGATTTCGAGGTCTATCAAATCGATCACGAAGACGCCAACGGCCAGTTCGAGATCAACTACACCTACAGCGATGCCATGACCTCGGCGGATCGCTTCACCTTCTTTCGCATGGCCGCCGGCGAGATCGCCAATGACCTGGGCATGATCTGTTCATTCATGCCCAAGCCCGACCCGAAGCGCGCCGGCAACGGCATGCACTTTCACCTGTCGATCAGCAGCGCCGAGAACAGGAATCTGTTCCACGACGCCAGCGACCCGAGCGGCATGGGCCTGTCGAAAATGGCCTATCACTTCGCTGCCGGTCTACTTGCCCATGGCCCGGCGCTGTGTGCCTTCGCCGCGCCCACGGTCAACTCCTACAAGCGTCTGGTGGTGGGCAATTCGTTGTCCGGCGCTACCTGGGCGCCGGCGTTTATTGCCTTCGGCGCCAATAACCGTTCGGCAATGGTCCGGGTGCCTTACGGCCGCCTGGAATTTCGCTTGCCGGATGCCGGCTGCAACCCCTATCTGGTCAGCGCCGCGATCATCGCGGCGGGCCTGGACGGCATCGACCGCCAATTGGAAATCGACCACGTCTGCAACGAAAACCTCTACAGCCTGAGCCTTGCGCAGATCGCCGCGCGCGGCATCAAGACCTTGCCGCAATCGCTCAAGGAAGCCTGCGATGCGCTGGAGGCCGACCCGTTGTTCGCCGAAGTGCTGGGCCCGCAGATCGTGGGCGAGTTCATCAAGCTCAAGCGCATGGAGTGGGTGGAGTACAGCCGCCATGTGAGTGACTGGGAAGTCGCGCGCTACACCGAATTTTTCTAAGCGCTAGCAGATGCGCAAAAACGAACCATCTCGCAGCTTGAAACTTGCGGCTGCCGAACGTAGTGAGGACTGTTGTCATGTGTGGAATCGTAGGTCTTTACCTGAAAAACCCGCAGCTGGAATCCCGGCTGGGCCAACTGTTCGAGCCGATGTTGCAGGCTATGACCGACCGTGGCCCGGACAGCGCCGGCTTCGCCATTTATGGCGATGAAGTGGCGGCTGGCTGGGTCAAGCTGACCCTGCAGGCAACCCACGAAAGCTTCGATTGGCCGGCCCTGATGGGCGATCTGGAAGGTCGTCTCGGCTGCTCGCTGGACTGGTTCCAGAACGCCAGCGCCGCGGTATTGAAAATCCACGCAGAAGAAACTCCGGTGCGTCTGGCCCTCGCCGAACTGGCGCCGGGCGTGCGCATCATGAGCGCCGGGCAGAGCATCGAGATCCTCAAGGGCATGGGCTTGCCCCAAGAGATTTCCCAGCGCTTTGGCCTGGCCGGCATGCAGGGTAGCCACATCATCGGCCACACCCGCATGGCCACCGAAAGCGCGGTGACCCTGGAAGGCAGCCACCCGTTTTCCACCGGTGCCGACCTGTGCCTGGTGCACAACGGCTCGCTGTCCAACCACTTCCGCCTGCGCCAGGAACTCAAGCGTGAAGGCATCCAGTTCGAAACCGACAACGACACCGAAGTGGCCGCCGGTTATCTGACCTGGCGCCTGCAGCAGGGCGATTCGTTGAAAGAGGCACTGGACCATGCACTGGAGGACCTCGACGGTTTCTTCACCTTCGCCATTGGTACTCGCAACGGCTTTGCGGTGATCCGCGACCCGATTGCCTGCAAGCCGGCGATCCTCGCCGAGACCGACGACTACGTCGCCATGGCCTCGGAATACCAGGCGTTGTCGAGCCTTCCGGGCATTGAGAACGCCAGGATCTGGGAGCCGGCACCGGCCACCTTGTACATCTGGGAACGCGAGTCAGCTTAAGGAGCGCACACATGAAAACCATCGATCTTTCCATTGCCAGCGTGCGCGACCTCAACCAGGCGTTGCATGACCAGGTGCACAACGTAGAAGACCGTGAGTGGGTGGTGACCCATGCCAACGGCAAGCACAACCTCGCCGTCGGGGTGAACCAGGCCGTGTCCATCGATATCCAGGGACACGCCGGTTATTACTGCGCGGGCATGAACCAGCAAGCGAGCATCACCGTGCACGGCAACGCCGGTGTGGGTGTCGCGGAAAACATGATGTCAGGCGTGGTGCGGATCAAGGGCAGCGCGTCCCAGGCCGCCGGCGCCACCGCCCATGGCGGGTTGCTGGTGATCGAAGGCGATGCCGGGGCCCGCTGCGGGATTTCCATGAAAGGCATCGACATCGTGGTCGGCGGCAGCATTGGCCACATGAGCTGTTTCATGGGTCAAGCCGGGCGTTTGGTCGTCTGCGGCGATGCCGGTGATGCGCTGGGCGATTCGCTGTATGAAACGCACATTTACGTGAAGGGCAAGGTCGCGTCGCTGGGGTCGGACTGCATCGAGAAAGAGATGCGTGCCGAACACCTGGAAGAACTGCAAGTGCTGCTCAAGCGCGCCGGTTTCGAGCACAAGGCAGCCGACTTCAAGCGCTATGGCTCGGCCCGTCAGTTGTACAACTTCAAAGTCGATAACGCGTCCGCGTACTGATCCACGCGAGGAGAACAGATATGAATGAGAAAACCCCTCCAGTGTTGCGCGAGTCCGCGACTTTCGACCGCCTGACCATCCAGGAAATCCAGCGCGCCGCCGAGACCGGCATCTATGACATTCGCGGCGGTGGTACCAAGCGCAAGGTCCCGCACTTCGATGACTTGCTCCTGCTCGGCGCCAGCGTGTCGCGCTACCCGCTGGAAGGCTATCGGGAAAAGTGCGGCACCGATGTGATCCTCGGCAACCGCTTCGCCAAGAAACCGATCCACCTGAAGATCCCGGTGACCATCGCCGGCATGAGCTTCGGTGCGCTGTCGGCCAATGCCAAGGAAGCCCTGGGCCGTGGTGCGACCATCGCTGGTACCAGCACCACTACCGGTGATGGCGGCATGACCCCGGAGGAGCGCGGTCAGTCGCAGCATCTGGTCTATCAGTACCTGCCATCGCGCTACGGCATGAACCCGGATGACCTGCGCAAGGCGGACGCCATCGAAATCGTCCTGGGGCAGGGTGCCAAACCCGGTGGCGGCGGCATGTTGCTGGGCATGAAAGTCACCGAGCGCGTGGCCGGCATGCGCACCTTGCCGATCGGTGTCGACCAGCGCAGCGCCTGCCGTCATCCGGACTGGACCGGCCCGGATGACCTGGCGATCAAGATCGCCGAGATCCGCGAAATCACCGATTGGGAGAAGCCGATCTACGTCAAGATCGGCGCCAGTCGCCCGTACTACGACGTCAAGCTGGCGGTGAAGGCCGGGGCCGACGTGATCGTGCTCGACGGCATGCAGGGCGGCACGGCGGCGACCCAGGAAGTGTTCATCGAGCACGTTGGGATTCCGATTTTGCCGGCCATCCCGCAAGCGGTACAGGCTTTGCAAGAGATGGGCATGCATCGCAAGGTCCAACTGATCGTTTCGGGAGGGATTCGCAACGGTGCCGACGTGGCCAAGGCCATGGCGCTGGGCGCGGACGCGGTGGCCATTGGCACGGCGGCCCTGATTGCGCTGGGCGACAACCACCCGCGGCTGGATGAAGAACTGCACAAGATTGGTTCAGCCGCAGGCTTTTATGACGACTGGCAGAACGGCCGTGACCCGGCAGGGATCACCACTCAGGACCCGGAGCTGTCCAAGCGCCTGGACCCGGTGGAAGGTGGTCGCCGCCTGGCCAATTACCTGCGGGTGCTGGTGCTGGAAGCCCAGACCATGGCCCGGGCATGCGGTAAGTCGCACTTGCATAACCTTGATCCGGAGGACCTGGTGGCATTGACGGTGGAATCGGCGGCCATGGCGCGGGTGCCGCTGGCGGGGACAAGCTGGATCCCGGGTTCCGGTTTCTGAGGTTGATTTGGATCGTTCCCACGCAGGAGCGTGGGAACGATCAGATTAGGGGGCCCGCCAAGAGGCTCACGCGCCAACACTTGCTCGCTGCCGACACTTCCCATTTCCATTGCAGGAGCTTTGAACATGGTCAATCGTCTTCTCGGCAAATCCCTTGTTGGCTTATTGGCGAGTGGTGCGCTGGTGTCCTTGGTGCAGGCTGCCGATGCACCAGCATTGAACACCGGCAGTACCGCCTGGATGGTGACCGCCACGGTATTGGTGCTGTTCATGTGCTTGCCCGGTCTCGCCCTGTTCTATGGCGGCCTGGTGCGGGCGAAAAACATGTTGTCGTTGTTCACCCAGTGTTTCGGCATCGCAGGGCTGGTGGGCGTGTTGTGGGTGATTTATGGCTACAGCATGGTGGTCGACACCACGGGCATGGTCGAGGGCGAGGTGTCCTTCAACAGTTTTGTCGGCGGCATGAGCCGTGCCTTCCTTTCCGGAATGACTCCGCAAAGCCTGGTCGGGGAGATTCCGGAAGGGGTGTTCGTGACCTTCCAGATGACCTTTGCCATCATCACCCCGGCGCTGATTGCCGGTGCCTTCGCCGAACGCATGAAATTCTCCGCGGCGCTGTTGTTCATGGCGCTGTGGTTCACCCTGGTGTACGCCCCGGTGGCGCACATGGTCTGGGGTGGTGCGGGGGCCTTGATGCATAACTGGGGAGTCCTCGATTTTGCCGGTGGCACCGCGGTGCACATCAATGCCGGTGTCGCCGCGCTGGCCGCCTGCCTGATCCTGGGCAAGCGCAAGGGCTATGAAAATACCCCGATGCCTGCGCACAACCTGAGCCTGACCATGGCCGGTGCAGCGATGCTCTGGGTCGGCTGGTTTGGCTTTAACATCGGTTCCGGTGGCGGCCTCAGTGGTACGTCCGGCATCGTCATGCTCAACACCCAACTGGGGGCGTGCGCCGGGATTCTTGGCTGGATGTTCACCGAGTGGTTCAAGGTCGGCAAGCCGAGTGCACTGGGCCTGGCCAGTGGTGCCCTGGCCGGCCTGGTGGGGATTACGCCGGCGTGTGCCTATGTGGGCGTGGGCGGCGCCCTGGCCATCGGTTTGTTATGCGGGGTGTTTTGCTACTTGAGCGTCACCGTGCTCAAGCGCCGCTTCGGTTATGACGACAGCCTCGATGTGTTTGGCCTTCACGGCATCGGCGGGATGATCGGCGCAGTGTTGACCGGTGTGTTTTGCGTGCCGTCCCTGGGCGGGCTGGTGGAAGGCGTGAGCATGGGCGGGCAGGTGCTGGCGCAGATCAAGGGTGTAGCGCTGACGACGGTGTATTGCTTCGTCATCAGCTGGATCATTCTTAAAGTGGTGAATGTCGTGGTCGGCCTGCGAGCCGATGAGTCGGTGGAGGAGTTGGGCCTGGATCTGGGCGAGCACAATGAGCGGGCCTACAACCACTGATCGACAGTGATCTACCTCTTCCTGTAGGAGCGAGCCTGTTCGCGATGGTCGTTAACGATAACGCG
>Ga0209542_10017748_pt1 | contig 11612 bp, 12 predicted proteins | sample RifCSPhighO2_01_FD_184028 | JGI IMG/M metagenome (GOLD analysis project Ga0209542, IMG submission 184028) | Soil microbial communities from Rifle, Colorado - Rifle CSP2_plank highO2_0.1 (SPAdes) (version 2) | ecosystem: Environmental > Terrestrial > Deep subsurface > Rock core/Sediment ...
ATCGGTACTAAGTTTAAGACTAAATATATGGCTAACTTTATTTACAAGACCAGGCCGGATGGGTTAAGCGTCTTAAACCTGAAAAAGATTGATGAGCGGATTGGCATGGCCGCTAAATTCCTTTCTAAATTTAAGCCTGAAGACATTTTAGTAGTTTCCAGGAGAGAAAATGGCTGGAAGGCTTTGAAAAAGCTTAACCAATTAACTGGTATTAGGGTGATAACTGGCAGGTATCCGCCGGGAATTTTAACCAATGCGCAATTGGAAACATTCACTGAGCCAAAAATAGTAATTGTATGCGACCCCTGGCCGGATAAAAATGCCATTGATGACGTCATCAGGGTGGGCATTCCGGTAATTGCTTTGTGTGATACTAACAACCAATCCAATAATATTGATTTAGTTGTGCCTTGCAACAACAAGGGCAAGAAATCAGTGGGGCTGCTATTTTACCTGATTGCTAAACGCTACCTGCAGTTGAGGGGAATGCTGGCTGAAGGAGAAGAAATGCCGGCTAAGATCGAAGATTTTGTTGAAGAATAAAATCGTTTTGTATCTATCAGCAGTTACCTCCTTTTTTAGCTTAATTTATTCCGAGCTGAGGCGGTTTCACGCATTTTTATAATTTTAGAGACAGACTATTCTTAGCATCTAGCTTTTTCTCTTCCACAACCTTTAAAATGAATTTCTAAATCCTTCTGGATAGAATGCAAGCAGTAATCTTAGCGGCCGGCAAAGGAAAACGGCTGCTGCCTCTCACTGAAGACCTCCCGAAAGGAATGCTGCCAATCAATGGCAAGCCCCTGCTGCAGATAATTCTTGAGCAGCTTAAAGCGGTAAATATTGGTGAAGTTATTTTTATTGTAAATTTTTGCCAGGAGAAAATTATTAATTATTTTGGCGATGGCTCAAAATTTGGGGTTAAAATAAGCTATGTCAGACAGAAAGAAAGGAAAGGGACGGCTGATGCCGTGCTGCAGGCAGAAAGGGTGGTCACTGGCGATAAATTTGTCTGCATCGCCTGTGATTCCTTATTTGAGAACAGCTTATTGCCACGGCTGCTGTCCAACAGCTCAAAGGCAAACGGAGTTATTACCTGCCGGGAAGTTTCTGATACTAAAGGATATGGCGTGTTAAGACTGGCTCCGGATAAATCTAATCTTCCATCATCTAATCCAGCATTTAATCAGGTCTTGGAGATCGTCGAGAAGCCAGAGCAGGCTCCCAGTAATCTGGCTAATTTCAGCGTTTACTTATTTCCTCGGGAGATATTTGCCGCCTGCCAGAAAGTCAAGCCCAGTGCAAGAGGCGAATTAGAGATCAATGACGCCATCAAGATGCTGATTGATTCCGGCCAGCAGTTTACTTATGTCAAAAGCCAGGACATCATCGATATCGGGACTTTTGAGCAGCTGTCAGAAGCCAACGGGATAGATAAACGATTAAGGCTGTAAGTTTCTTGAAATTATAAGCAATGGTTTTTGAAAGCTGCTTATACCTGTACATTAGAACATTTGTTTTGAAACATTTACACCGACGGCATTATCATTTCATCATTAAGTTGTCGTAGTACTAGGTTTTGATTGCTGTTGACACCAAATCCTTAAGAACATTTATTTACTTTATTGCTTTCTAATAATTAATGGCCTGGTCCTTATCTGCTTATCAAATCAAATATCTTTTTGTCTCCAGGGCTGGCCCTAAACGATGGGTCATCAATGGCTCAGTGACAGTTCTGGGGATTGATGAGCTGGAGGCGGTAAAAAATGCCCGGCCCAGATTAGAGCTGGAAAGAACTAAACTGCTGCAGCGGACCACGACTATTGACCGGCACTTTCCAGGTTATGATTTGGAAGTGAGGCTGGTCACCAAACTGCCATTTCACCTTCCGGCTTTAACCAGCGAAGAGCGGCTTATCCCGGCGTTTAATTACTTGGGAGCAGGAATCTTTTTGGATTGAGGCGTTTTAAGGTTATGCAAAAAATTTCGCTGGGTGTAAAACCCCGCCCTTTAGGGCGAAATTTTTGCATGCTAAAAATGCGTGAAACCGCCTCTTTTGAAACCTCGTCATTTATGGCGAGGTGAGGCGGTTTCACGCATTTTTAGCATTTTTAGTGATTGGGTCAAAGTGGCTTTCTATCCCTAAGAAGTCCAGAGTACTAATGTGCAAGACCCATTTTCTGCTTCACCAGCTATTTGGACTGTTGATTTTTCTTTTTAACAAAACTTTTATCAAAAAACAGGCTATTTCTACATAAAATGTTTATCTACCAACCAGCAGATGATTCATATTTACTAGAGAAGCACGTGCTAGCGAAAGCCTTTGGCCGAGTCCTGGATATGGGAACAGGTTCGGGCATCCAGGCCTTAGCGGCTTTAAGCAATCACGATGTTGGCGAAGTTGTGGCCGTGGATATTGATGAAGAGGCTATAACTGGATTAAAAGAAAAAATAAAACTAGAAAAATTAAGAAAAATAAAGGCCCTTCAAAGCAATTTATTTGAGCAGGTTTCAGGCCAATTCAACACCATTATCTTCAATCCGCCCTACCTGCCGCAGGATAAGGTAAATCAGCAGGCTATTGAAGACCAAACGATTTACGGAGGAAAAAAAGGATGGGAGATTTCAGAACAGTTTTTTCATCAAGTTACCAGGTTTCTAGCCCCGGATGGCCAGATTTTGTTTCTGTTTTCTTCTTTAACCAACCGGGATAAAGTTAAGGGGATCATTGAAAAAAACCTATTAACATTCAAGGAGCTGGATAAGCAAAAACTGCCGTTTGAAGAATTATTTGTTTATCAAATAACTAAGACGGGATTATTAAGGGAATTGGAAGCGAGGCTGCTGGAAGAGATTCATTATTTTGCCAAAGGCCAAAGAGGAATTATTTATAAGGCTATTCAAGATCGTTCCAAGCTGGTCAAGACCCATTTTCCCCGCAAGAAAGATTTGATTAAGGTGGCCATTAAAGCAAAACGGGAAGATTCTGAAGCATTAAACACTATCCAGAATGAAAGTTATTGGCTAAAAGTCCTGAATAAGGCAGGAATAGGCCCTAGATATTTGTTTTCAGGGGAAAATTATCTGGTATATGAGTTTGTGGAGGGTGAATTCATCCTGGATTGGATAAAAAAGAACAGTAAGGAAGAAATAAAGATAGTGCTGGAGAAGGTGCTAGTCCAGTGCCGCCAATTAGACCAATTAGGCGTAAACAAGGAAGAGATGCATCATCCCACTAAACATCTTCTGGTAACTTCAGATAACCAGCCGATACTTCTGGATTTTGAAAGATGCTCTAAAACGATTAAGCCCAAAAATGTCACCCAATTCATCGAATTTATCTGCCGGATCAAGGAAGAATTGGAGAGCAGAGAGCTGAGCATTGATGTTGATTTTTTAAGAAAATTGGCGGGAGAGTATAAGGATACGGGCAATAAGGAAATTCTCAAAGAAATTTTTCCCATTCCTTAAGTATTTTTCAGGCTTTAATATTTTTAGCACAGATGATTTATAGCTAGTGTGATAAATTATCAAACTAATAGCAAATCTCGTTAATTATGAAACTTGTCGAGATTTGCTAGTATAGTAAATCGCATGGTGTAATGTTCCATTACTTTTGTGATTTACTATTTGCATCTGTAATCAACAAGTAGATTAATAATTATAAAACTTTCTTTATTCTAAAAATAGTTAGCACAACTTTCAATCAGGAATTAATAAAAATTTACTTTTCCATCGCAAATTATTCCTTTTTTCAACTCTACCGGCCGCCAGTCATCTTCCACCAAAGTGGCTTCCAGCCAGCTGGCCAGCAGCTCTTTATTTCCAATAGTGGCGCTTAACCCAATAACTTGCGGCTGGATCATTTTTTTTAACAAGGTAATAATCACTTCTAAAGTAGGCCCGCGGGAAGGATCATTTAACAAATGAATCTCATCAATAATGATCAGCTTGACCTCAGGCAGCCAAGTAATTTTGTGCCGTAGCAAGCTGTCTAATTTCTCGGAGGTTAACACTAGCAAATCATAACAGTTCAAATAAGATGAATCAGAATCTATGTCTCCGATAGCTATCGTTACAGTATAATCATTGGCCTTATCATTACTATTATTATTACTATTATCATCATTCCTGTTCAATAAAGCTTGATATTCGCGATATTTTTCTTTAGCCAAAGCCTTGAGGGGAACGATGTACAGCGCTTTGCCTTGGCCTAATATATTAGCAATGGCCATGGTGGCAATCAGCGTTTTGCCGGAAGCGGTGGGTGCGCAAACTAACAGGGAAGCGCCGTTGAGCAGCCCGGCCAGGATGGCTTTTTCTTGTACTGGGGTTAAAATATTGAAATGAGCATACTTCTGGATAAAAAATGCCGGCAGGGGCAGGCTGGTTAGTTCCATGGCAGTTATTTTAACCAATACTTTATATGGTTTTGTGAGTTTTACAATGATTTCTTTGCAATACTGATGTTCTAATCTAGAACTTTGTTCTAGGTTTATGGTTTTTGTTATTAAGGGATGATGAACCTCTATAACTAGAAAATTTCCTAGTTTCAGGCTTTAATGGCAATGCATTAGTTTTTCCATCTTATGTTTTTGCGAAAGGCTTATAAATCATTTTTTGGTAATTAGAGTACGCTATTAAGAGTTTCATCTGCAAACAGCGGAATAGTCGTCTATAAGATCGAAAAGGTTATTCCTTTCGGGTTAGCCCTTCGGAATTCTTATTGATGGCCTTTAAGATTAGTCTATTCAAACACGGAGGTGTGTTTAGAAAATGAAAATAAAACGAATGGTAAGGCGGTTATTTGCCGTAGGCACTGGTGTAGCGATGTTAGGGGCTACCGCTATGGGCGCAATGGCTGCTGACTTAAGTGATTATCCTACAATGTTTGTTGACAACGGTAGGTTTAACGGATTCCTGGTTGTAGGAGATAGTGCTCAACCAGTTGACAACTTGGCAATGACCGATATTGCTGCTAGAATGATGGTAGCAGGCAGTAAAGGCTCTACCAGCACTGCAGTAACTGGCGACGCTTGGCTGGTTGGAACCAGTTCCAAAAAATTAGAATTAGCTAACAGCAACACCACTTCTTCTTCCATTGCCGGTGAAACTTTTAGGGACATTAATACATTTATCGGTGAAGAGGATCTGGGAGCTTTAGCTGACGGCACATGGTCTACCAATGAGAATGATTACGGCTTCCAGCAATTCTTGTTCTTTGACGGTGAAGGAGAAGCCGGATTGCCAACCAACCGGGTTGTGAAATATAGCGAGAACGATGACGATGTGACTGATTTGCATGCATTCTTCAAGTCTGGAAAGCAGATTGGCCGGTTCAAGCTGGAGTTCAGTTCCAACGCCCAATCAGATGTTACGGATTCTACCGGAACATCCACGACAACTGGTACGTATTTAGATGATTTTGAAAACACCGACTTGTCGTTCATGGGAAGGGATTATTCAGTTGTTTTAGCCCGAAGGACCAGTTCCGGCGGAGATGAAAACCAGAACGGTATCAAATTAACTTTGATGGCGGGAGCTACCCGTGATACTTTATTGGAAGGGGAATCCAGAACATACGCCGTGGGCACTAAAAGCTACGACGTAGAGCTGAGTTTCACTGATTCGGATGAAGCTAAATTCATCGTCAATGGCGAAGCTACCAACAAGTTGAAAGTAGGGGAAACTTACGTCTTAGGTGATAAAAGCGAGATTGGTGTAAGTGAAATATTGTACCAAGCTTACTCTGGAGGGGTTCATTCAGCTACGTTCTTTGTCGGGGCCCAAAAGATTGTGCTTCAGGATGACGATATTACTGCCGTAAACACTGGAGACAAGAAGTTGAGAGTAGGCGCGGAAGATATTGACGGCACTAACGTCTTCTTTACCGGTACTGACAACAACGTGACCTTTTCAGTCAGCACGATTGAAGTGAACATGACTTCAGATGATGACTACTTCCTGGGCGCAGGCCAGAAGTTAAGCGATGTTATCGCTGCTTCCGGGGAAGAGAAAGAAGTGTTGATGTTTGGCGGCTTAGATGTAGAGTTTACGGGATTGGCAGCTGAAACTACCAGGGAATTAAAGTTAAGCAGCTCTTCGGCTAGAAAATACGAGCTTAACTTGTATGATGGAGACGGAAATCTGGTAGCTATTCCTACAGCTTATGCTGAAAGTACCACTAACATAAGTATAGGTGGGGATAGTGTAGCTGGTGGAAATGGCAACCGTAAACGGCTGCACTTGAACGAGAGTCAGACTACCGCGACAGCTCAGCCAGACTGGGGATTAAGAAACACTGAGATTTTCAAGAATGACTACTTTGTGTTAACTGGTGGAACGGCTAGTGATGGTTCAGCTAAGTCTTACTTGCTGCAGTACCGTGGAGCAGATAAAAGCGGTGATACTGCGCCTAAGATTAAGTTCAAGAACGTGGGCAGTGGCGAAACGTTAGAGTATGCAGCTACTACCAGTGGGACAACGGTTGTTGACGTGGCTACCATTAAGCTAGGTGGTTATTCCTTCCTAGTGCAAAATGCTTCTACTCAGGCCAGTGACGATTACACTGTCTTTGTGGACATGGATGGTGGTGGAGCTATAACTGCTAACAGTGCGGCTTTTATAACTTTTGTTGACTACTATGGTTCACAGTGGGCTTGGGCAACGAATAGTACTATTGCCGGACCTACAGCAGTCAATTTGATGGTAAATGGTTCGGTGGGCTTAAGTACGTTTAACATTACCCAGACCACACCTAATGCGGATGACTATGATAACATAGCTCCTTCAAATGTAGCGCTTCAGGTAAGCTTAGCAGCTGGTCCAGAAGTCAGGGTAGCTCAGACTGGTCTAACCTTAATCACCCCAGATGGAGAAACTGAGATTGCTTACGGCTACACTTCCACTGGTACTAAAGTAACCTTGAAGTCTCCAAGCGGAGACCCGCAAGAGTTAGTTTTGGAATACCCAGAGAAGCAGAGGCTACCACAAGTGTACTTCACTTCCGGAGCAACCACCAAAGCTGTTTCATCGGCTGGCGGGAACTTGGTTTCCGTAGAAGTTGTGGATGCCACCAAGCTAGCTAGTGAAATCTCTAGCGTGGAAGCACAAAACCTGATTGTAGTTGGTGGCCCTTGTGTTAACCGCGTGGCTGCTGAATTGCTAGGCAACCCAGCAGACTGTTCAACTGGATTTACGCCTGGTGAAGCACGAGTTAAGCTGTTTGAGCACTCTAACGGCAACATGGCCATGTTAGTTGCTGGCTACTCGGGAGCAGACACCAGATTGGCAGGTAAAGTTGTAGCTAACAGGCCTGGCGACTTAGTGGGAAGCGAAGTAGTGATTTCTGGTCCAACGGCTAGCAGCGCTACGGTCAGAAGGGTAGGCGCACAATAAGCTTTATTTTTTTCTTTTTTTTCTTTTTCTGTTTTTAGTGAGCCAAATTGTTTAGGGGATTGTTGTTCTCGAAAATTTACTAGTAAAGTATATAAATATCAAGGTGCTTAATCTTGATATGGAAACGGTTACAATACCAAAAGAAGAGTATGAACTGCTCAAGCACAAGGCAGAGATAGATGAAGATTTATTAGTTTCATTAATTAAAGGACTGGAAGATATTAAAGCAGGCCGCATTAAGCCTTGGAAAATGGTTATAAATTAAGTTTAGTTCTTATTTCTTGGTGATAATGAGGAATTAATGATTTTATTCTATCAATTGTATCCTGTTGATCTTTTTTTGTGCTAATCGTAATGACAAAAACAACGACCTGCTCTTTATAAATAAGATAGTAAACGCGATAATTCATGATTCTTTTTTCTCTAAAAAATCTGTAGCCTAGTGGTTTTCCAGAATAAGGGTTTTCTTCAAGTTGATCAACTTCTTTAGCGATCTCTCGTTGCAACTGTTGGTCTAGTTTTTGGTATCGCTTATCAAATTCATCAGTGGTGAAGACCTTATAAGCCATATTTCCATGAAAAGTACGATTTGATATAACAGTTTAGTAGTTAATGTTTTTGTTCAAATTTCGGATGCCTACTGAGGCAGCTGTAACATCCTAAGGACACTTTGCCAAATAATTAAAAACAATCTGGATTAGGATTAATCTTTGAGTCACTAACTAAGCCTCGCTAATTTTACAGCTAAGTCTCAGCAAAGTATTTATACTTAAATATAATAACTAAAACGGTGATGTCGCATCAAATATAAGCCTTATATTCCCGTAGTGCTGCTGCTGATCTTTCTAGTCATCTCTTTTTTAATTCTTAAGCCAATTTTATTATCAATATTCTTAGGGGCCTTGCTGGCTTACCTCTCTTACCCGCTGCACGATTTATTTAGCAGAAAGATTAAAAATAAATTTATCCCTTCCTTGCTGGTTTCGATCATAGTTCTGCTGGTGATAGTTATCCCGGGAGTGGTTTTGCTGTCCATTTTAGCCGAGCAGTCTTACTCTTTGTTTCTGATCGGCAAGCAGAAAATCTCTGCCGGCATCTTTGAAAATTGCGCCAATAGTTTTTGCTCAATGCTAAAGGAAAACCTCCGTGATCTGGGCGTTAAATTGCAGCTGCAGAATTTGCTTAAAGCGGTAACTACCTGGTTCATCCAGAAAGGCTCAGTTGTGCTAGCCAGCGTCCCTCGCTTTATATTGAATGTGTTCATCGTCTTTTTTACCATGTTTTATTTTCTTAAAGACGGGAAGAAATTCCTGCAGAAAATTAATCAGCTGCTGAGCCTGGGCGACACGCGCTATTCATTTATTATGCAGAGACTGAAAGAAATCATTCACGGATTAGTTTTTGGCTCTCTCTTGGTGGCTATCATCCAAGGTCTGTTAGGCGCGCTGGGCTTCTTTATCTTTGGCGTACCCCTGCCCTTGTTATGGGGCGTGATTATGGCTTTTTTAGCCTTAATTCCAGCCTTAGGGACGGGGCTGGTCTGGTTCCCGGCTTCCTTGATTTTGTTCTTGAACGGCTTTTTTCAGGGCTCAGACAGTTTGATGATTAAAGGCCTGTTGCTGCTGCTTTATTCAATTACTATTGTTGGCACGATTGACAATATCCTGAAGCCGAAACTGGTCGGCAGCAAGGCTAAAATTCACCCTCTGATAATTTTTGTGGGAATTTTCGGTGGCTTGATTTTCTTTGGCGTGTGGGGGGTGATTTTAGGCCCGCTATTTTTGTCCATGACTTCCGTATTTATTGAATTATTCATCTCGCAAAAGCTCTCCTGAGCAGCCTTGTTTATAGCAGACACAACCAAGTTATGATAGTACTTTAATTATCCCGTGCCATTATATCTTAACGAGTAGCTGACCAGGCTGTTGACATAATCAGCAATATTAAGGACGGCAGGTATATTTTTAATGATAAATGTCTTATTTAGCGGCAAAGAATAAGTTTTAAAAAGTTTATCCCAGAAGCCTTTCTTGACTGCAGTAGAGCTAATATTTTGATATAAAATCTGCTTTTTCCCAAATACAATTCGGTCTCGGTAAAACAAATAATTTTTTCTGGCTTTTAGGCTGGCTAGGATAGTTCCCAAAATCAGGCAGCAGATCAGGATCAGCAGGGCTGCTAATTGTGTTTGATCCTCAGCTTTTGGGCTGACTTGCAGCAGGGATAGGTTTAAGATCACTCCCAGGTAAAAAATTACTCCTAAGACTGTCAGGCTAACTAGTTTAGGGATGATCGCTCTCTTCTTTTTTTGCGGCAGCAGGTACAGCGGGCGTTGATTTGGCTCCATAGAAAGAAAAAGGATCTTTAAATTTAAATAATTTTGGTGTTTTATGGCTTCATCCAATCAAATGGCCCCCTTCCAGTTTTAGAATAGTTATAACTAAATCCGGTGTTCTCTTTTTAAGGCTAGGTCAAAAGAAGAATGATGATGCCGTAATTTTTCCAGCAATTGATGGTGCTTATTCATCAAGTGAGTGAGTTCGATGGTTGCTCTCATGTGCTTGCTCTGATAGTGGTGCTTCTCCTTCAAGGTTTTGGCCCGGCTTAGGTTATAAAAGTGTTTTTCCGCCTTAAAGGTCATTTTTCTAAGCTTTTTATTTAAGGCCACCAAGTCTTTAGATAACAGGTATAAATGGCCAGCTTCATCGGTTAGGTGCATGCTAATAGCATTATTTGATGATATTTAATTTTATTGCTTATTCATTTTTAATAATGATCATACAATGGTCTCGTTCATGTGGCTCAAGAATCTTGTAATTAATTACGGTGAATTGCTGCTCTAGTTTTTTCCTGATCTCCTCAAAGATCTGCCTCGGTTTTTTCCTGGCATTAATGCTTTTCGCTTTCACTGCCAGTAACCCATATCCACCAGGCTTCAAAAATAATTTGCAGTTCCTGATAAAAATATCCTCCTGGTTTCGCTGGGCTACATCTTGGTAAACTATATCTGCTTGGCAAACCCGTTGTAAGTATTCTTCCGGATGATTGGCGTCAGCCAGGAGCGGCACTATATTTTGGCGTTTTTGAGCCAAAAAAACCAGATCACGCATCACTCGCGGCGCAGGGTCGATGCCGAAGATTAACCCTTCCGGGCCAATCATGTCTGAAATAAAAGAAGCAGTGTAGCCATGCGAAATTCCTAAATATAAAATGACATCATTCTTCCTTATTCCAGCATTGGTGCAGCTTTTCATGATCATTGCTGCTAATTTGCTTCTTCTTGGATCAAATTCACGGTATTCAGCCCCATTTTTAAGGATAGTTTTTTCATCGAAATGAATTGTTCCAGGACAAAGGCTTTTAGTGTAAATATTCCTTCCATCGTGATATATTTCAAAAATCTGGTGTGGCTTAATACTCATGTTTAATTCCTTTTTCTTTTTGTTTAGCTTCTTGCCATAATTTTTTTTCTTCAAGTTCAGTTACCGGACAGTTTTCTAGCAGAAATGGTTTTCTTTGGGTAAACTTATCATAAGCAGCATCTAATATTTCCTGAACTGTACAATAACCTAAATCTTGAGCTTTAACAATAATTCCTAGACAATCCAAAAGCACATCACCCAGTCCTTCTTTCAAACTTTGAGCAGATTCTAATTTAGCTTCTAACAATACTTCTTCAACTTCCTTACCCAATTCTTCAATTAGGTTAGGCAAAGAAATTTTTTTAATCCAAGGAGAGTACTGTAAATTCTTTAATTGCAATTCATACAACCGTTCAATTTGGTCTTTAATCTCTCTCATTTTAATGCCTTTTCTAGCTCTTTTTTATACTCTTTAGCCTTAAATTCTCCTTTAAAGTAATCCAGCCGTGCGCATAAAGATAATTTGTCAGCCAGCATCCTGGAAGCTTTGCCTTTCATATCGCGGCTAACTTTCTGCACTAACTGATGATTAAGAATAATCCCATGCTTAGGGCTGCGGCTGCCGGTTTTGATATGCCTGAACAAGGCTTTTTCTGCTCCCAATAATTGAACTGTTGAAGCGGGCAGCAGGGCCAGCCGCTTCAGCCCCTTGGCTAATTCAATCAGCTTGGCGCCGATGGTCGTTCCAGCCAATTCCAATAAATTAGGGCAATACTTCTCCATTATCCCTTGGAGGTAAGTTTCCTGCAGATTTTTTAATTCATAAATTTCAGTTAGTTTTGCTGCTAAAAG
>Ga0209542_10017751_pt1 | contig 11612 bp, 20 predicted proteins | sample RifCSPhighO2_01_FD_184028 | JGI IMG/M metagenome (GOLD analysis project Ga0209542, IMG submission 184028) | Soil microbial communities from Rifle, Colorado - Rifle CSP2_plank highO2_0.1 (SPAdes) (version 2) | ecosystem: Environmental > Terrestrial > Deep subsurface > Rock core/Sediment ...
CAAGTTTTGGAATTCTTCCCACGTGGTCAACATGGCCATGTGTCACGACTAAAAAATCAATTGTTTTTGGATCATACGGAAACGGTTCGCGGTTTTCATCTTCACACACGCGGCATCCTTGTATGAGCCCGCAATCAATGAGTATTTTTGTTTTTCCTTCCGTGTCTTCTAAAAGAAAATTAGACCCCGTTGGTTTCCCAACTCCTCCATAAAATGAAATTCTTACTTTGTTTTCCATACTAAAATATAAAGCACAACGCTTGTAAAAGCCCCGCATAATCCAAGAACAAGGTCGCCCATCGTGTCGGCAATATCGGGTTGGTAGAGAAGGTGTACGGGTTTTTCTACAAAAGTATCGAGTATAAATTCAAAAACTTCCCAGAAAATGCCGGCAATTGCGGCCATGCCGATACCGAATATAAAAGCGAAGAATATGCTTTTGTGATGAGGTTCTATGTACCCGGAAAGATAATATACATAAAGAGCGGCGCTTCCCATAAAAAGCCCGCCCATACTATGCATAATATTATCGAGCCATTTTATCTGCCAATACCATGAATATACCATTGCAAGCGTATTGACCATAAAAATAAGAATGATGAGAAAAAGATTAAAAAGCGCGTGAGTATGGCGAGATGTCATTTTTTAGGTAGTAGGAATTAGCTTGTAGGTTGTAGAATTAAAACCATAGAATAGCCCCGCCCTAATTTTGCCACCGAAATACCACGAGAAGCGCGAGTGGCGAAGAGCCACATGCCTATTTTGGCGCAGCGCTTCGCCTGTGGTAGTATCTGCCTATTCGGCAGGCGCACTGCGCAAAACTACTCCGAAGCAAAATTAGGGCGGGGCGACTCTAGAGGTTACCTGTAGATATTGATCTAGGTTTTACCCATGTGGGTGGCCGCAATCATGCGCCAAGGCGTATGGTATATAAGCCTCCCTAATCAATATGTGATAGTCAATATTTACAGATAACCCTACGCATATATTACCAAATTAAAAAAACTTTCCAAAATAATTTTGGCAACAAAAAACTGCCCTTTATTTTTAATTGGTGTGGCAGTTCTTTGTAGGGGTTGCCTGAAAACGGGAGATTATTAATCCTAGCTTCTAATTGTTGTGTGGGTGGCCGGAAGAGAGAGCCACGGCCCTATCTCTGAAGCCCCCAGATATTATTACTTTAGTCTGGATTAATAAATTCTCTTTCTAGGAAATATCTCAAGCAACCCTACGCTTATTATAACAGAGTAATTTTTACGCAAGTTACAACCATCTCTTTACGAAACCCCATTATCTACATTTTCTCCACGTTTTGCCCACAGGTAATCCACTTGTTAGAAACCTGCCCAATTCTTAACGTTCATCAGCGCTGTTTATAACAGTATCATTTATCCGTTCGTAACTAAATAGCTCATCCTGTGAAAAGAACCGCCTTATTTCCGCCTCGGCGCCTTCTTGTGAATCCGACGCATGCACAATGTTCGCCTGCCCACTTATAGAAAAATCGCCGCGAATGCTTCCGGCATCCGCTTTATACCCTTGCGTTGGGCCAACAATAAGTCGCACCGCTTCAATAGCGTTAAAACCAGAAAGCGCCAAAACAACAACAGGGGATGATTGCATATAGTGTTTGAGTGATTCAAAGAATGGCTTATCTTTGTGATGCGCGTAGTGAGCTTCAAGGAGCGCTGTCTTCATTTCCATCATCTTCATACCAACAATTTTAAGACCTTTATTCTCAAGGCGTCGAATAATTTCACCCAACAGGTTACGGTGTATTGCGTCCGGTTTTATGATGACACATGTTCGTTCTGGCGTCATAGGTGCCCTATTCTAGCAGTTTTTACTCTACCGTCAAAATGATTGGGCCGTCTTTCGTAACTGCAATCGTGTGTTCAAAGTGTGCGCTTTTTTTGCCGTCCTTCGTTTTGTAGGTATAACCATCTTTGTCGAGAATTACTTCTCCTGTACCTATATTTATCATTGGTTCAATTGCAAGAACCATACCTTCTTTTAATTCTTCTCCGCTTTCTTTATCGCCATAGTTTGGAATAAATGGTGCCTCGTGCACTTTATGCCCTACGCCGTGGCCCCCAAGCGCCTCTACAACACCATACCCACATTCTTTTGCATATTCCTCAATTACATTTCCTATGGCGCCCATTCTATTGCCGGAACGCACCACCTGAATACCCAGACGGAGAGCTTCGCGAGTCGTGTTAATGAGTTTCCTATCCGCTTCAGAAATTTTGCCAACCGGCGCTGTTACGGCCATGTCGGCAATAAGCCCCTTATGCGTAAGCCCTAAATCAAGTCCCACTATATCGCCCTCTTTCAAAATTCTCTCTTTTGGGATTCCGTGCACAACCTCATCATTAATTGACGCGCAGAGCGTGGCTGGAAATGGAGAGTGCGAACCCGCTGGTTTGTATCCTAAAAATGCGGGGGTGTCCCCGCCGTCCCTGATTAATTTTTCTGCGAGCGTGTCGAGCTCTTTCGTCGTAGTACCTGGCACCACTGCCTTTTCAAGTTTTTTTACAACGACAGCAAGACGGCGGCCGGCTTCTTTTAGAATCTCTACTTCTTCCTGTGTTTTAATGAGGGACATCCTGTAGTGAAAAATGGCATTGCTTCAAAAAGCAGTATCATTTCTGATTAACGTCTGTTGATAATTGTTTAACTTCATTGTCATGTTAATTCCTGTACTCATATTTTTCATGCCATTTTCTACTACGGGACCACATGTCTAGCTTGTAGCTTTTAGCTGGTAGGTTATGGGTTGTAGCTGGTAGCTTGTGGAATTAGTAATTAAGTAAATATCTTGCCGAGAATATCTTTGTGAATCACCTCGACCGTTGGGCTCGCGTCAATATCTAAAAGTTTTATGTATTGGTGATTTTTATAATGTTCAATTACTGGCACAACACACTCTTCAAACCAATTCATTCGCCGCTCAATTTCATCTTTACTTTTATCGTCTTCGCGCCCTCGTGATAATAATCGTTTTTCTGCCTCCTCTCTCGTCAAGTTTAGATAAATTACGACTGCACGTCTATTGTAAAACTTAAACGCTCCATCTAATTCTTTTGCCTCAAGAAGTATGCGCGGAGAGCCGTCCATAATTAAACATTCGTTTCCTTTAAAATTATCAATAAAGTAATCCGCCCAGCTCCGTACGGCAAGAAAACTTGGCTGGAGTCCGCCAATATCCATTATTTTCTTTGAGAGGTTGCTTGAATAAGAATTGCCTTTTATATAATCGCGGAAATGCTCCCCCGACTCAAAATAGAGGACTTTGGCAGAACTGTTCTCCAGTTTTTCTTTTAAAAGCTTTGCCTGCGTGCCTTTACCACACCCGCTTCGGCCTATAAATACGAATGTATCAAAATCCATCCACCCATCTTAATGAAGATAGGGTGAAAAGACAAATTGAAATCATTTAAGATTATCGAGTGAGAGCTCCTTGATAGAGATAATCCCTTTTATCTACATCTCCTTGGCATAAAGACGGTGCGGGAGCGATGCCTTGTCCATGCCCAAACCAACCACCGGCCGGCAGTCCTACCACCCATGTATTTCTCGATTCATCAGCCGCACAACGAGACGGGTGGTCTGTTTCTAATTTAGTAATGAGGTCGTATTTACTCCCAACAGAGTCGGTAACATACAATATGCCGTAGCTATTTTCCCACGATCCTCCGCCCACCGGATAATTAGAATTTCCACCCGCCCCAGAAGGAGGGTTGGGAATTCCATTTCCTCCGTAAGCACTTAGAAGACCCTTCAGAACTGAAAATTCACACGCTGGAAGTCCTATGACAGTTGACCCGCTAAAAAGAACGCGCGCTACCCCAACGGTACACCCCACAGGAGGGAGGGGAAAACTTCCGCTATTTTCATTATATAATTGCAACATAATCGCAATTTGGTTTAATGTTGCAATACGCGACGCGTCGCGCGCCTTTGCGCGCGCTTCATTCAATTGCGCAAGCACAATGCTTGAAAGAACGCCGATGATGGCAACAACCACTAAAAGCTCTATGAGTGTAAATCCGCCGAGACTCTTTTTAGAAAATAACTTCTGCATTAAAAATTTGATTAATTACCCGAAAAATCCAAAAAAATAAAAACTTACAAGAAACATAATAACTGCAAATACAATCATAGCGATATTCGCAACAGAGCGGGACTTGAAACCAAGCTTCATAAACAAAGATGTGATATAGGAATCTTTTTCTTCGCCCGCCTTTTGCCCCACAGACATTCCTATGTCTCTCCGCGCGTTTTCGTCTTCAAAAACAACATCATCTTCCATCCTGTTAGAAATCGTGCTTACTTAATAAAATCTATTATACAATAATATCATTTATATTGAATATCCCCAGTATTTCTGTATAAAACGGTCGTGTAAACACGACCTCTTTCTAACAGAATCCATACCAATTAGTATATAGGTAATACCTTATAAAGAAAAGCTATCTTTTGGAGTGTTTGTGAACAGATATGAGCGCCAATCCTAGTATTCCCGCATGCCGACTTGAGCGTCAATGCGCTTCAGGAGGTCAAGCACGACAGACACAACGATTAGAAGACCCGTGCCACCAATGGCAAGAGTTGGATTCCCCGTTATTGCCTGCATAATAAATGGCAGTACGGCAATAATGCCTAAAAATAAAGCCCCCACGAGTGTTATCCGAGTTAAAATTTTAGCAATATGATTAGCAGTGCCATCACCCGGCCTAACTCCGGGAATAAAGGCGCCGTTTTTTTGCAAATTCGTCGCTATGGCATTCGGGTCAAATGTAACTGCAGTATAAAAATAGGTAAAGAGAAATACAAGAAAAAAATACAAAGCGCCATAGAGCCATATATTATTTATAAAATATGAAAGGGCTCCAACAATCGCCAGAACAACTCCATTTGTCGATGTACTTAAAAAGTTAATTATCATCTGAGGAAAGAGGAGTATGGAAAGCGCGAATATAATCGGAATAACGCCTGCCTGATTCACTCGAAGCGGTAAGTATGTTGACGTACCGCCGTATACTTTCATCCCTCTGATACGCTTTGCGTAGGTAACGGGGATTGGCCGCTCGGCTTCTGTGATAACCACGACACCGGCGATAACGATTGCAGTAACTGCAAGAAATCCCAAATAGAGCGGAATCTGCGACACATCATAGGTGGCATAAAGTTGGCCGATGGCCCCCGGAAGTGAAGACACGATACCTGCAAAAATGATAAGCGACACGCCGTTCCCAATACCGCGCTCCGTCATAAGTTCGCCCATCCACATTAAAAGCACGGAGCCAGCGACAACAAGCGTAATATTATACAGCTCTCCGATAATGGTGAGGTCGGCAAGAACTCCGTTTGTGCGGAGAAGCGATAGAAGTGCAAATCCTTGCACTACAGCGAGCGGAACCGTTAAAAATCGAGAATAGCGGGTAAATTTTTTCCGTCCCAGACTGCCTTCCTCATGCATCATTTCCTTAATTTGAGGAAATATCATTGAGAGGAGTTGCATGATGATACTTGCAGTGATATACGGACCGACACCAAGCATAAATACAGAAAGATTAGAAAGGCCTCCGCCTGAAAATATGTTCAAAAGACCAAAGAATTGGTTGCCCTCAAGAAATGCAATGAGGCGACCCACATCAACGCCAGGGATTGGGATATTGGCGCCAAGCCGGAAGAGAAGGAGCATGACCAGTATAAAGAAAATTCGCTTCCGCAAATCGCCGTCAGTTACTATAAGTTTTAATTTTTCACCAAATTGGACTGCCATCCCGTTAGAAATCAAACGCGAACGCGGATTCGTTCCGTTCTTTAGTTATGGTTTGTAATATTTCAACTTTTGTATTCATATATATTGTTTTGATTTTGTCGTTCGCTATTTCTAACGGGACCATATATTTATGCTGTTACTTTCTTGCCTTGCTTTCTTCGTACAACTTCGTTGTCGTAACGAATACCCTTTCCCTTATACGGTTCCGGTTTTTTGAGGGCCCTCACGTCCGCGGCAAATCGCCCAACCGCTTCTTTATCAATTCCCACAATCGTAATGATACCCTTATCGACTGTGGTTTTAATGCCTTCCGGAATCGAAAGTTTAACCGGATGAGAAAAGCCGAGAGAAAGGAGCAAATTCTGCCCATCCACTGAAACACGGAAACCAACACCCTCAAGAATAAGTTTTTTCTCATATCCTTTTGTCACTCCGAGAATCATATTTATAATATGAGACGCTAGGGTTCCCCACAGAGCTTTTGAAAATAAGTCGTCTACGGCAAGCGGCATAAGCGTAATCTCTTCTGGCCCAACCGTAATTCGCACTTCTTTTTGAAGTTGGCGACGAAGTGTTCCTTTTGGGCCGATAATGATAAGCGTCCCGCTTTCTTCTTTTGCCGTAACACCCGATGGTATTTTAATTGTTTGTTTTCCTATACGCGACATAATTTTTACCACACCTTGCACAACACTTCCCCGCCGACCTTCTGTGTCAAAGCATCCTTACTTGTAAGAACTCCGCGCGGTGTCGAAACAATAATAACGCCGCGTCTGCCTCCCACACGAGCAATCTCTTTCGCTCCCGCATAGACACGCTTCCCGGGAAGAGAGATCCGTTTGACACCCTTAATCCTAGGCGTCCCACCGGTGTAGAGAAGATCAACTTCAATTTGTTTCTTGACCTTTTTGCCTTTTTTGACGGCTGACTTAATAAAACCCTCGCGCGCAAGAACATCGGCAACATTCTGTTTTAACCGAGAATACGGCGCCGATACGCTTTCATGCCCGCGTTCTTGCGCGTGTTTTATCCGTATCAAAAAATCTCCGATTGGATCTCCTACCATGACGACTTTTTTATCCCCGGAATCTTGCCTTCATTGGCAAACTCCCTAAAACAGATGCGACACAGATCAAATGCGCGCATATATCCTCGTTTCCTGCCACACCGAAAACAACGTCTCACGACTCTGGATGAAAACTTCGGTTTCCGCGCGGCGCGCGCTCGTACTGATTTTTTTGCCATAAATAATATAGTGGAAAACAAAGCCTGGACATTGCTTCGTGCCACTATACTATATGAGCGACTATTCCTTGTCAATTTACCCCGATTAGATAAAATAGCCGAGATTTTAATGATAATTTTGTAAGAATAGGCATATCGGATCTTTTCTATTGAATCCGACTTTAATTATCTAATGTGGCGTGGCCATTTTGCCCGATTAGGGCTATTTAATAGGCAACCCGAGATGTCTAAAAAGCGCTTCTGCGTCATTTTTATTCCGTGCCGTCGTAACAATAGTGACAGCAAGCCCAAAGACATCTTTCAGGTCATCTTCGGCGGTTTCCGGGAAAACGGTATGCTCTGGGATCCCAATGGTCATATTTCCTATATCATCGATACTTGTCGGTGTTATGCCCTTAAAATCTCGCATGCGAGGCATAACAACATGTATAAGTTTATTGAGAAATTCCGTCATTCTTTCACCTCGAAGGGTTACCACAACGCCAATCGGCTGGCCTTCGCGTAATTTGAAATTGGCGATTGATTTTTTCGCAGGGCGGACACTTGCTTTTTGGCCCGCAATACGAGTTATTCTGTCGAATATGAGCTCCTTCTTTTTTTTGTCGGATACTTTACCGGTACCAGACGAAAGAACAACCTTTACGAGACGCGGGAGAGCCATCTCGTTCGAAATGCCGAGCGTCGTTTTGAGCTTACTTTTTCCGCCCGCAAATTTTTCTTTTATTCCTTGCATGTATACTTTTTAAACTACCGCGCCGTCCTTCTTACTAATCCGCACACGCTCCTCTTTTGTGCGTCGTATACCAATTCGCGTTCGTACCCCTCGAGATGTTACAAGCATAACATTTGAGGCGTGGAGTGGCATTGAAACCGAAACCACTTGTCCTTTTTGCCCTTCTTTTTTGGGGCGTGTTCTTCGTTTTACTGTATTGAGTCCGCTCACAACAACCATATTCCTCTCACGAAGAACGCGAGAAATCTTTCCGGTTTTCCCCTTCTCTTTTCCTGTTATTATTATGATATTGTCTCCTTTTTTTAAATACATCCCGTTAGAAATCGCCCCAATTGAATTCAGGGTGAAAAGTTACTTTATAATGTTTTATGGCTTTTTGGATAATCATCTTGTTAATCTGCTATGAATATAATTTCTTACGGGGCACTATTTCTAACTGGATACATGGTTGAATTTTATAATGCGTACCCATAAAATTACACAACTTCAGGCGCGAGTGAAATTATCTTCTGATAACCCAGCTCTCCTATTTCGCGCGGGATTGGTCCGAACACACGCCCGCCTTTTGGTTCCTGTTTCGCGTCAAGAATAACGACGGCATTTTCGTCAAATCTGATATACGATCCGTCCTTTCTTTTGAATGGCTTTGTTTGACGAACAACAACGGCGCGCAAAATATCTTTCTTCTTAACCGCTTTCCTGGGTTCTGCAATCTGAACAGATAAAACGACAACATCGCCAATTTCCGCATAACGCTTGCGCGAACCACCAAGAACTCGAAATACACGTCCGATTTTTGCCCCGGTATTGTCAGCAATTCGTATGATTGATCTTTCTTGCAACATGGTAGATTTTTTTAATGTTCGTTGTTTTCCAAAACCTTAAAACGCTTGCCTCTCGAAAGCGGCCGTGAACTTACAATCGTAACCTTGTCTCCTACTTTGCGTAAATTCTCCGCATCGTGCGCCTTATATTTTTTATGAACCATCATAAATTTTTTATATTTTGGGTGTTTAACAAAACGCTTCACAAGAACCGTCACGGTTTTATCCATTTTGTCCGAAACAACAGTTCCCTTCAAAGTTTTCTGCCTTTCTTCTTCGCTTCTTTTATATTCTTCTTTTTCTTTTTTCCCTAATCCAAACATGTGATTTTATCTACTTTTTGAATTAAATTTCGTCAGAATTTGAGCAATTTCCCGTCGTAATGTTCGCGCTGCTTTTAAATTTTTAATCTTGCTTCCGGCAATACCAAATCTAAAATCCATAAGCGCTTTTCGTTTTGCCGCAAGAGTTCCTTCTAATTCTTTTGTAATTTGCTCCTTTGCCATACCGTTCAGAGATTATTGTGATAAGACCCTATTTCTAATAAATATATATGTGCGTGTCAAATATGTATTCATATTGTTTATATTCGTTACGATTGCCTTTGGACAGCTTGTTTCTGGCATGACCATATTATCGCGTTATAATTTTTGTTCGTACCGGTAATTTTGCAGCCGCTTTACGAAGCACATCTCGAGCCTCTTTATCCGGAAGTCCGTCAAGCTCAAAAACAATGCGCCCTGGCCGCACTTCGGCGCAGTACCCTTCTGGATTTCCTTTACCTTTGCCCATCTTCACTTCTGCTGGCTTTTTTGTAAATGGACGATCTGGAAATACGCGCACCCACATTTTGCCAGTTTTTTTAATATGACGCGCAATAACTCGACGTCCTGCTTCAAGCTGGTTTGGGGTGACGCGCGCATAATCCTGCGACTTAACGCCGTGCGAACCAAAAGCAAGTGAGAGTCCTCGTGTATCAAATTTAATCTTGGAAAGATTTTTCCGTTTGGTCTGCCACTTTCTAAATTTCACTTTCTTTGGAATAAACATTGGTTTGGTCTAGTTTTCTTTAGGATCATCCTTGAAGATATCGCCTCGATAAATCCACACCTTAATGCCTATGTCGCCATACGGAAGATGAGCTTTCTCGCGCGCAAAATCAACATCTGCACGAAGTGTTTGTAAAGGAATTCTGCCATCTTTCACAAATTCACTCCGTCCCATGTCGGCGCCACCGAGTCTGCCCGAGAGAGCAATTTTAACTCCTTGCACTTGCTTATTTGCCATTGCTTTTTCGAGTGTTTGTTTTAATACACGCTTGTGTGGCATTCGTTTTTCCAATCCCTCGGCAACCATCATGGCGACGATTGCGGCGCGGGTTTCAGGCGCGCGCACTTCTTCAATCTCAAGCTTAACGTCGCGCGGAACTGATACTTTAATGCGTCGTAACTCTTTTAAAATATCGTTCCGAAGTTTTGTCGAGCCCTCTCCGTTTCTTCCTATAAGCATTCCGGGGCGCGCGGTTTTTATGATTATTTTAAACGTATTCTGCCCGCGCTCCATTTCAATTGAATCAACGTAAAAACTGCGCAATTTCTTTTCCAAATATTCACGAAGAAGAATGTCTGCCTTTAAATTCTCCTGATATTTTCTCTTAACGGAGAACCAGCGAGATTTCCAATCTCGGAGTATTCCTAATCGATGAGCGTATGGGTGTACGGTATGCGACATATTTATTTTTTAATTTTTTCTTCCTTTTTTCCTAAAACAATATCAATATGGCTTCGTCCTTTTATAATTCTTCGCGCTATGCCGCGCCATGCCGGACGAGTTCTTTTAAGGCTATTGCCTTCTCCGACAATGATTTTTTTAATATATAATCCGTCTTTGGAGATTTTATTATTTTCTTTTGCATTAGCAACTGCCGATAAAAGCAGTTTTTTAATCGCGCCAGCCGCTTTTTTGCCTGCGCCATCAAGGAGCGCTTCCGCGCGAGAAATATCTTTACCACGAATAAGATCGGCAACAAGCCGTGTCTTTCGTTGTGACTGATTATGGTTTGAGAGGTGCGCTTTCATCCTGTAGTGAAAAATGGCATTGCTTTAAAAAGCAGTAGCATTTTTGATTAATGTCTGTTGATAATAGTTTATCTTTGTTGTCATTTTACCTGTTGTTTTCATATCTTTTATGCCATTTTCTACTACGGGATTCATGGTTTCGGATTATTTCTTTTCTGCTGCGGGCGCTTTGGCAGATTTTGCTGCGTCAATTTCCGCCTGTTTTTTCGCTATATCTATTTCTTTTTGCATCTTGCCTCCGTGACGAACGAATTTCCTCGTCAAAGAAAACTCTCCCAATCGATGCCCGACCATGTCTTCAGTCACAAGAACTGGGGCAAAATCCTTGCCGTTATGGACTCCGAATGTAAACCCAACCATGCGTGGCGAGATTTGAGATGCGCGCGCCCATGTTTTAATCACGCCCAACGAACCAGGCTTTTTGCCTTCTATTTTTTTAAGAAGTCGTGCGTCAACGTATGGACCTTTTTTAAGCGATCGTGACATGCCAAATTTATTATGAGTGGTAACGAATTATATGCTTATATATTCGGTTCGCTCGGTCGAAATACACGAACAAGTTCTGTATTTCTCCCTCGCTTTACGAATATAAATTTGAGCACCCCGCTCATTTGATGCTGTTTGCACACCACACAATGTGCGAGGCCGAACAGGCCATCCCCACTTGGGCGAAGCGCATTGCCGTATGTTACTCCCGTTCAAGATGAAAAATCTTTAACCATAGAGCGACGATACATCAAATGAGTTGGGGTAGAGATGAGACAAAATATTAATTGTCCTCACTACCCAAATTTACAATTAAAGCCCACGAATGAGCTCGGTCATAGTAATAGAATCACCCCTAAAAGTCAATGAAATGGCCCTTTCGAAGCGAGCGCCAACAAATCCCGCGTTAATAATAAAGGTTCCTCGGGGCAAGCCCCGAGGTATTGAACCTGTGT
>Ga0209542_10017752_pt1 | contig 11611 bp, 5 predicted proteins | sample RifCSPhighO2_01_FD_184028 | JGI IMG/M metagenome (GOLD analysis project Ga0209542, IMG submission 184028) | Soil microbial communities from Rifle, Colorado - Rifle CSP2_plank highO2_0.1 (SPAdes) (version 2) | ecosystem: Environmental > Terrestrial > Deep subsurface > Rock core/Sediment ...
TAGCCGTATGATGGATTATCTTATTTGGTACAATACCAAACGAGTCCATAAAGCACTCAATAATCAATCGCCAATTAACTATCTATTATCAGTTTCTCCAGAGTCTCAAATGTATGTGACTTATACAACAGCTTGACATCATGGAAAAAAAGAGTAATATTAAGTTACATCTGCAGTATTGAATCCAAAACTAATATCAGTAGATATAAAACTGCTACACTACTAAATCTTCAAAATAATCTCCGAGGATTAAATTCCAAAAACAATTAGGTTCAGAGCAAGTTTCAAGGAGGTGTTATAAATTTATATTTTTATGGCAAATCTAGCGGAAATGGAACCAACAGGTCATCATGTATCACTTGCACCTGAGGCTATGAATTTTGAAGGTCATGTAATTCAATATCCTGAACCGGTTGTAAATTCTCCTATCTCATATGATGCTGCTGCTGAACGTTATGGCAAGGGAGGAATCCGTTGGGATCTGGTCAGAGGCGGATATGACTGGACTCATCCTGACGCGAGATTCGCGGTTAATTTAGGAGGCCCGGACCAAGTTCTATCTGGTTGGGATGGCTATGCTGCTTTTGAGCCAGATCCACAGGACAAAATAGACAGGGTAGCTGAATTAGGACGGCGTTGCCTTGATGCCTCTGTACGAGGTGCACCTCATGATGGAATACGCAGACAGGCACATCGAACACTGCTTGGTGAGGCCGGACCAATACAATTGAACCATCCCAAATTACTGAAAGAGTTGCAAACGCAATTTGGTGTTATGATGGCAAGAGCTAAAGCACTTGCTCCCGACGCTGCAGCAAGGGCAAAGAATGTAAGATTTAGAGAACGAACCGATCACATAGCAGATATGAGTCGATTTAAATATGAGGGTTATCCCGGACAGGTTCAACGAGTAATAGAATTACCGCCTCAGTTGGAACTCCCACCGCGTCATGTATTAAGACCTACAGATGTTGAGGGTTATCGTTATGCAGCCGGTCTCGGACTTCTGGCTTCGCCCGTTGTTCATGCTGCAGTCGATCAACTATGACAGAAATTAAAGCGCTTTGGATACATTAATTATCTGATTTATCGCAAATTCAAGATCAGCTTTTGAGTGAGACGCGGAAGGTATAAGTCGAATGCGGGCTTTGCCTTTGGCGACCATGGGGAATCTTATTGAAGTGGCAAAAACACCCTGCGCAAAAAGCTCGGACGCAAATTTTACAGCTAAATCCTCATCACCTAACATTATTGGTGTGATCGGCGAGACTGAACCGCCGATATCAAAACCGGCTTTTTTAAGTTCTTTTTTCAGGAAATTTGTATTACGCCAAAGTTTTTTCACTAATGCATCTGACTTAGATAAAATCTTGACCGCTTCAATTAAAGCAGCTGTATCAGGTATTGATAAAGCATTGGAAAAAAGAAACTGACGTGACTTTTGTTTATAGAAGTTAATGAGTTCTTTTTTTCCGGTGATGAAGCCACCCATGACAGAAAAAGCTTTTGATAGAGTACCAACTTCTAAATCAATTTGACCAGCGACTTTTAAATGATCGGCTGTTCCCCTACCTCCCCGACCCATGACTCCCTCACCATGGGCATCATCTACCATAGTGATAGCTCCATATTTTTTAGCAAGTCTGATTATCTCAGGCAAGGGAGCCAGATCGCCGTCCATGGAGAAGACTCCATCGGTGACGATGAGGATTTTTTGATCCGAGGTTCTCCCGTCGCTGGCAATTACAACGAGGATTTCTTCCAGGTGTTTCATGTCGCGATGCTTATAAATATATTTATTTTTTATTCCGGCGAGACGGATGGCATCAATGATCGACGCATGATTTAATTCATCTGAGATGACGATATCGTCTTTACCAAAAATCGTCTGTATAGCCGTCATATTGGCAAGATATCCTCCTGACAAAATAATTGCACCTTCGGCATTCTTAAATTTGGCAATAGCATTTTCAAGTTTAACGTGAAGCTCGTGAGTACCGGCAAGAGTCCGATAGCCTGTCCCCAATCCATATTTGTCAACGGCTGATGCAGCAGCTTTTCTCAATCTGGTGTCTACTGCTAAACCTAGGTAGTGACTAGAACAAAGATTAAGAACTTTTTTCCCGTCAATTTTCAGATATGCACCTTCGCCTGATTGGATAACACGGACGGGAGGAGCGAGTCTATTATAATTTTCGGTAATGAAATCTATAAGTTGTTTATTCATAATTCAAAATTCAAAAGGCAAAAGTCAAAAATTCAATTCAAAAGTCAAAAGTGAGATAATTTTGAATTTTTACTTGTAGTTTTGATTTTTGATTTTTAACTTTTAACTTACTTTTAACAGTATTTTACCGCACTCGCCGAGTCAAACTCGGCTTCGTGCCGTGTCAAACTCGGCTTCGTGCCGTGTCAAACTCGGCTTCGCGCCAAAATTAATTATATTGTTAACAGTATCTTCCCGCACTCGCCACTTTTCATGACTTTCATGGCTTTTTCAAATTCTGATAATTTAAATTCATGAGTAATAATCTTGGTAACATCTATTTTACCGGATTTAAGCAGATTTGATGTCTCTTCCCATGTAGTCCAGATTTCACGTCCGAAAATTGATCCGATTGAAAGCTCTTTGTTGATCAAATACTTGCCCCAATCAACGCTAATGTCTTCTTTCGGTATTCCGAAAGCAATAATCTTACCAGCGATACGGACCGCATCAAGCCCGACCTGAATCCCTATCCTGTTACCACTCATCTCCAACACTACATCAAATGTCCCATATTCTTTTGGGTTTAGCTTATCGGTAACTCGGTCAAAACCGATTTTTTTGGCAAGTCGACGACGATATGGCCGACGGTTGACGCCGACTACCTCACTCGCTCCCTTGACTTTGGCGACCATACCGGCGCAAAGACCGGTCGGCCCCAAACCCATCACCAATACTTTTTTGCCCTTGACGTCGGCCTTGGTGACAACATTGACAGCATTGCCTAAAGGCTCTTGAACCGACATCGCTTTAATTGGAATTCGCTTGTCGTTTTTCCATGTCGTCCGAATGGGAATCGTGGCATACTCGGCAAAACAACCGTCTCTGCCAATGCCGAATAATTTCATATTTTCACAGACGTGATAATTCTTAATGGTGCATTGGTAGCAATTTAGGCAAAAGATATGGGTCTCTGAAGATACAAGGTCGCCGATTTTAAGGATTCTGGATGCGTCTCGCCTCCGGCTCGACTTACCAGAATGACGTGTTAAATCCTCATTTATCGCGATCACCTCGCCTACCAACTCATGTCCAATAACCAAAGGTGGTTTAATATGAGCAGCTGCCCAGGGGATCCAATCATAGATCCCGATATCAGTACCGCAAATCGAGGCATATTTTACTTTTACCAAGACTTCGCCTTTTTTGGGTTTAGGAATCGGGATTTTTTTAATTGCGACTCCCGGAGCTGGTTTTTCTTTGACAACCGCCAGCATTAAATCTTTTGACATTTTATTATTTGGTCGGGGAAAAAATGTAAAACATTTTAAGGAAAAATGCTTTTAGGTAATTCATCGCTTGATGCCGCTTTTTTCCGCAAAATTCACCCCACGGGTGAACCCCTGCCTACCGGCAGGCAGGCAATTTATGCTTCAAAAAGGGCATCTGCGCATGAAATCTAACACGAACGAGCATTTTTTGGGACGAAAAGAGTTGATATTTTTTTTATAGTTGTTCATACTAAATGTAACCAATGAAAATAAATAATCGGCGAGGAGAGTTGACAACCATATTAACCATTGCCACCGGCGTCTTCATGCTGATTGGATTTGTATTGGGTAATGCGATCAATACCAGAGTAAAAACAATCCCAAGTGCTGCTACAAGAACATATTGCGGTGAAAGCTGTTCGTATCACACCGGCGCTCCAAAAAAAGAAAGTGGCGTCACATTAAAATGCGTTGATAAAAGCCTGGTTTGCCCCAACAATAAAGGTGGCGCTGATGTCTGGTGGGACGTTGATCAAAATAATGTCAAAGGGACTATTTGTTCTGGCTTGAGGCCTACGTACTGCACCGGCGGTAGAGGCATTGAAGGCGATGGATGCAGTAAAAATGGTGAATGTTCAACCGGTTTAGTCTGCAACATGAAAACTAAAGCCTGTGTAAAATCAAGCGATTATAAAGAAATCCCATCCGTTCAAGCCTCTTTATCTTTAACCAGCAGACAGACACAATACAACTCTGTTACTTTTAGACTCTATGCAGGAGCAGAAGACAGAAAATCCCCAAATTTAATCAATGATGGATCAGGCACCGGTAACACCAAAATCTTTGGTTACACTTTCAGTAATCTGGATAATACAAAAAATTATTCCATGGATACGATAATCAGCCAAAACTCCCAAGTAGTTCAAAAACAGACTAAACAGGTTCAAACTGCATCAGTCAATTTTGTCATTGATCTCGATCCGCCGCCTTCACCAACTGTAACTATTCCTCCATTGCCGAGCCCGACGGTGACGAAAACACCAACAACAACAGCAAATCCTGCTCCAACAACGACTCTCGCTCCAACCAATCAACCAACGATAACTTCTATCCCCGATACAATTAATCCGACGCAATCAACCTGTTATTTCAGACCAGTATCCTTTGTCAGAGAAAAAGTCATGGGCATCTACGACGGTCCTTTTTTAGAAGATGCCAGTAAGAATAATACTAACTGGGGAACGATCAATTTGGCTACACCGGAAAAAATAGCACGTTTCGGGACACCTTCAAATGGTCAATATGGAATTGACGTCAACTTGGAACCAGGAACAGATAGAATTGCTTCGGTCAGATTAATTTACGATGAAGCAAGATATGATATAGTCGAAAAGAAATGTGAAGGATCTGGTTGTCCTACAGATCTCGGTCCATCCGGTTCAAAGGATGATTTAGCCGTTGCGAGCAATCTTCCAGTCAAATGTAATCTAGATTATCACTACGGCTGGTATTTAGCGAAAAAATCGGGCTGTCCATTTGAGGCGAGGACTCAAGTTCAGGATGAAATTGGGAAACCAATCAACATATCTGAAAAAGATAAAGAAAAATGGGGTACGGCAAGTTATAAAATAGGTAATTCTGAACCATCAGCGATGCAATCAACATTCAAGCAGTTTCAGCAAGGTAGTAGTGACTATATCGTCAAAGAAAATGATTTCTTATCCAACGAATCACGTGGCCAATATAATATCAAGCTCTTTTATCCTGAAGCTCAATATGAATTGGTTAATAAATTCTGCCAACAATGGAATACAGGGAATGGAAAAATTTCTGGCTGCCCTTATGATTTTAATTTAGGTGATCCTAAAAATATTGCCCAAAACTTGACTGTAGACTGCAATAATAGCGTCCGATATGGTTGGATATTGAAAAAAAAGCCAGCCGGAACTTTAAATTTTAAAGTAGAACTCTCAGCTGGAGGAGATTTGTCTAAAAACATTCTATTAAATACTTCTGATCCTGGAATTGACGATAATGATATTGGCGGAACAGTCACATTAACAGGATTGAATAACTCATACACTAATACTTTTACCTACAGTGCTCAAAATCATACTGTGAACTCGATGTTTGAAGGTATTCCAGTCGGACAATACTCAATCTCCTACAACATCAATAAAAGAGGAGTTGCAAATGTATATATTAATGAAGTTGAATCAGAAGCTTGGTGCAAAGACGAACCAAATACCAGAGGTAAAAAGAAACTAAAGTGGAAAAAAGAACCGTCGCTGATAGCTGAAACAAGCTTATTTAATGAAGTTGGTCAAAAAATTGATAATTTAATTATCACTGACGGAAAAACTTCTGCTGCAAGGGTTGTTTTCAATATCGGAGATAAAGTCGCTGTCACATCACATCAAGCCTGCAAAGATTGTGGAGACGACTGGAAAATCTCTAATGATAATTGGCCACATGGAAGGTATATTTGTCATGCTCGAGGTCCAAAATATAATGAAAATTGTGACGCTACCCAACAGCCCAGCGATTTTTTCAGAAACTGTATGGGAGCTGGAATACCTGATCCAGGACCAGGAAGCGCTGGCTGTTGGTGTACAAATACAACCGATTGTAGCAAATCTGCTGGAAAGGTTGAAGTCGCTCCCGGCCAAAATTATTGCCGAGAAACAGCTGATATTATCTGTTGTATCGGAGGAGCTACTCCCGGGTCTGAGATGAGTAATGCCAATAAATGTTGTGGTTCAGATTCTGATTGTGATAATTTTTTTCACGATGGTTCAAAATGCACCGGAGAAAATAAAGACTGTGGTAGTGGAAAGAAATGTGTGCTGCCACCGACTCCGATGCCTCGCGGTGGAGCTAGATCCCCCACTGAAGAACCAAATCCATCACCAGGCTTTTGTCGAAGAGCCACATTCAATGACGTAGACTTTAATGCTGCAAATGATTGTACTTGCGGTGGAACTGCAAATTGTAAACTCGCTGGCAGTGGCAAAATCTATGCACAAGCAAAATCATTAGCATTATTTGATAGTGAAATCAAATCGACTGGATCCGCTGATTTTTTAGCAGACGACGTACCTTTTAGATATGAAATTTTTTTACCTTCTCAAGCAGCAATTTTACAAATTAAATCATTAAGCGTTCAAACAGCAGATCTCAGATCTAAGACGATTCCACTCATGAATTGGTTTAGAGGAATCCCACTTGATAGAGATTTATCATCGATGGAACCACTTGTATATGATATCAGCAGTTCAGAATTGAAAGACATCAAACCTCCAAAAGATATGCCATTGACAGATTTTATCAAGGATGGAACAATAACCTACAATTGCACCATGCAAGATCGCCCTCCTGGAAATTGCTGCAGCGATGTTCAAAGAGCAGGTGGTGGTGAATGTTCGGTTTCTCTTATAAAAAATGTTGCTGCGGGTAATCAAAACGGTCGATTTAATACCTATATTAACAATCCAAATCCTCCTCCTTATATTAATGGATTGGTAACTGCATGCCGAACAGCAAATCAATATTGCCTTAATCATCCATTTGGCTGTTTTAATAGCAGAGATCTTACACCTATGTCTGGTAATTGTTTAAGTCCGGGAGTAAAAATACTATGCCAAAACTTGGCGGATGAATGCATAAGAAGAATAGATATCACGCGTCAAGCTGTTATTGATGCAATGCAACAATCAGTTGATGCGGTAGTTAATAAATATAACAAAATATTTTCTGAACCATGTATAAGTTTAGGATTAACAGGTATTAATAGCAGCTCTAAAATAGTCAAACTAATCAAAGTAGTACGTAAAGTTGGTGGTGATATAGATATACTCTTTGATTCTGGTCAAATAAAGGATGAGATACGTGCATATATTGCGAATGATCTAGATGGTAATGGTGGTGCTTTAGCCGATGTAATCAATTTTGGAAATATGCCATTAGATCCAAACTTGAATGATCTCACTAATACTTTAAGAAATGGTCATATAAAATGGAAAGCACTTAATATGAAATTATTAAAATGGTCGGCTGAAAAATTTGAATTGGTCTCATTGAAGAATCTTCTAAACGTCAAGGGATGGGTTGATGTAATTATATCGACAATAAGGGATGTACCAAGATGTATTTCTGAGATACCACAAATCCCGGGGGCTATAGCACAAATAATTCAAGGTATAACAGCAGCCATCAATGGAGATGCTGATGCCATGGGCGTGCTATATGTCAATCCTCCACCGAATAGTCCTAATATTATTAAAGAAGTCAAAATAGACTGGTGTGAGCAAGGAACAACAATTTGTGATAGTCAGACTTTAAAGATTGATCCAACGACTAATCCACTTAATAACCAAAAAATCCTCCCCTTCATCCTTTCATCCAAAAAAGTCACCACCCAAAAAGCAGTGTATGAAATCAGTTGTCAACTTCACTTCACAGATGGTAAATCACAAGATTGTCCTGAAAAATATACGGTCAAGCCCGATGAGTCCTTATCAATTCGATTGAATGTTGATAAATCCGGAATCCGACAAAACCGCCTGACAGGTATCAAAGGTGATTTCAACAAAGACGAAGAGGTTAATACATTGGATTACTCAATGATGACAAAAAGAATTACGGCTAGCAAACTTTTAGAACAGAATGAAAATGTGACAAATGATCTAAACGGTGATGGAAAAATTGACATTCTTGATCTTTCAATGATGGTGAACCTTCTGGATACTAAGGTACCGTGGTAAAAAATATGCATTCTTGTGTCCCGGGGAGGAATCGAACCTCCAGCTACCCCTTAGGACGGGGTTGTTTTATCCGTTGAACTACCGAGACATAGAATAGATTATACAACGGGACAGACAATCATTTCATCACTTCTTCATCCGTCCTTTTATAGGAGTAAAGCTCCGACTCGGAGAACCAGAGAGCGACTTCATACCTTGCTTCTTCCAGGGTGCCAGAAGCATGAATCAGGTTTTTAATGGGACGACGGCTGAGGTTAGCAACGGCAGCTGAATCATAAGAATAGTCTGCTCGGATCGTGCCGGGGACGGCTTTAAAGGGCAGAGTATGACCACACATTTTGCGGACCAGCTCAACCGCGTGCGGTCCTTCAAGGACTGCGGCAAAGACTGGGCCCGAGGAGATCATCTCGACAAGCCATCCACGGATGATTTTCCCGATTTTTTCCGGATCCTCATGGCCAAATTCCTCAACGGCTGATTTTCCTAATGTTCTGTAATTTTCCAGTGTCTTTTCACCCATGCCTTTTATAAATTCAATCCTGTCTTCAGGATAGTGTTTATTAGCCAACGATTTATCAACTTTGACCATTCTCGCGGCAATGACTTTAAGTCCAACTCTCTCAAAACGATGTAATATTTCGCCGATTAATCCTCGGGCAACAGCATCGGGTTTGAGGACGATCAGTGTTTGTTGCTTCATATTTTAGATAATAATCACTGGAAGAACAAAATGCAAGAACAAAGTAACAGTTGGTCGGTAAAAAAAAATAAAACCTGCAGGATCTATAGTTGGTTTTTAAAAGAGATCTAGGGGGTTGAAATTTTTTTTCCACTTATCCATACTAATAATAACAATGATAATAAGGAAACGGAGCGGTGAAATCGCCACATTACTTACCATCGCAACCGGTGTTTTTATGCTGGCTGGTTTTGTGTTGGGTAATTATGCCGTGAGGCAAACTTCCAAAACTACACCAAGTGCTGCCAGCCGAACCTATTGTGGTGAAAGTTGCTCCTTTCACGTTGGCGCACCGAAAAAAGCAAGTGGCGTAACTTTGAAATGCGTTGATAAAAGCCTGATCTGCCCTAATTTACGCAGTGGTTCTGATGTCTGGTGGGATATTGATGAAGATAATGAACAAGGAGTCATATGTGATTCAATCCGACCTAATTATTGCTTCGGTGATAAAAGCCTCGAAGGTCAATCCTGCAGTAAAAATGGTGATTGTGCGAGGGGACTCGTCTGTGAGATGCGAAGCGGAACTTGCGTTAAATCTTCTGCCGACCGATTTCGGGTGCAGCCGACGCCGACTTTGATACCAACGATAACTCCAACATTAATACCAACAATAACGGCTGAACCATCAATACTCGCACCAACGATATATAATCAACCTACACCCGCGAGTACGATTATGATAACGCCTTTCCCCACTTTTGAAGCGCATCTCTCGCCGGTCCTGGAGATCAGTCCTACGATGATGCAAAGCCCTACGCTTGCCCCAACTGTAACGTTGGGACCGACACCCTGCCGTTATTCAGCTCGTGTTCAAATCACCAATGAGAGCGGATTTATCAGTCAATTTAGAGATCCGCAAAAGTGGTCGGTACGGGCGAAAAAACCAGGCGGAGATTACTCGCGACCAGGTAATTTCACGAGTGGTGCTAATGTATATAAGACCGAGAACCTCGGTGACAGTTGGGGCGGAGTTGACAGAAATCAATACGGTGTCTTCCCCGATATCTCCTGGGAGCTAAGTTATGATAAAGATGAATATATACTACAAGGTAAGAACTTGAGAATTTGTAATTACATCAATGACCAAAGTGATGACCAGGAATGCCGTGATGGATTTTATTCACTTGACGATACAAAAACCAGTGGCGCTGATTTAAACATCATCAATAATGTCCCGATCGGATGTAATATCAAAGTTATTGGCGGATTTTGGTTCAAAAAAGCTCCGACCGGCGCTCTCAACTTCAAAGTTGAGCTCTCTGCCGGTGGAGATTTATCTAAAAATATTCTTTTAAACACCTCTGATTTTAGAATAGATGATAATGATATCGGTGGGTCTGTGACTTTAACCGGACTCAATAACTCATATACAAATACATTCACCTACAGCGCCCAAAATCATGTAGTTAACACAACGTTTAAAGATATTCCGGCAGGACAATATTCGCTTTCCTATAACATCAATAAGCGGGGTGTGGCAAATGTATATATAAACGAGGTCGAAAGTACAACGTGGTGCAAGGACGAACCAAACACCAGAGGAAAAAAGAAACTCAAATGGAAAAAAGAACCGGCACTTAAAGCGGAAACTAGTCTTTTCAATGAAGTTGGCCAGACGATGACTGATGTAATCATCACCGCTAATAAAACATCAACTACCAGAGTGGTTTTCAATATTGGTGATAAGGTCGCAGTGACATCTCATGAGTCCTGTAAAGACTGTGGAGACGACTGGAGAATATCTGATGATAAATGGCCACATGGCAGATACATTTGTCATGCCCGAGGACCTAAATACAATGATAATTGTGATGCTATTCAGCAACCAAGTGACTTTTTCCGAAATTGTATGGGAGCCGGAATACCTGATCCGGGCAGAGGTGGCAGCGGTTGCTGGTGCACCAATAACAACGATTGCGCTAAAGCTGCCGGAAAGATCGAGATAGCTCCGGGACAAAATTATTGCCGGGAAACTGCTGATGTCATCTGTTGTGTAGGAGGTGCAACACCGGGCAGCGAGATGGCAAATGCTAATAAATGCTGTGGTTCAGATTCTGATTGTGACAACTTTTTCCATGACGGATCTAAATGCACAGGCACAAATCGAGACTGTGGCAGTAGCAAATCATGCGTGGTCCCGCCAACTCCGCAACCAACATCTTCAGGAGGTGGAGGAAGTGGCGGGGTAAAACCCGTACCGACTATAAATTTCCCTCAATGTGATCGGGCCGGCGGGATATGTGTTGCTCAAAATATTTGCGGCTACGAAAATAATTTCAAGTCACTCGGTGCAAAAGATTGTAAAGGCGGTGATTCCTGTTGCACCCATATAAAAGTTGGACCGGATTTTGTTCCCAAATGCGGTAAGCCAATCGCTATAGGTGGCTACGGGGGTCAGTGTAAAAGCAGTTGTAGACAAGGTGTGTTTAATGAAAATGGCAAAGAAATGCTGGAGGTTGCAATCGGTAACGGCGAATGTGCGCAAATCGGTCTCCAAAATTGTTGCGTGAAAACTGAAAGAATTCCCGGCCGAGGCGGTGTAGTCGTCCCTACCCAATCCCCATACAAATGTGAACAGGAAGGTGGCAAATGTATCGATAAAACTGAAAGCTGTCCTACCGGATACCCAAAT
>Ga0209542_10017753_pt1 | contig 11611 bp, 13 predicted proteins | sample RifCSPhighO2_01_FD_184028 | JGI IMG/M metagenome (GOLD analysis project Ga0209542, IMG submission 184028) | Soil microbial communities from Rifle, Colorado - Rifle CSP2_plank highO2_0.1 (SPAdes) (version 2) | ecosystem: Environmental > Terrestrial > Deep subsurface > Rock core/Sediment ...
AAGTAACGAAGATAATGTTGATAATTACATTTCATCACAAAAATATTCAGTGAATATTAATTAACTGCATGCCACCCGTCTTTGACGGGTGGTACATTGACAAAATAAGACTGAAAAGGGTTCTGTTTTTTACACCGATGGCTTCAAAAGTTATGCGAGTTTACATCAGTATGGAAAGCATAATATCATAAAACATCATAAAGATGAATTTGCAAAAGGTAGACATCACATAAATGGTATTGAAGGATTTTGGAGTTATGCAAAAGAAAGATTTCATAAAATAATGGTGTTTAAAAATATTGTGGTTGTAAAAATCTATAAAATTAAATTTAATAAAAATTACTTAAGTGACAAATTGGAACTCGCTCTGCTCGTTCTAATTCATAGTAAACAGTTATAGTGAAAAACACAATTTATTTACTAGTTGGCTTAACATTATCTTTATTATTAATTACTAATAAATTTTTAATTAAATAGGATTGATTGCTCCGAAATGTTTAAAAGTATATTTCTCCCTGAATTTCCATGCCAAGAAAAAAAACCGAGAAAAAGATTAAAGAAAATTTAGAAAACAAACAAGATTCTATTAATCTTGAAGAAGCAGCTGAACTTGAATCATTAAAAACAGAATCTTTAGAGAATATTGAAGAAATTTCTATCGAAGAAAAGAGAAAAAAGATTCTTGAAAAAGCTAAAAAACTTAAAGAGAAAATCTCTGTTGAGGTTCCAACTACAGAAGATCTTAAAGAACAAATCAAAATCAAGAAAAAAACAGAAATGCTCATTCCTTTAGAAGATTATGTGAAAGCTGGTATTTATCTTGGGACAAAGGTTGTAACTCCAAAGATGAGGCCTTTTGTTTACAGAAGAAGGGCTGATGGTTTAGCTATTTTTAACACAGATATAATTGATGAGAAATTAAAAGAAGGAATTGATTATATAAGTAAGTTTACTCCAGAAGAAATTATACTCGTTTGTAAAAGACAGGCTGGATGGAAGACAGCGAACATGTTTTCAAAATTAACTGGAATTAGGATTTTTACAAAAAAATATCCTGCAGGAATTCTAACAAATACACAACTTCCTGATTTTTTTGAAAGTGAATTAACCGTAGTAACAGATTCATGGCTTGATAAAAACGCTTTGCATGACACTTTAAATGTCAAAAAAAAAGTTTTAATGATATGTGACACAAATAATTTTCCAAAGGGAGCTGATAGAATAATAATAGGAAACAACAAAAGCGCAAAAAGTCTTGGGGTTATATTCTACATTTTAGCTAGAGGATATATCAAAGCAAGAAAATTAGGCAATGAAGAAGAAATTCCTGAATTGGAATGGTGGACAAGTGAGGAGGGTAGTAATTAAAATGATAACTGACATAGACAAAGAAACAATAGGAAAATATCTACAGAGAGAATTAGGTGGAAAATTAGTGGCAGATTATGATAATGGAAATAGAAAAAGATACGCAAGAATTGAAGAATTTGATAATATAAAAGATAATGTAATTGACAAAAATGTTATTAAATTTTATGAAAGGAATAATTTTATTAAAGAGGGTTTCTCAGAAAGTCATTTAATGTTCAGAAAAGAAGATAAAGAAGGCTATTTATTAGTAGTTCATACCTACAGCCCTCCTTTAAAAACAATTTTAATAACTGAAGATAGAAGATTTTTATAATTAAACCATAAAAAACAACCAATTAATAATAATTATCTACTTAAACTATTAATTATTTTATCTCTCATGAGAAGAGATCCAATATTTCATACACTTTCTGCTTTTACAAAATTATATCTTGATAAAAAACAGATTCCATATTTTAATTTTGCCCAGACATCTTTATTTTTCCTTTTAGTGAACCGAATATATCAGAAAGATCAGCAACTTTAATTATATTTATGATAATCTTCTTATTTTCTTTCAAATTTTCTTCTTTAATAAATTCTCTAGGGAAAATCACCCCAAAAGAATTTCCTATTTTCTTTATAGTTGTCTCAATTTCCATCTTAAATCAAATCATGTCTGTTTTACTATAGTTTTACATATGTATAACTATTGTTTAAATCTTTTGATTTTTGAATTATCCTGCACGGAAAAACAACCAGTTTTTATCTTTATTTTTTTCATTTCCGAAATTTGTCTTTAGCAAAACATATTTTCCATTAAGAATTTTTCCCTTTAACTTAAAAACAATCTTTTCTGGTTCCTTTGATTCTAATCTGTAAGTTCCTTTGTCCCATATCTTAACTGTTCCTTTCCCATAACCTTCTTTTATCTCTCCTTCAAAATCAGCATAACTTTTAAGATGATCTTCAACCTGTATTGCCAGGCGTTTTATCCCTTTTGTTCTCGGTAGGGCCTTAGGAAGAGCCCATGATTTTAAAACACCTGCAACTTCTAACCTTAAATCCCAATGTAAATGTGTTGCATGATGCTCGTGAATTACGAATATTGGCATGATATATCTTGTAATATAATCATTCTTATAAAGTTTTTTGCTGTGTTATAATCATGAAAGATGTTGAAGAATTTAGGAAATATTTTATAGAAGCAACACCTAAAGAATTAGAAACACTCTTGAATACAATTTATACTGCTCAAGGAGCAGCTTATTCTGACCATAATTTATCTCCCCAGATAGATATAGAATTAAGAAAGTATATGGTAGATATTGCAGGATTGTCTGAAGAAGACAGAGAAAAATTAATAAATGTAGCGAATGGATATTCTAAAGAATTGCAATCTGAAGCAAAAGATAAAAAACCATTTGCAGTGCCAATAAAAAAGAAAAAGAGTATACTCATAAAACTTCTTTTTGGAACAGCGGTTGTTGGCGGAAGTGTGTATGTTCTGAAAAAGATATTGAAAAATGATAATGAGGAATAAGTTTAAGATATTTAAAGGACAGAAGTCTAATAGTTAAAATAACAATAATTTTGATAACATTAATTATATCTAATCTAATTTTAAGTCAACTACAAGTTTAGTAATTAATTTTAATTATTTAAAGTTCACTTATCTCTAATCACTTAGGAGTTTCTAAACTTTCTCCACACTCCTGACAGAATTTATCATCAGGAAAAACTCCTTTTAAACACTTCGGACATTTTGTCGGCTTAATCCACACTTTAGCCCCGCATTCAGAGCAAAATTTAACTCCTTCATCTAGTTGTATTCCACAACCAGTGCATTTTATTATTACAGGCTTTTTTTCTATTACAGCTCTATAGCCAGCTTTTCCAGAGATAATTTTTGAGTATGTATTAACAAAATCCTCGTTTCTCTGGATTTCATTCATCCTCTTCTGAATAAAATTTGGGTCTGTCACTAGGAAATATATTTATTGGTATTTTTAAATATTTTTGTTATAGTAAATCAATTAAACTTATTTTACTGCTCATAACTTCGCAGATTGATTAATCATTAATGTAAAACAGTCAGGGTTAATAGTAATTATAAGTAATAGTTTTATAATTCACAAATAATAAAAAAATGCTATGATCTATGATAATAGAATAAATTCATGATATAAAAAACTTAAAAGATATAACTATTCTACTAAAAAATTAAATAAGCCGTGTACTTATTTTTATTATAGTGGTAAAATAAAACATGTCAAAAATTTAAACTTAAACAAAAAGTTTATAAACATAAATTTGAGATATTTATTATAACTAAGATGAGTGCTTTAATAATGAATGTTATTTCGCACATTAAAGTATGATGTATGTAAAAGCAGTCACTTAGTTGTTTTTCTCAATAGCCAAAAGCTAGGAGCTGAGTTATTTCATGATATAGCCTCAATATTTAGAGGAGTGAGATAACGAGGAAATGTGTGAAGTATTTTTGTATCTTATATCAAAAATGCGGAACAGATTAATTATAATCTTTAATTAAATATGAAGTTCTTTAAATCCAGTTGATCCTGCTGGCGGCTGCGGCTCTCTGGCTTGCACTTAGACATGCAAGTCTCTCGAAAGAGGGCGAACTGCTCAGTAACACGTAGCTAACCTACACTTAGGTCAAGGATAACCTCTGGGAAACTGAGGCTAATACTTGATAAGAGATTTACCCTGGAATGATTTATCTCTGAAATTCGAGCCTAAGTATGGGGCTGCGGCAGACTAGGTAGTTGGCAGTGTAATAGACTACCAAGCCAATAATCTGTAAGGGCTCTTAGCGGAGAGGCCCTGAGAGGGAATCTGAGACACTATTCCCAGCCCTACGGGGTGCAGCAGTTAGGAATCTTTTGCAATGCGCGCAAGCGTGACAAATTGAGCCAGAGTGTTTTTCATATGAAAAACTTTTGCCAAATGTAAAAAGTTTGGCGAATAAGGACTGGGTAAGACTAGTGCCAGCCGCCGCGGTAATACTAGCTGTCCAAGTCGCAGCCATCTTTATTGGGTCTAAAACATCCGTAGCTTGTTTAATAAGTTTCCTGTGAAATTCTGCATCTTAAGTGCAGAGCGCGCAGGAAGTACTGTCAAGCTAGAGACTGGAAGACATGAGAAGTACGCCTAAAGTAGCGGTAAAATGTTTTAATCTTAGGCGGACTCACAAGAGCGAAGGCATCTCATGAGGACAGTTCTGACAGTGAGGGATGAAGGCTAGGAACGCAAAACGGATTAGATACCCGTGTAGTCCTAGCAGTAAACACTGCACACTAAACATTAGTGCCTCCTCGAGAGGCATTGGTGCTGAAGGGAAGCCGAAGAGTGTGCTACCTGGGAAGTATAGTCGCAAGGCCGAAACTTAAAGGAATTGGCGGGGAGACACTACAACGGGTGACGCGTGCGGTTCAATTAGATTCTACACCGTGAACCTCACCAGGAGCGAATCAAATAACTCACATTATCAAATACAAATAATAGATGATGACGTTTTTGAATGTCGTATAATTTAATTATTGTATAACATTTGAAACCTGATATTTTTAAATATTTGATTAAGTAAATGATAGATAATTACAAAGATAGTTTAGCATCTGAGAGAGATTTATTATTAATTTCAATAGTAAATTACTAAATTATTATAAGTTCACTTGCAACATAAATTCACAGTAGTGAGCTAACTTTATTTATGAAGTGGATTTTTTGGTCTCCAGACAGCAGGATGAAGGTCAGTCTAAAGGGCTTACCTGACACGCTGAGAGGAGTTGCATGGCCGACGTCAGCCTGTGCTGTGAAGTGACCTGTTAAATCAGGTAACAGGCAAGACCCACATGTATATTTACCATGTGTACAATATACAGATTGCCTTGGTAACAAGGATGAAAGTGTGGGCTACGTTAGGTGAGTACAGCCCGAATCCCCTGGGCAACACGCGCGCGTCAATGGTGAACACAATGAGATGCAACTCTGAAAAGAGAAGCTAATCTCCTAAAATTCATCTCAGTCCAGATTGAGGTTTGTAACTCAGCCTCATGACGCTGGAATCCGTAGTAATCGTTTGTTATCAGCGAACGGTGAATACGTCACTGTCTCTTGCACACACTGCCCGTCAAACCAACCGAGTTTAGTTATGGTGAAACTTTTCGAAGGAGAACCTTGATTAGATAAGGTAGGTTAAGTCGTCACAAGGTAACTGTAGGGGAACCTGCAGTTGGATCACCTCCTATATTTTAAATTAAAAATGGCAAGAGAAAATTATACTCATATGATTGCTTTTACATACACTCATCTTTGTTAAAAAATGAAGATGGGAATTAGTTTATTATATTTAAGAATAACAATTATTTTAAACTGAAATCTAATTAGTTAATTATGGTGAAATATTATAAATTGATAGATAAAGAGAGAAATTTAGTAAATTACATTGAAATTATTGGTGATAATTTTGCACCATTTTATAATGTAGAAGCAATGATAAATACATATTGTAATAACCAATTTGATTTATTTGAAATAACAAAACAAGAATTCACTAAAAAATCTCTTGATGTGATAGCAAATAAAATTCCTGTTATAGAAAATACGAGATAAAATGCCAGTTGTATATCTTTTCCCAATTTCCGAAGAAAGTAGAGAATTAATGGATAAAACCCACAATCAAAGAATTTTCCTTGCACTATGTATAGGAAAAATATCAAAAATGTTGTAGAGGATTTATCAATATGGATATTAAATAAAGAAATTCCATCTGCCTTAAAAATTAGTTGTGCGTTAGGTCAAGCATATGAAGTTATTGATATAGTACATAATTGTTTAAATAAAAATAATATATATACTGAAGTACCTATAAGATTTGATGCTTATTAATTTGTAATTGAATACAAAAGATAACTTATCTTTTTTCTCACAAACTTTCAAAAACCACCTTAGATCAGTGTCTTACATATTTTGCATTTTACAAAAGTTTTTTAAGGGAAGTTGACTGTTAAGAAACCGTAGGTGTCTTACATATTTTGCATTTTACAAAAGTTTTTTAAGGGAAGTTGACTGTTAAGAAACCGTAGGTGTCTTACATGGGCCTGTAGTCCAACGGCATAATACCTCACTTGCACAGGTAAGGAAACCAAGGTTTCCTTAACCATCAACCTTTCTTTAAATAAGAAGATGATGAACCTCAAGAGCTGAGGAGATCCGGGTTCGACTCCCGGCAGGTCCATTCTTATTGTAGAAAATTTCTTAAAATTCTCACAGAAACTTTTAAAAACCTCTCAAATCTAAATATTCTATCTCAAATGGTAATCAGAAAATATTTATATTTACTTTCGTTAAATTACGAGAGAAAATCTTATTTCTGAAATCATTTTTGATACAGAAAACAAATTTAGTAATTTGCTTTTTGTTTTCTGGCTCAGAAACTCTGAACAAACTACAGAGAGTTTCTGATCTAGTGGTTCAGGAACAAATATTCTGGATCATGATGAGAACACCGACGATAATGTCGGTTTCATGTTCAATGAAATAAGCACTAGAAGAAGTTTTCCACTGATAAGTCTATAACGCAGGACTTAAATTTTTTACAAATACTTTTTAAGTCCCGCGAATATAGCAACAGACAAGATAGTAGAATATTAAGTCAGTTGCTATATTTTAATAGACAAAAACAGAAGGAAGAAAGATAAAAACAAACTACTATATAAGCTGTTAGATGGATAGCTTGGTTTTGGTAGAAAAGACGTGGCAAGCTGCGATAAGCTTGGGGAAGCTGCATGCAAGCTTTGATCCCAAGATTTCTTAAGGCCCAGAGATGGGCAATTACGTCGGGAATTGAAACATCTTAGTACCGGCAGGAAAAGAAAATAAATAATGATTCCCTTATTAGCAGAGAGCGAAAAGGGAAGAGGGCAAACTGAATCTGCTTTTGAAAAGAAGTAAGAGATGTGGTGAGTATGAATGCCTAAATCATTGATTCAAACTTTACTGGAATGTAAGACCTTAGAAGGTGATAGTCCTGTAGAAGAAAATGATATGGTGTTGCTTAAAAGAGTAGGGCTCCCTGAATTGGGGGTCTGAATATAGCAGGATTAACTGCTAACCCTAAATATAACCAAAGTCCGATAGCGTACTTAGTACCGCGAGGGAAAGCTGAAAAGAACTCTTAATAGAGAGTGAAAAGATTTGAAATCTAACAGTTACAATTTGTTACTGCTCTTCTAATATTTAAGTATTAGAAAGGGTTGTAACGTACGTTTTGAAAAACGGGCCAGGGAGTTATTCTATGTGGCGAGGCTAACCTTTTTTAAAGGGTAACCGAAGCGAAAGCAAGTGCGAAAGCGCGACAAGAAGTCACATGGAACAGACCTGAAGCCAGATGATCTATTCATGGGCAAGGCGAAGTCTCTCGAAAGAGGGATGGAGGCCTGAACCGGTGTTGTGTACATGCACTCGAATGACCTGTGAATCGGGGTGAAAAGCCTATCTAATCTGGCGATGGCTGGTTCCTGTTGAAATATGCCTTCGTATAGTCTTGTCTGGTTGGTTAACGGCGTAAAGTACGGATAAATTTTGCAGGAGCTATTGCTTACGGAAATTTTTCCAACTCAGAATCTGTTAATTGCCTAAGACAGGAAACAGGGATAGTATGTAAGATACTGTTCCGAAACCCGAACAAGGGAGACCAAAGTTAAGGTCCCAAAATTTATGCTAAGTGTATCAAAAGGTGTCGTGAACCTGAGACACTAGGGATGTAAGCTTAGAAGCAGCTATCATTTAAAGAAAGCGTAACAGCTCACCTACCGAGGATCATGGCCCTGAAAATGGACGGGGCTAAGCATAATACCGACACTTTGGAGACGCTCGGTTGAGCGTTCTGGTAAACAGGCGTGGTTTTTGTGTAGAAGCATTTTCGAGAGAAGGTGTGAAACAAATACCAATGAGAATCCTGGCAATAGTAGGATGTGATTTTCCTGAGAATGGAAAATGTCGCAAGAGCAAGGTTTCCTCGGCAATATTCGTTAGCCGAGGGTTAGTCAGTACCTAAGTTGTATCTTAACTGAGTACGACGATGGATAATAGGTTAATATTCCTATACTGATTGGATTTTACATAGCATAATTGCTTTTGGATAAGCAAGCACTCAAGAGGGTGTTCCTTTAAAGAAATCTGACGAGGGTAATCCTTAGACTCAGAATAATTTATTGGACAAAATTGCTGACTCCAAGAGCCCGTGAAAAAATATGCTATTCAACGAGTTCAATTAACTGTACCAACAACCGGCACTGGTGCTCTGGCTTTAAAGGCCAAGACATGAAAGGTGAAACCAACTAAGGGAACTCGGCATATTAGCCATGTAACTTCGGTTGAAGTGGTGTCTATCTTTGTATGCTTCAGAAATGTGTGTGCATTGGTAGATCTCAGTAACAAGGACGGCCCGACTGTTTAACAAAAACGTAACCAAGTGCTAATCCGAAAGGACTTGTATACTTGGTGAGACCTGCCCAGTGGTGGTGTCTCAAACCCCTTTTCAAAGGGGCTAATGCCCATCAAACGGCGGGAGTAACTATGACTCTCTTAAGGTAAAAGATTACGATTGCCTTATCAAAATCTGACTAAATGCTGGAAAATCTGAGAATATTTAAGTACCTACGAGAAATTTATTTGTCGCTTCGCAAAGCTTCGCGAAATTGATAAAAATGTTAATGTAAAATAGTTTATTATTAGTAATATAAATCAATACAAGCGAATGAAATGAGCGAAACAAATAAAAAATCGAAAGTAAAAATCTTAAATTGCAGACAATCAGCAGGAAAGATATATTATGTAGTATGATAATCTTTTTAAATTGTTATAGAATAATAAAAAAATGAATTTAAGACAACATATTGATATTGCAGTAGATATGGGTACTCCATTAGAAACTGCTGTAAAGGTTAATTATATTATGGGCAAAGGCCATAAAGAACATGACGAAGAAAATCTTTCTTTATTAAAAAAGAAAGAACTTAAAATTCTTTATGAAAAAAAACTCATAACAGAAAAACAATTTAAAAAGTATTCTAAAAAGTAATATAAATCCTCAGAGACTATATGTCAGAAACTTTAACAAAAGTTAAGATATAGTCCGAACTGAATGGCGACATTCAGAGCAAATTAGAAATGATTTGCCTTCGCGAAAGCGATAGTAACATAATTGAGCGTAATACCTTGTCATCTGAATGATGACTTGCATGAATGGTTTAACGAGGTTGTCACTGTCCCTAGTTGGGACCTTCTGAAAATATTGTCCGGTGAACAGACCGGAAACGCCTAGTGGGAAGCTAAGACCTTGTGGAACTTTACTGCAACTTGTTGTTGTAATTTTAAGAGAAATACATAGCATAAGTAGGAGCGTCGAGAGTGTCATTTCGGTGGCAAAGGAGCAACCATGTAATACTACTTACTTTTCTTAAGATTGCTTACTCTTTAGAGGACAGCATCAGGCGGGCAGTTTGACTGGGGCGGTGCCCTGTCGAAAAGATATCGATAGGACCCAAAGATAAGCTCATCCAGCTTGGAAATCTGGAGTTGAGTGCGAGGGCAAAAGCTTATCTGACTGTATTTTGAACAGCAAGAAATGCAGGGACGAAAGTCTGGCCTAGTGAACCCACATGCTTTTTTAATAGAAGCTGTGTCTGATAGAAAAGTTACCCCAAGGATAACAGGCTTGTCGCTCCCGATAGTCCATATTGACGGAGCGGTTTGGTACATCGCTGTCGGCTCTTCCTATCCTGCACGTGCAGAAGCGTGCAAGGGTGTCGGAGTTCACGCATTAAAAGGGATCGTTAGCTGGGTTAAGAACGTCGCGAGACAGTTTGTATGATATCTACTAGGTGTGTTATTGTCTGAGTGGAACGAGTTTCTAGTACGAGAGGAACGGAACTCGGATGCCTCTGGTGAGCAGTTGTCATATGGCAGGCTGCATAGCTACGCATTGTATGGATAAGAGCTGAAAGCATCTAAGCTCGAAGCCATCCGCAAAACGAGACAATTAAGGCCGTCAAAGAAGATGACGTTGATAGAGTTCTTGTGTAAGGCTCAAGCACGAAAGTGCGAGAGTTTCAGCATAGAACTACTAAAAGCCTCACTTGTAGTTTAATTTATCTTCCTAAAAAATTTCTTCTAGTGCTTATTAGTTGTTTTTTAGTGTAATAATATTTAAAAATAATAAAATAAAAATATCAAAAAATATAGACACTATAATATAGAAGAATATCCACAATATGGTGAAATGATTAATAATAATCTAACTAAATGATTAATAATAATCTAACTAAATGTATTATTTATGCGAGATATGCTTCTTCAATTAAGAAAGATGATGAGTGCCATCACAAATTTTCTTCAATGACTTGGTATGAAAAAGTAGCATGGGAAAATAAAAGAATGTTTCTTGGTAAGAAAGAATCATGTTCTAATTTCGGATTGGTTTCTCTTCCAGATGAAGATTGGTAAGAGAGAATAATTAATAAAAATAAAAAAATAAAAAAGATTTTGAAGATTCTATATTAAATTATAGTGAAAGACATAAGTCTTTCCCTAATAAGTCAACTACGAAATGAGAAATTATTAAAGTCGTTGACTATAATTAAAATCTTCTTTGCCTTTCTCGGCCTCTGTCTCTATTACCAAAACTTCTACCGCCACCAAAACTTATTCTAGGTGGTCTTGGCCTGTCAGGATCCATTGGCTTTGCTTCACTAACTTTCAAGGCTCTTCCTTGGACATCTTTTTCATTCATCTCTGAAATTGCCTTTTCTGCATCTTCTTTATTTGCAAAAGTCACAAACCCAAATCCTTTAGATCTACCTGAAAATTTGTCTGTGATTAGGCTAACTTCGCTAATTTCTCCATAAGAAGAAAAAAGCTCTTTCAAGTCTTCTTCACTAACACTAAAAGGTAAATTTCCAACATAAACCTTAGTTCCGTCTGATTCCATATTTTCCTCCATCGTGCATTTAATTCATTAAGAATTAGAAATCCTTAACTTTAACTCTATCCATATTTTACTTACCAATTTATCAAATATCAAATTACAAAGCCTTTTTAAGGTTTTCTATGATAGGCTCTGGTGAAACCATTATAAAATAAAGAAGCCACCTTATTTAACTAAAAACGAGGTGGCTTAAAATGGAAAGAACTTCCAACTACTTAAAATTTATTGATGAGGCTTTAGAGCTTG
>Ga0209542_10017754_pt1 | contig 11611 bp, 11 predicted proteins | sample RifCSPhighO2_01_FD_184028 | JGI IMG/M metagenome (GOLD analysis project Ga0209542, IMG submission 184028) | Soil microbial communities from Rifle, Colorado - Rifle CSP2_plank highO2_0.1 (SPAdes) (version 2) | ecosystem: Environmental > Terrestrial > Deep subsurface > Rock core/Sediment ...
GAGGAATACATTCTGCAAAAGAAGAGCAAAGTGATCTGCAGCGGCGCTTCCGTCGGCCGCAAGATCGGCACGGGCAAAGTCCGCGTCATTCTCGACCCGCGCGACATGGCCAAGTTCAAACCGGGCGAAGTGTTGGTGACGGACATCACAGACCCTGACTGGGAACCGATTATGAAGATTGCCTCGGCCATTGTGACCGATAAAGGCGGTCGCACATCGCACGCTGCGATCGTTTCGCGCGAGCTCGGCATTCCGGCTGTGGTTGGCTGCGATAACGCGACGGAAGCCCTCAAGAACGGCCGTGACGTGACGGTGTGCTGTGCCGAAGGTGATGTGGGTCATATTTTTGATGGCAAACTCCCCTTCCGGATTAATCGCACCAACCTTAAAAATCTGAAGCGTCCAAAGACCAAGATCATGATGAACGTCGGTACGCCGCAACAGGCGTTTCAAGTTTCACAGATTCCAAACGAAGGGGTCGGCCTGGCCCGCGAAGAATTTATCATTACTGAATCCATCGGTATCCACCCGCTGGCGATTTTGGACTTCAACAAGCAACCGCCGGCCGTGAAGAAAGAAATCCAACGCCGCAGTGCCGGCTACAAGTCACCAAGAGATTTCTACGTTGAAAACTTGGCCGAAGGGATCGGCACGATTGCCGCGGCCTTCTACCCAAAGGATGTCATCCTGCGCTTCTCGGACTTCAAGAGTAACGAATACGCCACGCTCATCGGCGGCTCAGCGTATGAGCCAAATGAGGAAAATCCCATGATCGGTTGGCGCGGTGCTTCGCGCTACTACGATCCGAAGTTCGCGCCGGCGTTTGTGCTGGAATGCGAAGCTGTTCGCATTGTGCGCGACCGGATGGGTCTGACGAATCTGAAAGTGATGATCCCCTTCTGCCGCACGATTGATGAGGGCAAAAAGGTACAGGTCATCATGGCCAAGCAAGGACTCAAGCGCGGCCAAAAGGGCCTGGAGATCTACGTGATGTGCGAAATTCCGGCCAACGTTATTTTGGCGAAGGAATTCGCCAAGATCTTTGATGGCTTCTCCATTGGGAGTAACGACCTCACGCAGCTTACGCTTGGCGTGGACCGTGACTCCTCACTCGTTGCGCACGTCTATAACGAACGCAACGATGCCGTGAAGAATTCGCTCCGCGAAGTCATCAAGACCGTGAAGGCCACCGGCCGCAAGATTGGTATTTGCGGCCAGGCACCCTCCGACTACCCGGACTTTGCGCAATTCCTCGTGGAATGCGGCATCGACTCCATCTCGCTGACACCTGATACCGTTCTCAAAACGACCATGAAGATTTTGGAGACGGAGAAGAAGCTGAAGCGCAAACGATAGAACTGTACACTAGGAGGGTGCTGCAACTTTCAGTCATTATATTTCGAAATATAGAACGGAAAATTCTTCTGCAATTCCGCGACAGCGGTGCGCCGAGCGAAGCATTGGGCTGGAGCTTCTTTGGAGGAATTGCCGAAGGCAATGAAACACCCCTGGAAGCCATCGTTCGAGAAGTGAAGGAAGAACTGGATATGGCTATAGTCCCATCCGACGTCCATCTATTGGCGAAGGAACATTGGATCAGTCCAAATTCGGGGAAAGAAAAAATTGTGCACCTCTATGAAGGCACAGCGTCGCTCGACTGGTCACATTCCCGAGTTCTCGAAGGTGCGGGCGCTGCTTTTCTCACGAAAGATGAAGTCGCCTCTATGGAAAATGTCTCGCTCTTGGCGAAAACGTTCATTGCGAAATATTGTTAGTTACAGCTCCCAATGATGCCACGGCATCTCCAGGTCCGTCAGCGGCACGTCATCGAGCGAAACGCCTTTGCCTGACGGCGCTTTGGTTTCAGGCGGCGGCCAGAGACGGAAGCCGCCTCGTTTGACGATGAAGAACCCACCGGTGCTGGCACCGACGATGATCACGAGAGCAAAGAGGACGTTTCGCCCGAATGAACCAAGCGATCCAGCCACAAACTGACATTGGTTGTCACAGTCTTCACTTCCGTCACAGACTTCACCACGGTCCTTTACGCCGTCACCACATTGCGGCAAGCGGCAATCCGGACGGCATTGATCTGGTTCGGTAATTGAATTCTGCTGGCCGTCATCACATTGTTCGCCGGAATCAACGGTGCCGTCGCCGCAGAAGCTGACGCTCTTACAGGCGTTATTGCAGCCGTCATTCTCGCGGCTGTTGCCATCATCACACTCCTCGCTACCTTCCTTGGTTCCATCACCGCAAACCGGCAAGAGACAGCTATTCGGGCAGCTGTCCGTGTCTCGACGATTGCCGTCATCGCATTCTTCACCTTTTTGCACCACACCATCACCGCAACTCGTAATTTTACATTCCGTGTTACAAGCATCGTTATTGTCGTTGTTCCCGTCGTCGCAGTCTTCCGAGCCAGCTTTGACACCGTCGCCACAGACAGCGAGCTGACAGTCATTTGGGCACTGGTCCACATTGCTGCGGTTGCCATCATCGCATTGCTCGCCTGGCTGAACAAAGCTATCGCCACAGACGGGCTTTTGGCACGAGTTTGTGCAGCGATCGGCGTTAATGGTGTTGCCGTCGTCGCACTCTTCGTCAGATTGGACGATACTGTCGCCACATACAGCTTTGATGCATTGGTTCGTGCAGGCATCGGTGTTGACCGTATTGCCGTCATCGCATTCTTCGCCTTTCTGCGCGATACCGTCACCGCAGCTGGTTAATGAACAGTCATTGCTGCAACTGTCGTTGTCAGCGCGGTTACCGTCATCGCATTCTTCAGCGCCTTCGCGTGCGCCGTCACCGCAAACGGGCCAGTGGCAGTCATTGGGGCAGCTATCGAAGTTATTGCGGTTGCCGTCGTCACATTCTTCTTTGCCTTCGCGCACGGCGTTGCCGCAGCTCGTCAGGCGGCAGTTATTGGGGCAGTCGTCGTTATTGTAGTAATTGCCGTCGTCGCATTGTTCCGTGCCTTCCTGGAAGCCATCGCCACAGACCGCTTTGCGGCAGTCATTCGGGCATTCATCGAGCGTGTTTTGGTTGCCATCGTCACATTCCTCAAAGCCATCGACGATGCTGTTACCGCAACGAGGCAAGCGGCAAATAGACGAACAGAAGTCGTTATTGTCGCGGTTGCCATCGTCGCATTCTTCGCCTGTTTCAACAATATCATTGCCGCACTGTGCTCCAGCCTGCGCTTGCGCGGGCGGAGTCGTGGTAGCCAGACTCGGATTTACCGCAGCAACAGAAGACACCGCGGCAGCTCCATGTGTTTCATCTTCCACTTCCGACGCAGTCGGTGCGTTGGTCGAGGCAGAGACAGCCGGCAGAGGCGCAGCCGGCGCCGGGCAGGCTTCCAAATCAAAAATCATTTCACACCCGCCTTTGCAGCCTTTGGCGTCGCAGGTCGGGGCGGTGCATTCCGGCTCGCTGCTGCACTGCGGGACAACATACTGCACTTCCGTCGTCAATCGACCGTCAACAGGATGCAAGACGTAGTATTCTTCTGTTTTGGGCTCACACTCCTCGCCAAGATATGCGGAAACCGTGCCATCGCCGCAGTAGAAGAGTTTGCAGTTCTTGTTGCAGTTTGTGAGACCGTTAAAGCGGCCCACGTCGCACTCTTCTTTTTCAGCTTTTTGGATAACGCCATCACCACAGTTTGGCGGAATAGTGGAGGCTTCGTCGGGGTGGAGAGGGCACCCCTCGGTTCCATACGGAAGACCAATACACGTGGCGAAAGGTTCATCATCAGGGTGAAGCGGACAACCTGCAGCACCGTACGGCTTATTGTCGCAACTTCCGGAAACTTGAGCGCGAAGAGCAACAGTCGTATGTAACACGAGCGAGAGTCCGAACCCCGTCAGAGCCAGAGCCACGATCCGACCGCATTTTTCGATTTGCATATTTCCCTTTATTGTAGCACAAAAGTCCGACCCGGGGAATGCCTTTTAGAGCGTTGAATTAAGGTCTACCGGCTACATCAATATCTGTCGGCGCGTACTGCGTTTGACGCGGCTCCGCCATGGCTTCGAGTTGTTTATCTGTCTCAAGCGAGGTGAGGGCCTGGGCGCGGGCAATTTCCATATTCACGGTTTCCAACTCCAAAAGGAGATGGTGTCGTTCGCGTTCCAGGGTGCGGAGTGAATAACCTTTCGTGGCATTGGCATTTTGGTGGAACAGAATCAGCAGGGCTAGCAGCAAGATGAGTAAGCCGATGGAAATCATCAGAAGCATCGTGCTCTGGGCGACCATTTGCCCGAGTGAGGAGCGTTTGGTCAGCCGAGATTCGGGGAGGCGCACGGTCATTGCTCTGATTCTACCACGAAAGGAACCGGTTCGCGCCGAATCGCGCGGAATTTGGCACTGCGGCTGCGGGGATTCGCTTCGACCTCTGCATCAGATGGAACAATTGGTTTTTTCGTTAGAGGCAGATACTGCGCGGCACGCGCAATCGCTCCGGTGACAGGGTGAATCTCTGGCGTACACAAGAGGCGAAAGGCTTGTTTCACCCTTCTATCTTCAAGCGAGTGAAACGAGATGATGCCGACGCGTCCGCCAGGTTTGAGAAGCACAGGAATAGCACGCAAAAAACGATCGAGCATCTGTAATTCACCATTCACCGCAATGCGGAGAGCTTGAAAGACGAGCGGTAGAATTTTAACCGCAAAGCGGCCACTCACTTGTTCAATGATCGCTTTCACTTGTCCGGTCGTCTGCGGCCTCGCGACCGATAGCTCACGGGCGATTCGACCGGCTTGGCGCAGTTCGCCATACTCTCGGAGCCAATCCGCGATTACTTCAGCGCGTTTGGATTCGAGGAGTTCCGCCGCCGTTTTTCCTTTGCTTCGGTCAAAGCGCAAATCGAGCGGCACGTTTTCACGGTAGGTAAAACCGCGGGCCGGGTCGTCAACGTGCGGCGAGCTGAGGCCAAGGTCAGCGAAAATAATGTCAAAACACCCAAGATTCAACGATGAAATATCTCCGAAGTTTGCGTGGATCAAAGAAAGTTGAGGCAGTTTAGCAAGTTTAGAAAGTTTAGCCCGCGCCTCCTCTAAATTTTGCGAGTCAGCATCCAATCCGACCAGCTCCCCCTCTGATCCGATTGCTTCCAGAAATGCAGTCGCGTGTCCGCCAAGACCCAGCGTCACATCCAAGACTCGATTCCCATGCTCGGGCTTGAGAATCGAAAGAACTTCTGGCCGCAGAATGGGGATGTGATCGTAAGATTCCACGGAGTAAGTATTCTCTTCTTTATGACTTTCTCAAGCGGTTAACCTTGATCAATATATTTATTCTTGTATAGATTTTTTATTCACCTTTTTCCGAGGACTAGAGCCCTCCTTTTTCTTGGAACCTGGCCTACAAATGGGGCAAGGTCCTGGCCCGGTATACCGGTGGCCTCGACTGCAGATATTTTGGTCCGATTTTTGCGTCATCCTGGCATGATATCACAGTGCTGGGGAGACTTCTCTTTTCTCGTAAAATTTCGAAGCGATAGTGGTCACCTCTAGCGTTATCCTTTACCATCCCAGGCACGGAGAGGTGGCTGACCCCACAGTAGCTTCTACGGCGCACTGCGGGGCTGGATGGTTGCCCTCCTTCGTTCCTCCTCGCTCCGCTCGGCGGAGCTACGGAAGGGTGAATGGCTCATTTATTCCTCTGGTTGTCGTCACGGAGAGGTGGCTGAGTGGTCGAAAGCGCCACACTGCTAATGTGGTATACGGGCCTCAATCCGTATCGAGGGTTCGAATCCCTCCCTCTCCGCCAGCCTTCGCTCTGCGAAGGCTGCCCACCGTAGCTCCAATGTCAATGTTTTTTAAATTGTACGAAGAGCAGAGCTACGGCTGGCAAGCCACTGGAGCGAAGGCGGGCTTTTGATACGAATGACAAACCTACGGTTTTTCCCACGGACCCCTTTCCCTATTGTTTTTCGGCTAACAAATCTAAACTGACAACATGAATAATGAAATCCCTGATGCAGTTTCAGCCGCACCCGAAGTGCACGCAGTAGTTTTTGAGAATGAAACGTTTCGCGTATTAGATGTGAAAGTTCCGCGCCAAGCTGTGACAGCGATGCACTCGCACCCGAAAAATATTTGTTATGTTCTCGCAGGCGGAACCCTTCGATTTACACTGCCTGAGGGAAGCATAGACGATCTCCAATTAAAGATCGGCCAGGTTACATCTTCCAATGGTGGAGCTCATATTGTGGAGAACATCGGCTCGACGGAAGTACATGTCATTCAAGTTGAATTGAAGCCTGCAGGCAGTCAATAAGCCGTTGCGCTTTTGCATATCAGGGCTAGGATAAATTCATGGAATCAGCGAACGCAGAAACTTTCTCCTTCGTTGAAACAGGCATAACCGTAAAGCTCGGCCAAAAAGTTAGTTTTGAACAACAAGGTTGGAAATGCACGGGAGAAATAACTGGGATAATTTCTGAAAAACAATCTGTGCAAGTCGAAGTAAAAACCACAGCTTTCGCCAACTCAAAGAATCAGGAGCGAACTGCAAAAATAACATTAAAACCAGACGTCAGGATCATTGATTTACATTTCATCGATGACAAGCCACTTATGCCTGAATTCACTAAATTAACTGTAGATCGTATGCGCGATCTTATGGAAGATCCTTGGGCAGCTCGCAGAAACTTGACGCCGATCTGGAGAGAAACACCGCAGAAAAATGAGGATGGAGAAGAAGGTACATCTGCACGAGATGACAGTCCTCGTCACGCCGCCTGATGAGCGTCATCGGCGTCGATCTTGGCGGCAGTAAAATTGCGGTCGGACGCTTTAGCAATTCTTGGAAGCTGGAAGAAAAACGCCGGCGTGAGGTCACGCCGGGCGAATCGTTTCCAGCGGTCTTTGCTGCCTTAGTCGACGAAGTAAAGGCGCTGCAAACAGACGGAGTTATTGCCCTTGGTGTTGGCGTTCCCGGTCTCATTCATCAACCACAGGGTGTGATCCACACCACGCCGAACATTCCCGGCGGGGAACAGTTTCCCCTGCGGGAAAAACTGGAGAAGGCCACCGGCCTTCTCGTGGCGGTCGATAATGACGCCAACTGTTTCGCACTCGCTTCCGCCAAACTCGGTCTTGGGAAAGGAAAGAAAGTCGTCGTGGGCATCACAGTCGGAACGGGTGTCGGCGGCGGCATTGTGATTGACGGTAAACCCTTCCGCGGTGCGCACGGTTTTGCCGCTGAGATCGGTCATATGTTACTTCGCCCCGGCGAGCCACCGTATCCGACGCAGGACATGCGCGGCGAGGTAGAGCAATTCTTTTCCGGCAAAGCGATGGGCAAGCGCTGCGAAGCAGCTCGCGATCCCAATGACTACCTCGAAGGCGAAGTTTGCGCCTTCATGCATAAAGACATTTATAAAGAAGTGGCCTGGATGTGCTGTAACCTCACGCATTTGCTCGATCCTGACATCATCGTCTTCGGCGGCAGGGCGGGTCGGGCGCTTGCGCCTCACCTTGATGGCATCCGCGTGGAACTCACGCAGTGGCTGCTGCCGGGTACGCCCGTGCCGGAATTGGCGATCGAAACCCTGCCCGATGCCGAGTTACTCGGAGCTGCCCTGCTTACAAGCACTAAGCACTAAATTCTAAACCTCAGGAATCATCGTTTAGGATTTAGAATTTAGTGCTTAGTGCTTTCGCTCCAGGTTTCGTGAAAAGTTCCAGATTTATCGAGGCGCTCAAACCCGTGCGCCCCAAAGAAATCGCGCTGGGCCTGGGTCAGGTTCTGCGGCAGCCAGGCGGAGCGGTAACTATCGTAGTATGAAAGGGATGCATTCATGGCCGGCAACGGAATCGCACGGAGTGCGCCGTGCGCAAGTACGTGACGCCAATTGCCTTCTCGCTCTTTGCTCAAGCGACCCCGAAGTTCGGCTGAAGCGTCCTTATCGCCACTGAATGCTTTGCGGTACACGCGCAGCAAGTCGGCCCGAATGATGCAGCCGCCTTGCCAGAGTCGAATAATTTCCGGCACCGGCAGATTCCACTTCTCTTCCGTACTCGCCACCGAAAGCAGTTGGAATCCCTGCGCATAGGTATTGAGGACAGAAAGTTCCAGCGCATCGCGCACTGCTTCGTTCATGTGAGGAAACGAAGATGCAACGGGCTGCAGCGGCATCTGCTTCGCCTGCTCCATCCGAAACTCCTTCGCGCTCGACATAATGCGTGCGTCCACGCCCGCGGTTATCGTGGGCACCGCCACGCCATAGGTCATGGCAGCATCCGTCGTCCATTTGCCGGTACCCTTTTGGGCAGCCGCATCTTTGATGACATCCAGCAGGTCTTTCTTCGACATATCATCGCGCTTCGTGAATATCTGCGCCGTTATTTCCAGCAGATAGGATCGAAGAGATGGGTCGTCGTTCCAAGTCGCAAAAGCTTTGCCGATCTCTGCATTACTGGCGCCACCGGACTTCAAGAGATGATAGGCCTCGGCCAGGAGTTGCATCAGGCCGTATTCAATCCCGTTATGGACCATCTTCACAAAATGCCCGGCTCCGCCCGGCCCCAAATACCCAATGCAGCGGCCGCCTTCACCGTCCTCCGCCGCCATCTTTTGCAGAAGCGGCGCCAGGGTGTTGTACGACGCTTCATCGCCGCCCGGCATCATGCTCGGGCCATGGAGCGCTCCCTCTTCACCGCCGCTCACCCCGAGGCCGAGGTACTTGATGCCTTTTGCCTGGAGCGCTTCCGCGCGGCGGGCGGTGTCACGGTAGTGACTATTCCCACCATCAATGATGATATCGCCCTTTGAAAGGAAAGGACGAAGTTCATCGATCACCGCATCAACAGGTTTGCCCGCTTGCACCATCAGCAGCAGCGGGCGAGGTGGTTTGAGCGCGGCGAGGAATTCCTTGTATGTTTTTGCGGCAACGAAGTCCCCTTCCTTCCCAAAGTTCTTCATGAACGCATCGGTTTTCTCAGCAGTGCGGTTATAGACCGCAACGCGCGCACCGTTGCGCGCGGCGTTACGGGCTAGATTTGCGCCCATCGTCCCTAAACCAATTACACCGAGCTGATGGTTCATATAATAGAGGCAAGGATGTTGTCCTTCTCCGATTCCCACTCATTCGTTGCACGTTGCACGTTGCACGTTAACTGAGGCGCCGATTGTTTATAACCAAGTGAGCGAGGATCATCTGAATGCATCCGAAGATATCGAATTAGATTATGTAATTGAGAAGCTATTTTCTTTGTCACATCAACCCAGGTTTGCCATTCTTCCTGCGAAACATATCCTGCATCTAGGGCATAATAAAGTTGCGAGCGCGCTTCATTTGCTGATCGTTTAGCATACCCTAAAAATTGAACAAATTCGGCATTTGTTTGCGCATCATTTCCTTCGGCGATATTCGACATAATAGATAGAGTTGCTCGTCTAATCTGATCAATCCAGGACCAATCGCGACGCACATTTGGGCGTTCACAGACAATTCGGAGCCAGCCCAAAAAATTCCTTGTCTCCTGCCATGCATGTATATCTTCAAATGATTGAAAACCCATGGTCTGAGGATATCTCGTGCAACGTGCAACGTGCAACGCTACTTCTGGCTGACTTTTGCCCAATCTCTTAAGAAACGATCGAGGCCAATGTCCGTCAGTGGATGCTGCGGCAGTTTCATAAACACATCGTACGGAATCGTACAGATGTGAGCGCCAAGCCGCGCGGCATCGGCGATGTGGCGCGGGTGACGCGTGGAGGCAACTAATACTTCAGTCTTGAAATCATAGTTGTCCCAAATATCCATAATCTCCGCAATGAGCGCCATGCCGTCTTCACCAGCGTCATCGAGACGACCGATGAACGGACTGATAATCGAAGCGCCCGCCTTGGCCGCTAAGATGGCTTGATTCGCCGAGAACACCAACGTGGTGTTGGTGCGAATATTCTTCTTTTTGAAATGGGTTAAGGCTTTGAGTCCTTCGGTCGTCATCGGCACTTTCACAACCACGTGTTTATGCCAGCCGGCGTACTCTTCACCTTGTTTGATCATGCCCGCTGCATCTGTTGCAGTGACCTGGGCGCTCACACACGGAACGTGTTGACACATTTCCAGAACCGTCGTTTTGAAATCTTTGCCTTCCTTGGCGACCAGACTGGGGTTGGTTGTGACACCATCAAGAACACCCCAGGCGGCCACTTCGGCGACGTGGGCGGTATTGGCGGTATCCAGGAAGAGTTTCACCCTGACAGTATGCCTCAGAATCACAAATGTTCAATTTTCAAAAATCAATTTTCAAAGGCTTTCTCTGTGAATTGCTTGAAAATTGAACATTGAACATTAAGAATTCCCTCTCTTGCGTTTACGCACATGTATCCTCATCGGGGTCGCGGTACTTGCGGCGGGCTGCGCCACCGGCATCATTGAACCTGTTAATCCGACCGAGCGGTCTGCCTCGTCCACCCGTTCTTCGTCACTCGTCACCTCGTCACTCGTACCTTCAGAAGTACGAGGTACGAATGGAAATATAGATCTGCCCCGCCGCACTCGCCTCGATGTTCCCTTTTCTTCCCAAGCCCCAGACGCTGATTGGACGGACCCGCGCAAGCAAGAAGGCTGCGAAGAAATGTCAGTGATCATGGTCCATCATTTTCTAAAAGGAACAGGGCTGCCTGATCCCTTGGGTGATTTGATCGACCTTTCCACGTGGGAATCTGAAAACGGCTATAGTCTTGATGTAAATGTGGAAGAGCTCGCGGCCATCGTCGAAGATTATTACGGACACAAGACGGCGGTGTCTGACGAAGTGACCTTTGAGAATATCGCCGCCCAAATCGCCGCCGGTAATCCCGTGATCGTTCCAGCCGCCGGCCGCAAGCTCGGGAACCCGTACTTCAGCGGCGAAGGTCCGTGGTATCACATGCTTGTGATTACCGGCTACGATAACCGCTACTTCTACACAAACGATCCCGGCACGCGCCGGGGTGACGACTATAAGTACGAACACGACGTAGTGCTCAATGCCGTCCATGACTGGACGGGCGTGAAAGAGGAAATTGAAACCGGACGAAAGGTAATGCTGACGATTCTGCCCTGACGTTGTTATGATGAGCTTTCTCGACCATGTCATGGTGAGCCATGTTGACCTTGTCATGGTGAGCTCTGACGAACCATGACTTCTGAGTGGTTTAAAGACAGCATTGTCGCCCTTCGTCAGAGCTCAGGGTGACAATGCTTAGAGCTCAGGGTGACAATGCATGGAGTTCAGATGACTGAATGGATGCTTGCTTTATTTGTTAAATGTTGTATTTTATATACCTTTATGTCTGCCCAAACCCGTCGTCTTGGCAAAATTCTTTGTGCCAATCTCCTCCTTTGGGGCGCGGCCATCGGCTGGCAGTTTCAAGAACCAAAAGCGAGCGCCACACTCTCACCAGAAGAAACTGCCGCCACGATTTCTCGCCCCGTGCCAGTGATAACGAAAAAGACTGAGATCAGCATCCCGGAGGCCGTAGTCGTTTCACCCGCGGTCACTTTATCTGTCCCCTTCACGTCTCAAGCTCCTTATGAAGACTGGAGCGCACCGTATCAAGAAGCGTGCGAGGAAGCAGCACTTTTGATGATCGATGCATACAT
>Ga0209542_10017756_pt1 | contig 11610 bp, 10 predicted proteins | sample RifCSPhighO2_01_FD_184028 | JGI IMG/M metagenome (GOLD analysis project Ga0209542, IMG submission 184028) | Soil microbial communities from Rifle, Colorado - Rifle CSP2_plank highO2_0.1 (SPAdes) (version 2) | ecosystem: Environmental > Terrestrial > Deep subsurface > Rock core/Sediment ...
CAGCTGTCCATCAGTGAAGTTGAAGACGTGTTAAACAAGCATCCAAACGCACATTATGGTCTTGAAATCATTGGCGAAGGCTCAAACTTTGGCATTTTTCCATTATTTGTTGGCAAAAGCAAGCAGACATACATTGACGCAGTGAACCAGAAATTTGATGACCTGCTGAGCTACGACATCCGAACATGGAAACCGGTGATTGAACGGCATCCCAATCAGATTGTTTGGGGCACAGACAGGGCTGACGCAGAATGGAATTACGATGCTGACGTCGGACAATTAATGGTCAAATATGCTCGTGCATTCACTGGGCAGCTTGATCCATCAGTGCAAGAGAAGTTTGCGTATAAGAATGCGGAGAAAATAGTAGGTGATTCAACATGAAAAAAATAGTATACATTATAGTCGGCATAGTCATTTTTTTAGTTGTTGCAGGCTTTATCACAAAGGCAGTCATCGAAAAAGTAACGCGCGACATTACAGAGCGTGAAATACGGCGCATTGCAGGCGACCAAGCCGACCGCATTACCCAAGAAGAAATCGACCGGATTGCACAGGAAAAAACAGAAGAAATTACAAGAGGCATACTCGGCAGTGGCACAGCTTCAAGTTCTCTCAAAACCGTCGAGTGCGACAAAACACCAGTCGCACGCCAATTCTCCGCGTCGTCCTACTATGAAGGTCCGTTAATAGATGCTCATCTGCATATGCCATTCACCTTTGATGTGCCGCAAGCGCTGTACGCACAAGCCGATTTTAATGGTGCTACACTTGAAAAAGGCGTGCCCGCTGCAAGCCTTATCTGCCTTTTCGACAAGACCAATGTCAAATCTGCGCTTGGCTTTTACGTTGTCCCAAGCCTTCTTAAAACGCAGTCGCTCGTTCAAATAAAACAAATCGATGAGCAATACCCCAATAAAATCACACCATTTATCATGACTGCTCATGTATCTGCATTAAACATCCAGCCCGCTGACGTTGAATCCGTTATTAAATCAAATCCTGGTCTTTTCAAAGGCTTTGGCGAGCTTGCATTGTACAAAGATGCATATAAAGGCGTAAGCCCCGATGACGAGTCACTGCGCCTCTATTACGCTCTTGCTGAAAAATATGACCTTGTTGTCATGGTGCATCCAGATGACGGCCAGCAAGAGGCAGTAAAAAAAATTCTCAAGGACTATCCCAAAGTCAAATTCTTATTTCACGGCCATGAAATCGTGCCGTCAATTGCTGAAATCATTGCCATTCCTAACGCATTTTACACCATAGATACTGATTTGTCCGATGTTCCTGGTGAATCTCAATCGGTCAATCTCTATGCAGACAAAACAAAAGATCAGTTCATCACTGACTTCAAAAGAGACTATGATAAAATTCAGGCTGCTGCTCTAAAAAATTGGAAAAATTTTATCGAGCAATATCCGGACAAATTCTTATGGGGAACCGACCGCGCATATACGATGCATTTTGATGATGAAGTAGGCGCACTTCTTGATGAAAGCGCGCGTGCCTTTATTGCACAGTTAGATCCAGCAGTACGGGAAAATTTTGCGTATAAAAATGCGGAAAAACTATTGGAGGGCGACGATGAATAAGACAATGAATAAAATAATCTTGTTGTTAATGCTATCTTTGCTTATTGTAAGCTGTGCGCCTCAAACGGTGGAATTAAAGACAGAACCACCGACAGAAGCACAACCGGAAACGTCATCTGAACCGCCAGAAATCCATGAACCTCAAAAATCAACAAAGTCACGCGGACAATCTCCCATCTTCACTTCGTTAGAAGGCTGTGAAGAAAAAGAAGTTATATTTACATCATTACCATTACCTCTTGACGAAATCACCGTCATTGAGCCACAGGGTGAACTTACTGGTTATGTATCTGGACATATTACTCCTGGTGATCATGTCGGATTCCAATATGATTCCAAAGGGCAAGCAATTCCAGTTTATGCGCTGGCTGATGGATATATTGTTCGTGTTGAACGAAATCCAGGCTATTTCGGCATCGGTGTTAAAAATTACCACCTCTACACTGAATATTCGTGCACCTTATTTGGTTCGTATGTGCATGTCACGGAAATTTCCCAAGAGCTACTCAATGCAGATGCAGATTTCAGAGAACTCGATAGTTTTGATGAAGATAAGCTACCCCAAAGCAACAACTTCGTCTATCCGCGCATCCCAATCAAAGCAGGCCAAGTGCTTGGAAAAGTAGAAACTTGGGGCTTGTTGGGCATTTTAACAGTGGATACAACCGTTAGTTTGTCAGGCTTTACAACGCCAAAGCTCTACGAAGGCGAGCCCTGGAAAAAACATGCTGTTCCTGTGTTTGATTACTTCAGTGACAGCCTTAAAGCACAGCTCAAAGTAAAGAATCCGAGAACGCTCGAGCCCACCTACGGCAAAATAGATTTCGATGTGCTCGGCAAGCTCATTGGGAATTGGTTTGTAGAGGGCACTAATTATCGTGGCACACAAACGCAGCAGTTCTGCGGTAACTATATCTGCCCGTACTGGAACGGCCATCTCGCATTTGTGTATGATTTTGTTGATCCAGCGCAGGTGCGCGTTAGCATTGGCTATGATTCAGGATTAGGTGATCAAGGTCCTTATGGCATCGTTGGCAACACCGACCCCAAAACAATAAGTCCAGACGACGGTCTTGTCAAATTCGAATTAGTCAAATTAAACGACATCACTGAAAAGCGCGGCTTTAAAACTGAAGGTAAAGCACTGATTACCGAGAACAGCAATGAAATTATCGGCACACTTATCGTTGAAATGACTGACGATCAGCATCTGAAGATGGAAGTGTTTCCTGGAAAGATAGCAACGCAGGTGAATGGGTTTAGCGGAAAAGAAAAGAAGTATTACAGGTGAACATGGCCATAAAAATAATCTGCGGACTTTTATTTTTATCATTTATTCTTCTAAGTTGCGTTCCACAGCATGATTCGGAAACAGGCATCACTGTACAAGAAACACAACCCTCCCAAACAGAGCCAATCTCCAATTCAGGGCAGCAGAGTTTAACCAGCCTTCCCGGTCCAGGCTACGCCGAAGTCATCGACGCAGATAATGGCGTTGTCGCATGGCTCTCAAGGGACAAAATTATTCAAATTGTCAATATCGAAAATCCACAATCTCCTATTCTTGCAAAAACAGTGAGCACGCCTGGGTTTACCGAAGGAATCAGTTGGGATAATAACTATTTTTATCTCACTGACACCAAAGAATTTCAAATTCGAGAGTTAGCTGACGCTTCCCCTACCTCAACATTCAGGCTTGATGGCTTTTGGCCGGAAGCGTTCACCGTACAGGATAATCATGCGTATATCGTCTCAGGAAATCAGTTGATGATTCTCGACATAAGCAATCAAAAAAACATCAAAAAAGTCTCGCAAACAACATTGACAGGCATGGCGCCATCAGACATCATAGTCAGCAACGGCTACGCCTATGCTGTGCAAACGCTCGGCGGATTAAACATTATAAATATCCAGAACCCGGCAGCCCCCAAAATTGTTCATGTCATTCCATTCGAATCACACACCGTCGGCTTTAGGATGAAAGGAAATACTGGATATCTCGGAAGAATAACTTCTCTGAAACAAGGGAAAGAATATGAATTCCAGTCCACATTTGAAATACTTGATTTCACAAATCCATCTAATCCATCAGTTATTGGCTCGGTTGAAATTCCTACAAACATCAAAGGCCTGGATGTATCTGATAATCATGCATACATCATAGGTGGCACCTATCCTTATCGTTTTGTTACAATAGATATCAGCTCGCCTAACAATCCAAAACTCCTCAAAACAGCCGACAACTTCGCTGGAAGCGCAGAATTCCAAGATATCCTTGTCGAAGGCAGTAATGCATACCTCGCCGATGGCATGGCTGGACTGAGAATACTCGATCTATCAGGAAAGCAAATCGCAGAAATAAATCTTCAGGGACGTGCATTCAAACTAAAAAAATATGGCGATAGTGTTTATGCAATCGTCGAACAAAAATATTTCAATGTCGCCGATGTACTAGATCCAGAAAAACCCCTGATCTCATACACAGAAGTTTTTACAGCAAGCTATCCATATACAAGCATCGTCGTGCAGAACAACAAAGTATACGTCAAAACTGACGAATTTAAAATCTATGATATTTCCGATCCTTCGCATCCTAGAAAAATAAATGAAAAATCTATAGAAGTAGATAGTATACAGGTAAAAGAAAATTATCTCTATTCCACAATCGGTGAAATCGGGCTTCTTGTGTTTGATGTGTCCAATCCAAAAGCTCCATCGCAGGTTTCCGTGACACCATTTACGGGCATTCCGCGCGACGTGAAAGTTGATGGTCGTTGGGCTGTGGGCATAACTAATATCCCTTATTCCGTGAATGTATTGGATATCTCAAACCCAGTGCAGCCGGTTTCCAAAGGATCGTATGCTTACAGCAAATATCCAGACAGTGTATGGGTAATAGATAACTACATCTATGTCGCGCGTGGCAGCGAGGGGCTTGATATTCTAAAGATAAGCCTGGATGGCTCGCCCGCATTTATTAAAAATATCAAAAAAGACGGCTATACGCACAGCGTCACTGCACAAGGAAATACACTCGTTGTTGTCCGCGAAGGTATTGATATATACGACATAACTAATCCTGAAGATCCCCTGTTCCTGCGTCATCAGAACACGGCAAACGAAGCAAACAATGCAGCGATTGACGGCAATGCAATATATGTTGCAGATGGGTATGCGGGAATTGCAATCATACATTCTGAACAGGCAGAAGAACAGCCGTCACCCGCGCCATCAATTCCAGAAACAAAAAACACCAATGCATACACATTTCACAAAGAGAATGGAATAACATTCGAACACTATTGGCCGCTTGATCCTGCATCACCATATATGAAAAATGACGAATCTGAAATAATGGTCTACAATGAAGGCAATAAGCCCGTTCACATAACAGCCACCTACATGGTATTCTTCTTGGATGGGAAAAGTTATGACATATACAGTGGAACCTGGGAGAAATTTCCGTCAAGAACAAGCTGGGAGCGGGCAGAATATATCAATATCGGAAAAAATCACTATAACGGCGAGCCATTAATCCTCAAACCTGGAGAAAAAGGGAAAATCCATTATCATTACAAGTTTGATGCCACCACCAGCAAAAATCAGGAAGTTCGCATTTTGCTAACATATACAGTGGGTGGCAATGAACAGAACATAGATCAAACATTGGATCGCACGCGGCCGATGATTGAGAAAACAGAAAACACCGAAGAGCATGGCGGTTCATGAATGACGTCATCTTTTTAAGGAGTGATGGATTTATATTTCATCATGAAAAAGAGGTTTGTACTTATTGAATTTAGCCTTATACTCTTATTTCTTTTGAGCTGCACAATTCAAGACAACGAACGTGAACCAATCAATTCGGCGTATCGCGAAAATGAACAAATCAAAACAGAACAATCGCTAGGCACCCTCTGCACCGGCGAAGAAGAATGCATTTCTTTCTGCGAGAATAATCGTGGAAAGTGTGAATCATACTGCCGCGGTAAAGCCATCGAACTCTGCAAAACTATTTTCCCGCCAAATCCAAACGACCAAGGTTCCCAAGACAATCGAGGCTGCATCGGCACAGGTACGGAAGAGTTCACTTCTCCACCGATGCGCATCGAAGACATCGAACTTATCGAGCCGATCGGTCTGATGCTCGGCGGCCATGTAACACCGATAGACCATGGGTATTATTATGCAAAAGGATGGACTGATTTTGGCAATCGTGAAGACATTACCAAATTCCGTGACATCCTGGCACCAGCATCCGGCGTCGTCACGTCAGTCCAAAGCATGCCTCAAGAATACGCATCGAGCAGCATCGGCGATTATCGCCTCGTCATTCATCACACCTGCTCGTTTTACACGATATACATTCACGTCAATCAGCTCTCTGATAGGCTGAAAGCCATTGCCGACACAGGCAAAACCGCGCAAATAGAAGCCGGCGAAATGATTGGCAAAGCACCTGGATTTGACTTTTCAGTTCACAATGATGACATCACACTCACTGGTTTTATTGTCCCAGAAAACTACATCCGCGAACCATGGAAACTGCATAACATTGATATGTTCGACTCCTTCGTTGAACCAATAAAAACCCAACTGCTGGAAAAAAACATCCGCCAAAAAGAACCGCGCGGCGGCAAAATAGATTACGATATTGATGGAAAACTTGTCGGCAACTGGTTTGAAGAAAACACCAACGGCTATTCCGGTAAGAAAGAATATCAGAGAATGTCTGGCTACTGGGGCACACATCTCGCGTTTGCGTATGACGGTCTTGACCCCTCGCTCATCATCATATCAATCGGTGATTTCAGTGGCGAAGCAAAACAATTTGCGGTGAAAGGCAATGCACCTGATCCTAAAGATGTCGATGCAAGTGATGGAATAATAAAATATGAGCTCGTTTCATTTGATTATATGACTGATGAAGATGCTCTCTGGGATAGAAGAAGTTTCGCCAACATCAAGAATGCATTCGGCGGGGATTCAGTTTCAGGCACTGTCCTAGTCCAAATACTCGAAAACAGAAAAATAAAGTTTGAATCATTTCCCGGCAAGAGCGCATCGCAGGTGAACGGATTTACAGAAAATGCAAAAATATACGAACGGTGAAACCGTGAAAAAAACAATGTTAGTCTTATGTGCATGCGCGCTTCTCTTCATCGCAGCTTGTGCGCCGCAGCCAGTTCTCGATCCACTGCCCGTACAACCAGCATCCACACCACAACAACCGATTCCACAGCAGCAACAACAGCCTATTTTTCCACATTTAGAACCAACCGACACAAAAACAGACAACGAACTCGCATTCGACTTGTCCATAGATCAAGCCAACCCCTTAGATTTTGATCCAGCTGGTCCTTTCTATCATATCATCTACAGAACATCATCAACCGACGGTCTTTCATTTGAAGGCAAAGATAAAATCTTCGAACACACCAGCGTGCCAGACGTCATAAGACTCAACGACGGTCGCATCGCGTTATACGGAGTCGACGGCTATGGGCGCAGCAAATCTGGATTGATTGTCGCGTTCTCAGATGACGATGGCAAGACCTGGACATCCGGTTCGCTTCAGTTAGCAAGCAACCTCAACCATCAAGGCGCCGCTGACCCCGAAGTCGTCCTGTTTCCTGATGGCACAATCCGAATGTTCTATGTTATTTTTTCAAATCCGAACGACATGATGTCCGTCAACGAAGTCTGGAGCGCAACATCAACCGATGGCATTCATTTTGTTGAAGAGAATAGCCTCCGTTTCAAACATGCGCAACTTACTGATCCAGATGTTGCCAAGATTGGCGACACATGGTTCATCTATTTCGCACAAGGGCCAAAGTTAGTTGCGGCATCGTCGTCCGATGGCAAAACATTCACCGTAGAAAAAACAATCCGCGACCGCGGCTCAGTGTCAAATACTGTTCAAATTGAAAACAACAAATGGCGACAGTACTACTGCGAAGAAAGCGAAGGAATTAAGTCTGCTACATCATCCGACGGATTAACATGGAAAGATGACAGCGGCATACGAGTAAGAGCAGATGCAGGAAAAACCTTCTGTGATCCAGCGCCGATTAAAACCGATGATGGCTGGGTGCTGTTCTACAAAGTGAGCCCGCTGATGACATGAACAGGCAGATTCAGGTGCAGGGAAGTAACGTTTAATGGTTTTCAAGTTTTTCTTTGAGCCGTTTAATGATATTCTTAAATTCCAATTCGTTCCTCTCAAGGTAATCCTTTTTAATTATCATCCCTCTGTAATTTATTTCATTTCGTATTTTGCGTAATTCATCAATTTTCTGCGTTTCAAAGTCAAAATCTTTGATCTTTTCCTTGAGATAAGCAATGAGGCAAAGATGATTCGTACTGTTGTAGCCATTTTTATAGAGATGGGCAAAAATAAGCTCTTTGATAATGTCATAATATGCTTCAACTTTCAAGATGATAAATTCATCCGCTAATGTTTTGTCCCAGAATTTCAGGCGAAGACTTGCCATCGCCAACATTTGTTTTGACCTTTCTTCATCAGGTACACTTTGCGTTATTATTCCCTCATCAATACATTCTTTCCAACTCATTTCGTTTGCCATTATTACTTTCACCTAATTTTAATGAAGCCGTATAAAACAATACCATTAATAATATTGTTCCGCAATTCTTTAGAGAGATTGTTGATATTTTGCTCAAATAGGATATTAATCTTGCGATGTAGTTTTTTCTCATATTTGGTGAGGCCTAATTTTGTTTCGCTTGCTTCAACAAAAATATCGATATCACTTTTTTCTGTAAAAGCTGCTTTCGCCCCGCTGCCAAAGAGAATTACTGATGAGGGCAAAGACTCTTTTTGTATGTAATATATAAGCCCTGATTCGTTAATATTGAAAATAAGTGAATTTTTCTTATAGAATTTGTATTTTGGGCTTTCTGTATGAGCAAAATAAGTGGGATAAAGTGTAATTTCTTTTTTTTTAATGAGGCTTAATTGCTCTAAATCAGCAATGTATTTCAATACTGTAGCATGGCTTATCTTCAAGTCTCTGGCAATTCCTCGAGCTGAAAAATTTTTGGTTGGGAATTGTATAAACAGCTCAAGAATTCGGTAGGTGTTGTTTTTGAATAATTTATCCATGGTAGCCAATCGGTTAATTATTTGACCAGATGGTTAGAAAAATAACCACCACTATAAATATTTTTCGTTTGCAATGCCAACATTGAGTCCAGATGCAGGAAAAACCTTCTGCGATTCTGCGCCGTTAGAAACAGGTAACGGTTGGATGCTGTTTTACAAAGTTGGACCGAAACCGAAGATGAGGTGAGTGCAAGTCCTGCACATTCACCAACTGCCCTCAAAACATCATTTCTTTTTTATTCAGTATATCCAATAACAGCTCTACAAATGGCCTAAAATTCTGTTGTGACTGTGCCGCATGAAGCGCATTATAATATTCTATTCTCCGTGCATGAGGTATATTTATCATCGGAAATCCATTTTTGTGCAATATAAAATTCATTAATAGCCTCCCTACACGTCCGTTGCCGTCCACAAATGGATGAATCGCCTCAAAAACAATATGAAAATAGGCAGCGACAACAAACGGATGCACTTTTTTCTTGTTCAATGAGTACCATGCCAACAATAATTTCATTTCCTGCGCCACTTCTTTAGGTTTTGGCGGTATAATCTCAACACCCCTAATATACACCTGAACGCTCCTATATCTGCCAATCTCTTTTGTCAGCGATGGCTTAAGCGTATCCTTCACAACAAGCGCATGCAGCGCACAAATCAGCTTCTTCGTGATATTTTCTTTATATCTGAGCAGAAAATCAAGCGCATTTTTATGATTGAGGGCTTCGTGAATCTCTCTCAACGATTTTGCAGGAACAATGCTTTCAAATAACAGGTAAGCAGTCTCACGCAGCGTCAGCGTATTGCCTTCTATTGCATTTGAATCATATGTAAACTGCGCGCAAAAAACCTCATATCTGTTTTCAACATTCTCTTTTGGCTGTCTGGAAAAATTCTTCCTTACCTCATCAAGAAACGCAACCTCTGTGTCGTTCAGCACATTCCGAAGAAATATCAGTTCCCTGTCAGCGTGTTCTTCGGCTTCAGTCAGCCTGCGTCCGCTTAAATCGGCACCCAAATACTTGCGTACCTTTTTTATTTTATGTCCTTCACGCACAGACTTCACCCTATAATAATACTTCTTTTCGCCCTGTTTCTTAATCTCAGTATAAGGCATACTAGTTATACGTCTACACAGTATATAAACTTTTCTGAGATGTGGACGTATAAAATATCTGGACGCTCCGCAAATAAGCAAGAACTAGATTAATCCCGCACAACCCCTTGTTCAATCGCCTTCTTCCGCACCGCTTCAGCAATAGCCAGCACCACTTTTTTATCAAGCACTGAAGGCAGTATCGCTTCTCGTGTCGGCGTAATAAAACCCGCAAGTGCGTGTGCAGCCGCGTGTCTCATCTCTGGTGTTATACGCACCGCATGTGCATCCAATGCACCCTTAAATATGCCAGGAAAGCCTAATGCATTATTCACCTGATTGGGATAATCACTTCTCCCCGTTCCAACGATAAATGCACCGCCCTTAAGCGCCTCTTCGGGCATGATTTCAGGCACAGGATTGGCCATTGCAAACACAATTGCCTTCTTCGCCATCGATTTAATCATATCAGCATTGACAATATTAGGAGCCGACACACCAATAAAAACATCCGCACCAACAAACGCATCAGCAAGTGTACCCTGCTTGTTTTCTTTGTTTGTTATCGACGCAATTTTCTTCTTGGCATCCGTTAAATCCTTTGTTTTACTAATAATACCTTTACTATCACATACAATGACATCTTTCACCGGTGTGCAGATGCGTGTTGAAACGCCGCCGCAGAGCAGCATCTTCATGACAGCATGCCCTGCAGCTCCTGCACCGCTCACAACAACTTTAATATCTTCAAATTTCTTCCCAACAACAGCCAACGCATTTGTCAGCGCAGCATACACAACAACCGCCGTGCCATGCTGATCGTCATGCATGACTGGTATACCAAGCTCCTGCAATTTCTCTTCAATCTCAAAGCACCGCGGCGCAGAAATATCTTCTAAGTTAATCGCGCCAAACACTGGTGCAATATTCTTGACAACCGAAACTATCTCGTCAACATCCTGTGTCTTCACGCAGATAGGAAATGCGTCTAATCCAGCAAGCTCCTTGAACAAAACACATTTGCCTTCCATAACAGGAATACCCGCTTCTGCGCCAATATTGCCCAGTCCAAGCACAGCGCTGCCGTCAGAGATAACTGCAACCGTGTGAGACTTAATGGTGTAATCATAAACTGTTGATGCATTTTTCGCAATTGCTCTGCACGGCTCCGCAACACCCGGCGTGTACGCCAATGACAAGTCTTTTCTCGTCTTTAAAGAAAAAGGTGGTATGGTGTGCAGCTTTCCACAATATTTTTTATGAAATTCAAGGGATTCTTGGTAGATGTCCATTTATTTGAGGGTTTTAGGAGGATATTTAAATGTTGAGGCTCTGGGTACGTTTTCCCGAAAAATTTATATTATTTTCAAGAAATACTTCCCATAATGAAATCAAAAAAGACAGAAGTTGACATCCCGCATACGTTTTGGGCGAATTACGAAAAAGCTGATATGTTGGAAAGAGATAAGCTGCTTAAGCCAATCCTAAAAAATGTTCTCTCAATAACAGAAATCAAAGACAAAAAATTTCAAGAACAATCATTAAAAACATCTCTCAAAGGCTATTTTGATGATTTGTTCGACTATTTCTATTCCAAAAAATAATTTTTTTTCAATGTAATCCAATTCAAAAATCCTTCAATTGCAGAAAATCTGAGAGAAACATACAAGAAGCTGATGTAAAGTTTTTTAAAGCTAAAGCCGTGCTATCTGCCCACGGACCTGTAGCGCAGCCTGGATACCTGCCAATCATGATGGTTAGCACGTAGTGCATATAGCGCGACGGCCTCC
>Ga0209542_10017757_pt1 | contig 11610 bp, 6 predicted proteins | sample RifCSPhighO2_01_FD_184028 | JGI IMG/M metagenome (GOLD analysis project Ga0209542, IMG submission 184028) | Soil microbial communities from Rifle, Colorado - Rifle CSP2_plank highO2_0.1 (SPAdes) (version 2) | ecosystem: Environmental > Terrestrial > Deep subsurface > Rock core/Sediment ...
TAGGTGCCGGAATACGTTTTATGATTTCATTTAAAAGATTTTCCACTCCTTCACCCGTCCGCCCGGAGACTAATAATATTTCCTCTGGGTCGCAACCAAGTAAATTGACCACTTCTTCCTTTACTTCCTCCACCCGCGCCAGAGGCGAATCGATCTTCGATAGCACCGGAATAATTTTGAGTCTGCCTTCGCGCGCCATAGCAAGCGTCGTGAGCGTCTGCGCCTGCACCCCCTGGGTCGAGTCCACGAGCAGTATTGAGCCTTCGACGGCTTTGAGCGCACGCGATACTTCATAGGAGAAATCGATGTGTCCCGGAGTGTCTATAAGATTCAAGATATATTCCTGCCCTTCGCTTCCCTCAGGGCCTCCAGAATGGTAAACCATTCTTACGGGCTGCATTTTGATAGTAATCCCGCGCTCGCGCTCGAGCTCCATTGAGTCGAGTACCTGGTCGCGCATTTTACGCGCCTCGATGGTGTGGGTGACTTCAAGCATGCGGTCAGCCAGGGTGGACTTGCCGTGATCGATGTGCGCGATAATCGAAAAATTTCTGATGTTTGATAATTTCATAAAATTGACAAGGTTAAACCTTGTCCGATTCATTCATGTCCTTAGAGTTCAACCATTCTAACACAAAATCTTTAAATTTTAACTCTTCATTAAAATATTCTGGGAACGAAGAGAGGTCGAGAATCTTGTTCTCTGGTCTTTCGGTCCCAGTTAGGTCTACATAGCTAGAATATTTATATGTGGAAAGAAACTTTTCTGATTTAATTAAATCTTTTATGCCTTCTTCTCTCCAATTAGGATCAATCAGTTTAATCGGATTTAGGTTTATGTAAGCAAAAAGGTATTTTAAATAAGTATCTTTGGTTATATGTTTCGCTTTAAAAGTTCCTTGGAAAAGAGATCCACTTCTGTCATTCTTTTTATTAAAATACATTGTATAAGCTGTCTGTATTTTTTGCATAAATAGGCTAACACCGCCTTTAATGTTTTCCTTAACTAGAAGATGAAAGTGGTTCGGCATCAAAGAATAAGCTCCTATACTTACAAGGTTTTTGTCTTTTTTCTTTTGAAAAATTTCAGACAAGGTTAAACCTTGTCTTAGGTAGTCGCCTAAATCTACCTTGGAGTTTTGATTGCACAAATAAAGCAAAAGTAGAAAACGTAAATAATCACCGTGGCCGATAAAAATTTTTCTCTTATCGGTTCCCCTATTGTATACATGGTAGTATTCTTTGGGCACAAATTCAATACTTCTTGTCATGGTAATTAATTATATCACGGACAAGGTTTAACCTTGTCCGTGGGGTTATTCCAGGAATCCTCCCGTCTGATGATTCCAAAGATCAGCATACGAACCATTCAGGGCTAAAAGTTCCTTGTGCGTACCCTCCTCAACTATTTTGCCTTTATCCAGCACAATGATCCGGTCCATCCTCTGCACCGTAGAGAGCCTGTGGGCTATTACCAGCGTTGTTTTGCCTTTCATTAGTTCACTGAAGGCTTCCTGGATGTAAGATTCGCTGATCGAATCCAGCGAGCTCGTGGCCTCGTCGAGGATCAGGATTGGCGCATCCTTAAGCATCGCGCGGGCTATCGCCACCCTCTGCCGCTCTCCGCCGGAGAGTTTGACCCCCCGCTCACCCACTAAGGTATCATATCCTTTCGGGAGCCTTTCGATGAACTCATGGGCGTGGGCTTTTTTAGCGACCTCCACTATCTCTTCATAGGTAGCGTTTGGTTTTCCGTAATTAATATTTTCCCGAATAGGCCTATGGAACAACAAAGGTTCTTGAGGAACATAGGAGATAACACTTCGTAAATCGTCCTGTTTAAGATTTCTAATATCTTGGCCGTCAATTGTTATTGCTCCTTCGCTGATGTCGTTGAACCTTAGGATAACTTTCGTCAAGGTGGATTTACCGGCACCCGAGTGGCCGACAATCCCAACGCGCTCCCCGGGATTAATCTCTAAATTGAAGTCTTGTAGAAGCTTGAAGCCCATAGCATATTTAAAACCAACCTGATCGAAAACAATACGCCCTTCTTTGACTTTTAACTTTTCGGGCTTTTTAGGGTCCAAAATATCAGGGACTATTTCAAATATATCTATCACTTCTTTCATGTCGGAAACCCCTTTCATAAATCGAACCATGGAATTGCTTAGATCCCATAGTTTACTAAGTATGAGTGTGACATAAGTCTCAACCAAGACCACGGTACCTGTAGAAATATCATTATTGAGCCAGAGACGAACAACCACATACAAAATAGTTCCATGAATAATAAAACTAAATACACTTTGAATAACATCAATGATGTTGCCGTAGCGCCATGAATCATTGGCACGCCTAGCGCCCTCCTTTGTATATTCCCCAAAAGATCCTATTTCTTGTTTCCTGGCGGAGAAAAACTTCACCGCAAGAATATTACTAAAAACATCCGCAAGGCGACCACTAATCTTTGAGTCCTGCTCTGCTTCTAACATATCAAACTTACTCTTCTGCCTTATCAACAAAAACACTACTGTCAAATAGACAAACACAAGCCCAAAAAGTATTGCGCTTATTAATTTAGACTGCCCTATTAAGACCACAAAAACACCAATCAATACTACCAGCACTTGGGTAAAATTAAATACAAAAACCTCAAACATACTTTCAAACGAATTAACAAAACGACGAGACTTGGTCACTAGACTTCCGGCAAAAGTATTAGAAAAAAAAGTTTGTGAATTTTGTTCAATTTTCTGAAACACATAATCCCTCAAATCTCGAGTAGTATTCACAATAAATTTCTGCTGAGCGAAGCCGCGAAGCCGCGCCGTAATAGTAACGACCAACGTAAGCCCAATTATAATAAAAACTAGATTCATGATCTGGTTTGATAAGAGGGCATGATTGGGGCCATCATTAGAAATTAAGTCAATAAATTTCTTGAAATATATAGGGACTATGACAAAATCAATAACCACCCTAATAACAAAGAAAAAAACTGTGGCATATAAAGCGCCCTTGTGTTTCCGCATTTGCGGCCACAGATATTTCATTATCCTTCTAAATAAAGACATTTAGATGATTCTAGCAGAAAAGGTCTTGAAATTAAAGGCTGATTACAATTGGTCCTGGGAAGGCACGATGACTTTGGCCTTCCAGAACCTCGACTTGAGAGCCTTGAGGAGTTCGGCAAGTTCCTCGCTCTGGAGGAGATAGAGCACTGCGATGCCGGCGGCAATGCCCAGAATGCCGGAAATAAACCCTTGTAAGAAGACTCCCCAGAAGGTCGTAGTGCCGAAAATCGGCGAGAGAGCATTAAGCGAAAGGTAGGCGACAAATCCGATGAAAAATGAAGCCCCGAGGCTCTGGAAGAAAGTTTTGGAAATAAGCGACTCCCCCTCCATAAAGTCGCGTCTCGCGTATCTCCATAATAAAATAAAATTAAGCACGGTGCCGAACGAATACGCAAGCGGCAGCATGAGCACTTCCGTCCCATGTATGCCCTCCACTTTGAGCAGAGACTCGATAAAATATTGAAATGTCGGCATGCTTTTGAATAAATTTATGAGCGCGTACGCCATCACGATGATGAGCATAGAGCATAAAAGGTTAACGAGGAGCGGGCGCTTGGTCTGCCCTTTCGCATAGTAAGCCCGCGAAAATAGCGCGATCATCCCCTGCGCCAGGACCGATACGGAAAATATTGCAAGCGATGCCGCCACCAGGCGGGTATTGTCCCAGGAAAAGGATCCAGAGCCCAGGATGATGCGTACGATCTGCGCCCGTAGCACGATGAAGAGAAAGGTGGCCGGCATGGACCAGAAGACGATCGCTCTCGCCGCGGACTTCAGATGGCTTCTGAATTCATCCATTTTGCCGATCGATACGGACTTGGCCAGGGTGGGGAACGCGGCCACGGCGTAGGAAATGCCCACAATGGACAGGGGCACGGATTGGAGGTTGAAGGATAAATTAAAAATTGAAATAGACCCGACCGTCATATATGAGGCAAAGGCGATGATCGAAACTTCGGCAATATTGTTAAGCGCCAGTCCGAGCGTCCGCGGGAGCGAGGTTAGGGCCACTTTCCGCATCTCGATCCAATTAATGGAAAAAGTAAACGCGGGCTTAAAGCCGGAGCCGGAAGAAGAAATAGCCTGAATTAAAAAGTGCATAAGGGCACCAAGCGCCACGCCTGTCGCCACGCCCTTAATTCCAAAAAACGGATAGAGGAATATCACCCCGATGATGATGCCCGCATTGTAAAAGATCGGACTTAGAGAAAAAATAAAAAATTTCCGAAAAAGCTGAGTGATGCTTCCGAACAAATTGGAGAGTCCGAGGAGTATGGGCGAGAGCAGCATTATGCGCGAGAGTTCGATTACCTTGCCCTGCAGTACCGGCGTAAACCCGGGGGCAATAAAAAATGTAAGATAGGGCATGAGAAAGAACGCGAATACCGATACCAAGACCATTACCGAGAAAAAGACGGTGAAAACCTGATTGAGAAAACTCCGGGCGCTCTCGCTAACTTCTACGTTCTCCCCCATTCTGCCCGCGATAAAAGGTATGAGCACGGTGATGGAGGCAAGTGAGGCGATCGAAATAAAAATAAGATCCGGGATTCTGAAAGCCGCATAATAGGCGTCAAGCAGGGGGGATGGGCCGATAAAGTGAGCGATAGCCCTGTCGCGAAAAAGCCCCAGCACTTGGGAGAGAAAGGCAAAGAACCCCAAGAGGAGCGCAGCTTGATTGACATTGCTGTATTCCCTGCCTAAAATCCTAAATATTTTCTCCATCTAAATTCCTTTAGGGCTTTGGGGCTGGAGCCGGCTCAATGCTACCGCCACTTTTTAAGGATTTTTCGTAATCGATCAAATCTTTGTTTTGCGGGTCGAGCGCGAGGGCCTGCTGTGCGTAGGACAGGGCTTCGCTCGTATTACCCTGGCTCTTGGCGATCTGGGAGAGGGTTATTAGTGCATCTATATAATCCGGCTTCAGTGAGAGCGCCTGCTTGGCGTAGTCTTTTGCATCCGAAATCTTTCCGCTGGAAAAAGCAGCGGTCGACATGGATAATTTTATTCCGGGATTGAACGGATTGACTGTTTCAGCCTGCTTATAGGCGGCTATGGCCATGTCATATGCGTCCTTGACCCCAAGCACCGAGGCATTGGCATACACCGAGCCAAGCATGGAGAAATTTACATAATTATTCGGATCATAGGCTATGGCGGCTTTGGCCGCGCTGATAGATTGGTCCAGGCTCGCCTGCAGAGCCGCTTTGTCAGTATCCGATAAAGAGCCCCCTTTGGATGTGAGAGTGCCTATCTTGGAAAGCTGTATGCGCGCATAACTGCGCAGATAAACGTCGTTGGTGTAAAGAGATAAGGCCTTCAGAATGGAAGACTGGGCTGCCTCAGCGCTCTGTGCAGAGAGCGCTTTGCCAAAATAGGACACGGAGGCAAACCGCTCGACATATTTAAATCCTACAGCGGAAGAAACAACCATCAAGAGTATTAAGAAAATCAGAGAAAAGAAGCTCTTTCTTGGATCCTCGGAAAATGACAGGGAGATTTCTTTGTCGGGTTGGTGCATCGTAGAGAGCCCTATGAATGCTCCGCAAAAGGCGAAAGCCAGGAGAAAAAGCGCCGGTCCGGTGGAATGGAAGAACGCGGATACGAATAAATACAGAGAAGCGACGAAAAACGCGGCCATCTCTTTGTTCACCCCTTTTTTAACGCTGGAAAAGAGCAACTTGGCCCCGTGGACAACAAAGAGCGCAAAAAAGACGATCCAGGCCAGAAGTCCTACATACCCGGTAGTAGAAACAAGGGTCGGGATAAGGCCAGAGCCTGAGTTAAAAGCGGTGTCCCAAAATATGCTGTTGTTGATATCTTTGGGCTTATACATTGACCACGCGTCGGCAAACCTGTTCGGCCCCAGGCCGAAAACCGGATTTTTCGTCAAGGCACTTTTGGCTACGGAAGCGGTCACACCAAAAGAGGGGCTAACCTCGATATTCGCCAGCCCGAGGCGGCCGGGCAAAAACCCTCCGATGAACTGACTCGACATGAAGAAAAGGAGCGCAATCATGAAAAGAGAAAAGGACAGTCCAGGGAAAGGCTGCCTCTCTCCTTCCGCCTCTTTCGAGCCGAAAGAGAAGGATATTTTGTAAAGAAAAATAATCAGGGCAAAGATCCCAAAAACCTCCCAGGCCAGTAGATAATTGACCGCGGCCATGAGGAGCACCGCAAGGACCAGGAAAATATAGAGCACTGATTTGATAAAACGGGAAGTTGAAAAGAATTCAATTATGTACAAAGACATTATGCCCAGAAAGCCAGCAAAAAGGCCAAAAGCGTTCCAGGAACCGAGTAAATTATCGGTCTTGCCAGCCAGGATTCCAAAGGATAGCGTCGCCGGAAAAAACAAATGAACAGCTTGAAAGATCAGGGCCAGGGCGGAAGACAAGATTATTCCAAATAAAACTATCCGGGCGCTTACCATTTTCCTAAAAATAATTGATGACGCCAGCATCAAGAGGAAGCAGGAAAAAATGAACCAGAAGCTGCCCACATCAAACATCGTCCCAAAAAACGACAGCTGCTGGGCGGAAGAAAAGAAAGCTGAAAGCAGCACAACCAGAACCACTATAAATCCGGCAACCAGGAGCGGAGACTTCGGCAGAACTATCTTGCCGTCGGAGAAACGAGCCACCGTCCAGAAAACGATTGAAACCACGAGCCCCACCACCAGGAGCAGTCCCTTGGAAATCTCCACCGGAAAGCCGGTAAAAGGCAGAAAGAAAAGCGGTAAAAGCGTAACGACCAACAATAATGACAAGAAAGAAATTCTGTCCAGCGCTTTTGATAACATACGTAGATTATACTACTCGAGTATTAAATCACAATGTTGATAAGTCGATTTTTGACGTAAATTACCTTTTTCGGCTCCCCGGATAGATACTTAAAAACTGCCGGGTTTTTCAGGGCTTTGTTTTTTATCTCTTCCTCCGGTTCATTTACGCCTATCATTATCTCCGCCCGGACCCGGCCATTCACCTGGACGGCAATTTTTACCTCATCATCTACAATCATAGTAGAGTCCCACTTCGGCCATTCTGATAAATGTATTGTTTTCTTCTCTCCCAGGTTGTGCCACAACTCTTCTGTTATATGAGGTGCAAAAGGCGCGAGAAGTTTGAGTAAAGTTTTAAAGTTGAAAATTGAAAGTTGAAAGTTATTTTTTTCTACTTCGTTTACAAAAATCATGAGAGATGATATTGCGGTATTGAATCTCATTTCTTCTATATCTTCTGAAACCTTCTTAATTGTTTTATTGAGGAATTTTCTTAAATTCACCTCACCCGGCCTTCGGCCACCCTCTCCTTGCCAAGGAGAGGGGCTGGGGGTGAGGTCGGTAAGACGTATTCCGATTTTCCATACTCGCTCCAAAAATCTCCGCGGGCCGATGATGGCCTCCTCGCTCCAGGCGATGGCCTGGTCAAAGGGGCCCATAAACATCTCGTAAAGTCGCAATGTGTCGGCCCCGTAAGTTTTCACTATGTCATCCGGATTTATGACATTGCCGAAACGCTTGGACATTTTACGTCCATCCGCCCCGCCGATTAGACCCACGCTCTGGAGCCGGTGAAAAGGCTCCGGATAGGAAACAACCCCAATGTCATATAAAAACTTGTGCCAAAAACGGGCATATATGAGGTGCCGAGTGGCGTGTTCGGCCCCGCCGACGTATAAATCAACGGAATTCCAATATTTCTGCTTGTCCTTGTCGACAAGAGCTTTTTTATTGTTCGGGTCCATATAGCGGAGATAATACCAAGAAGACCCGGCCCACTGCGGCATCGTGTTGGACTCGCGCCTGTAAGTTTTCCCTTTAATTTTTACATTTATCCATTTTGAAATAGCGGCAAGCGGCGACTCCCCCGTGCCGGTGGGCTCGTAGGATTTGACTGCCGGCAGGATGACTGGCAAATCCTTTTCGGGGATCGAAATCACCTTGCCGTTATGATGTAGCACTGGTATCGGCTCGCCCCAGTACCTCTGGCGAGAGAATACCCAGTCGCGAAGTTTATAATTTACTTTCCGCTCTACCCAGCCTTTTTTTACCATGAAATTTATGATGTCCTCCCTCACCTCGCCCCATTCCCGTCCTGCGAATTCCTTCGGTTCAGTGAGAATGCCGTTTTTTATGATGGGTTTTTCTTTACCCTGCAGAATTTCAAAGTCGCGCAACTGCCCAGCGGGAGTTAGTTGTTTTTGTATCTCTTCCGCGGTAAGCCAAAGCGCGTCATGCTTCATCTTACCTTCCACTTCATCCTGCTCTACATGTTCATCATTTTCAAGTTGAAAATAAAAATTGGAAAAGTGCGCAAAACGATTTTCTTTTTTCTGGCCGTGATAAAATTTGCTGTGGGTATTCGGCAAGGTTCTTATTAATTTAAGATTCAAATAACCCGTTTCTTCTTTGATTTCGGCGCGAGCTGCATCAAGAGCAGTCTGTCCAGGTTCTATACCTCCGGTGATAAAAGTTGTCCAGAGAACAGCTTTCCACTTGAGACAAAGATATTTTTCTTCCGACCAATGCTTCACAATCGCTGATATTGCGCTTCGTTCTACCATCGGCAACTCCGGTTTTATTACTGATTCTCTCTCGCCGATATCTAGGCGCTCCACCACTGGATGAAGTGGTATGTTGAATTTTTTTGCAAAAGCCCAGTCGCGCTCGTCGTGCGCACTGCAGTTTACGATGCCACTGCCATAATCCATGATTGCGTATGAGGCAACCCATATCGGCAGTTCCCTCTTAGCCGGTTCATACATTGCGTATCGGCCGGTAAAAATGCCGTCTATTTTTTTCACATACTCCACTCCCAGCTTGGCCCGCTCGGAGAGCATTTTTTTAGCATATAGAAGTATCTTCTTTTCATCCGGTAAGTCTTTTACTAATTTTGGAAGTAAAGGATGGTCCGGGGCAATAACGGCAAACGTCTGGGCCATGTAGGTCTGGGGCACGGAATCATACGCCTCATAAATAATGTCGGCGCCTTTGACTTGACATTTAATATTAACGCCCTCAGAGCGGCCGATCCAATTCTTCTGCATCTCTTTTATGGATTCCGGCCACTCCACCAGCTTTAAATCCTCCAGCATCCGGTCCGCATAGTCCGTAATTTTTAGGACCCATTGGCGCATCGGCTTTTTCTCCACTACTGCTCCACACCGTTCGCATTTCCCGCCCTCGACATCCTCATTGGCCAGCACTGTTTTGTCCACCGGGCACCAGTTTACCGGCTCATTCGATTCATAGGCAAGCCCCTTTTCCAAAAGTTTGAGGAAAATCCACTGAGTCCATTTATAAAATTTTGGGTCGGTCGTATTCACTTCCCTCGACCAGTCATAGTCGAGGCCGATCAGCTTCAATTGTTCCTTGTATCGAGCTACATTTTTGGCCACTGCGATCTTAGGATTGGTTTTGGTCTTTATCGCATAATTCTCCGCCGGGAGCCCGAAAGCGTCGAAACCCATCGGGTGGAGGACATTGTAGCCCTGCATGCGCTTCATGCGGGAGATGACGTCGGTGGCAATATAGCCCTTCGGATGCCCCACATGTAGCCCCTCTCCCGAAGGATATGGAAACATGTCGAGGATATAATATTTTGGTCCGACCTTGTGTCGGACTCCGACTTTGGTCGGAGTTGGGTCTATGGAACGATAAATTTTCTTTTTTTCCCACTCTTTCTGCCATTTCTTTTCGATTTTCTTGTGGTCATAGGCGCTCGCCATATAACCTCCATACTACCTAAAAAGAGGCTCTTTTGCAAAAAGAAAAATATCAGCGCAAAAGTTATCTTACGGGGAGGGGCTTGGAATATAGATTAGGATTTATGTCTCGCTCAAAGCAAAATCTGCCCGCTTGGTGAACCCAGGACCCGCCTTCATATGGATAAGGCTTGGCTTGCGAGAGCTCGGCATTTTTACTTGATTCCTTGTTGAAGTCGGCGCAAAGTTCATAACTTGTGCTGCTTAACTTTTTATACTCATAGGCTTTTTTGTTCTGTTCATCAATCGGCAGGACAAAATAATTGTCTGTGCCGATGCTGTCTTCTAATGATACCGGCAAGGCGCCTTTTACGGAGTAGTAATAATTAATCTGATTATTAATGCTCATAAGGTCGCTCACTTTCTGATCATCATATTTGTACATTCTCTGGGTGCGCGGCGAGCCAAGTACGGCAAAACCCCAAAGGATAGAGGCAAGCGCTACGATGCCCGCCACTACCCTCCAGATATTGCGCGATCGTGCAGTCAGCCTGCCTAAAAGATCTTGTATGTAGTAAGTAAACACCAGTCCCGCGATTACCAGAAGCACCAGAACTTTCAAAACAAACCCGGCATTTAACTCCTGGCCGTCGATAAAATAATAAATGACGGTGATCAGATCTACGGCAATGGCGAGGCCGGAAAGGAACAGGGTCACATATGTCACCCAGCGGTGAAAGCCCGCGCTTTGCTTTTCCGGATTTACTTTGTAGTCCCGCTCGAGGAACCACATCAGTAAAATAAAGATTGGGGAAAAAATTATAAGCACCGCTACCGGCCAGGAAATGGACTGACTGGTAAAGTAGCTGCCGGTCACCTGCGGGTAGATAGTGTTGATGATAGTGAAGAGCAAGTTTACGAGGCTCACCACCAGCGTGTAGAGAGCGGCCATCGCCCCCAAATTCAAGAAGAAATCTTTCGCGCTAAAACCGATTTTTGTTTGTGGTTCCATAAATATATGTTAGTTATTATTATTAATACCCTTATTATACCACACCGCCGTATGGGCCAGTGAAATAAGCCGGCCACTCAATTTTTCGGGTATGGCAAGCTCTCCGGCCTCCACTTCCCCACCCATACCTGACATCGCCTCTAGGAGTGCATAGCCGAGCGAGGATGCGGCCGACTCAGTGGCATAGGAAGTGAGGATCACGAAGAGCGGTTTGTCGCTTAGAACTTTTTTCATATGCGCCAGAAGCTTCGGCAGGGCTTCCTCTATCTTCCACACCTCCCCCTTCGGCCCCCGGCCGAACTTGGGCGGGTCCATGATTATTGCATCGTATTTGTTGCCGCGCTTGGCTTCGCGCTCCAGGAATTTAATCGCGTCGTCTTCGATCACCCGCATCGGTAAATTTTTTAAATCAGGATTTAAATCCTGATTTTCTTTCGCCCACTTCAGAATTTGCTTGGAGGCATCGAGGTGCGTCACTTCCGCACCAGCCCGGAGAGCAAACAAGCTCGCCACGCCAGTGTAGCCGAATAAATTTAAAAACTTTACTTTCTGCGGATGTCCGACGTTCGCAGATTTTATTTGTTGTTCGATAAAGTCCCAGTGTGCTGCCTGCTCCGGGAAAAATCCCAGATGCCGGAAGGGCGTAGGCGCAGCCCAGAATTTTATGCCCTTGTATTCCATCTGCCACCTGCGCAAGGTTAAACCTTCCGCATTGAATTTCCACCCCTTTTTCGCTCCTTCCTTCGAGCTCCAGAATTTTCCGTCCGCTTCCTTCCATTGTTTTTTCACTTCCTTCGTCAACGCCTTTGGCCA
>Ga0209542_10017758_pt1 | contig 11610 bp, 15 predicted proteins | sample RifCSPhighO2_01_FD_184028 | JGI IMG/M metagenome (GOLD analysis project Ga0209542, IMG submission 184028) | Soil microbial communities from Rifle, Colorado - Rifle CSP2_plank highO2_0.1 (SPAdes) (version 2) | ecosystem: Environmental > Terrestrial > Deep subsurface > Rock core/Sediment ...
CGCGGCCCGCGGACGTATGGGGCTGTTCGAGAAACCCACGTTCGCAAAGCTCCAAAAGTTCGTTCCGAATCGTTGCGGGGCTTACGTCGAGGCGCGCGCGGCGCAAAAGCTCAAGAGAACCGATGGGGTGCGCGGTCTTCGTATACTCGCGAACAAGGGCGTCGAGAATGCGCTCGGTACGCAGATCGAGGGTTTCCGATTTTCGCTTCGTCATAAATCGAGTATAAAAGATTTAGCACTCAAATGTCAAGAGTGCTAAACGCTCGTTTTTATGCGTTCTCGACACGTCTCACTCGCTCCTGCGGCTCGTTCGCTAAGGGCTCGAACAAAATACTTTTTCCGCCTGCGGGCGGAAAAAGACCAAGCTATTTTGTTCTCACATTGTCGACGAACGCATAAAAACTCGCTCGGTGAATGGGGGAAAGATATCTTCGGCGGAAACCAAGCAATTTTGTTCTCACATTGTGAATTTGACGAAATACTGCCATCATGGCATACTCGCTAAAGAACAAAGAGGAAAAAAGCCATGCAGATTGCTTTTCACACAACCCACGAGTGGTGGATCATCACTGCGGAATCGGATGTCATGGACTGCGTTCGGAGAATGCATATTCCGGGAAAAATCCTTGTGGCAGAACAAGCAAAGCACGGGACAGAGGCAATGTTCCATGTCGGGTTTATCGGCAACCCCGACGAGGACTACGAATTTCTCGTGACGCTTGACGCGCTTCTCGCAATGGGCGCACGAGTACGCGGCGTGCTGCCTGCGCGAAAAGCTCCACCCGAAGACAACTAAGAACCCAGCTCACGCTGGGTCTTTATTTTCGCCACAATACCCCGCCGCAAGCGGCGGGGTTACCAGATAGGAGCGAAAATATCCTGAGCGTGGCCGAGGGATTACCTTCATACCATGCGCTCTTGGCGCAGGGTAGTTGATCAGAATTTCACCTGCACCGGTTGTTTTGCTGCTTCTTCTTCAAGATCGAAAAATTCGCGTTTTGAAAATCCGAGCATTCCCGCAAATATGTTTGTCGGAAACACCTGGATTCCGTTATTAAATTCAAGAACAACGCCGTTGAAAAAGCGCCGAGCCGCCTGAATTTTATTTTCCGTATCCGCGAGCTCACGCTGAAGATCCAAAAAATTCGCGTTTGCCTTGAGATCGGGGTAGGCCTCCGCAACCGCAAAAAGCGACTTCAAAGTATTAGAAAGCATGTTTTCCGCTTTCGCGTGCTCCGCGGGAGTAGTCGCGCCCATGGCCGCCGACCGCGCTTTTGTGACGTTCTCGAATACGCCCCGTTCATGCGCCGCATACCCTTTGACGGTTTCAACGACATTCGGAATAAGGTCGTATCGCCGCTTCATCTGAACCTCAATATCAGACCACGCCTCGTCAACGCGATTCCGCTTTCGGATAAGTGAGTTATATATGCCGATAAAAAGAAAAACGAGAACGACTACAGCGCCGATTATAATATAGAGTGTCATATAATTTCTATTACTTATAAACCTTTCTAGTATACCATAATGTACGGAAAAACAAATACCACAGGGCGAACCGTGTGGCTTATATGAACAACTATGTGGATGATTTCTTGATGTATGGTGAGGCGCCCGCCAACGCATCTATCATCCGCTGGATGGAAAGTGCTTTGCACGCAGAAGCCGTGAGCTCTGCAAACATCTGGTCAAAATACCATTGGACACCGCTCACGCCAACAACAATCCCGTCACGGAACACTCCTCCGCCAAACTTGATATCTCCTTCGGCATAGAGATGCGGGAAGCGTTGTTGGACAAGATGCGTGTCCATCCCGGTTCGCCACGAAAGCATTGCTTTTGCGCGCGCGAATTCGTCAAACTGCCATTCCCACTTCTCGCACGGTTCCCCAAATGACTCTTCGTACAGGATTGCCTGCGCAAAAGTATAGGGGCCACCATAACGTCTCGTTGGGTCGAGAACAACGACGTGAAGCGCATTCCTGTTCAAAAACCTCTCTTCCAGCATCCCCTTAAACGCCATTCCAACGGTTCGAACCGCTTGCTTTGCCATATCCCGATCCAGGATCGCGCTCATATGCGTCTCTCCTTTGAGAACCGAAATAAGAATAGCAAATAAGCACTATTTTTTCAAGGAGACCGTTGACTCCGCCATATTCAAATGATATGGTAATTTCCAGCACTTCTCGGGGAGGAATCCATGAACGCGAACGGAAAAATCCAAATCCGCTTTCCGGACGGCATGCTCACGCTTGAAGACGATCCCGTACTCGGATTCAAAGCATTCCACCGTTGCGGAACATTCCGGGATGGAGTGCGCGTGAGCAATAAAATCCTAATGGAACTCCATATCGGCGAAGGAGTAGGGAATGAATTTCATGCTTCCCTCACATGTACGTGTCTCTTCAAAATCTCCTTCATGTGGAAGCCCGAAACCACCGCCGCAATGATTGGAGAGCGCATTATCAAGCGCCACACCAGCGTTTCTGCTTCTCCGCAAAAATCGAGACAGAGCAAAAAGCTTTGCCCCTCGCCCTCGCCGGATTCTGTCCGCGAGCAAATCATGAGAAGCTATAGTATCTAGTCCAAGGCCGCGCACAAAAGCGCCGGCTTTTTTGTTATTTGCCGGGGTTTGACCCCGTTAGAGACCCGCCCTCCGACTAATGTCGGAGTTGCTACGGCCACCTTGGGGCGGCCTGACTCTAATGGGGTTTGACCGAATCTTTGTCTTCCCCTACAGTAAAGTCAGCATCTTTCCAAGGAGACGAACATGCCGGAAACCGCAAAAACCCCCGTAGTTCTCCAACAATTCCATCGCTTCGAGTTTACGCACGGTCCAATAGATTTCATCATGGATGGTCCCGGTAAATACCGGTTCTACCACGGTTGCATCCTGGTGAGCGGCAAAGGTGATGATGATCTTTTTTCTTCAGGGGAGATGAAACTCACTCGTTTCGGAGACAATCTCAATCTTGCCAAGCTCTTTTGCCCTCAATGCGGCACGCCAAGAGGATTCCCGCCAAACATTCTCCTATAACGCCAGTAGCCCTACTGGCTCTTTTTTTCGCCCTCGCATGGAACTTTATTCAAATACGGATTATGAGGCGGTATATCCGAGCTCGGCGATTGCTTTTACAATTGCATCCCTCGACATTTTTGCGGGATCAAACTCAAATACTCCTTTTTTCCCGTCGTAGTCGACAGATACGGAAGAAACGCCATCCATCGAAGACGTAAGCATCTGAATCCCAACCGCGCAGGATCCGCAGTGCATGCCTTCTATGTGTAACTCAAGTTTTTCCATAGATTCATTTTTTAGTTTTTAAATCTGCTTTCTCCAAAGGCGGGACATAGCGCCTCAAAAGAAGCGAATTAGTGACGACCGATACGGAACTGAATGCCATGGCAAAACCCGCGATTTCCGGGCGCAGCGTTGCCTGTGATAGATTATAGAATATCTGTCCGGCTCCGCCAAACCTTTGCTGGACAAAAATGACCCACCCGGCAGCGCGGCCAAAGGCCACCTGCGTGACCAAAAGATGCGCGCCTGCGGCAATCGGAATCGCAAGGACATTATAGATAAACGCCCAGAAAAGATTTTGCCAAATTTTATGAATGGTTTTTTTCGAAAGCATAATGGAATTTGCGACATCGCGAAGATCGTCTTTTACAAGCACAATCTCTCCTGTCGCGATTGCGACATCGGTCCCCGATCCGATCGCAATTCCCACATCTGCCTGCGCAAGTGCGGGCGAATCATTGATGCCGTCTCCCACCATTGCAACCACGCTGCCTTCTCCTTGAAGCTTTTTGATAACATCCGCTTTATCCTGCGGCTTTACTTCTGCTAACACTCGGTCAATGCCAACTTCGCGTGCGATTGCCGCGGCGGTCTTCGGATTATCACCTGTAATCATGATAATTTCCTTCCTCATTCGCTTTAACTCTTTGATCGCCTCACGTGCGTAGGGCTTTAACGTATCTGCCATCGCGATGATCGCAATCGCTTCCCATACATTCCCCTTTTTTCTCGCGGCGAATACCACGGTCTTTGCCTCATTCTGCAATTCCTCAATTTTTGCCATATGCGCTTTTACGTCGAGTCCGAGCTTTTCCATATATGCGGTATTCCCCACTCCAACTTCCGTAACATTCACCATGCCGTGGACGCCGTATCCTGATACGGCTTCAAATTCTTTTACTTCTGCTAAACTTCCGAGAACCTCTTTTCCCTTTTCAATTACCGCGCGCGCGAGCGGATGTTCAGACCCCCGCTCAACTGATGCAGAAAGCGCGAGCGCTTCGCGCTCGTCTAAACCGTTTAAAGGAATAAAATTTGTTACCACTGGTTTTCCGATTGTTAGTGTTCCTGTTTTATCAAACGCAATCGCCGTAATCCGGTATGCTTTCTCAAGCGCTTCTCCGCCTTTCAAAATAATCCCGAATTTTGCCGCCCGGCCAATTCCGACAATAAGCGCGGTCGGCGTTGCAAGGCCCATGGCGCAGGGACAGGAAATAACAAGCACGGCAATCATACGCACGAGCGCCGCACGAAGATCGTCCGGCACAACAACAAAATACCACGCAGAAAACACGAGTACCGCAAACACGACAACCGCGGGCACGAAATACTCACTAATCTTATCGACAAGATCTTGTACCGGCGCGCGCGAAGCCTGCGCCTCCTCAACCATCTGGATAATCTGGTACAAAAGAGTATTTTTCCCGACTTTCACCGCCTTGAACCTAATAAGCCCTTCTTGATTTACTGTTGCGCCGATTACTTCATCTCTCACTGTCTTCCCCACCGGGAAAGACTCACCGGTCACCACTTTTTCATCTATATGTGTCTTCCCCTCAACGATTATTCCATCGACCGGAATTTTTTCACCCGGACGAACGACAATAATATCTCCCTCCTTGAGCTGGTCAATCGGAACAGTTACCTCGTTCCCATCTTTTATCACATGCGCCTCCTTTGCTTCAAGTTTCAAAAGCTCTTTAATCGCGGCAGACGCCCTACCCTTTGCAACCGCTTCAAAATACCGCCCAAGAAGGATAAAGAACAAAAGTGCTGCGGACGACTCCCAAAACGGATGATCAATATTGAAGAACAAAAATCCGATTGCGCTGTAGAAGTACGCGGCTGACGTTCCGAGCACAACCAATACATCCATGTTCGCCGATCCCACGCGAATCGACGTAAAAGAGTTGCGATAAAACGGCCAGGCAATGATGAATTGAATCGGCGTTGAAAGAATCCAGTAAAAATAGTTGAGATCAATACGAAATGGCGGATTTGCAACATCTACAAAGAAACCTACAAGGAATTTAAGAGGTTGTGCAACCAAGTAAAAAAGATAACCGGTGAGATACGAGCCATATGCAAAAAGACCGGAGCCCGTAAATACCGGCTCATGCAGATTTAAAAATGAAAAGAGCTCATGCACATGGGTTACATTGAACATGTGGATGAGCATGTAGTATGCGATGATGGGAAACGCGAGAATGAACGCGGCCCACACGCGCCTTTGCGACTCCTTGATCTTTCGCGCCTGCTTTGCCTCTTCTTCTTCGGGCGAACCGCCCGCCTCGTCGGGGCGAATCAAATCATACCCGAGTTTCCCGATGAGCTCGTCTATTTTCTCAAGAGAGATTTTTGCATCGTCATATTCAATTGCGGTCTTTTCCGCGCCGTAGCTTGTCTTAATAGAAGAAACACCCGGCTGCTTTAAAATGAGCTTATCAATAAGCACTGAGCAGGAAGCGCAATGCATCCCTATTACTTTAAGTACGACTTTAGCCATAAAAACCGATGGCTTATTTTATTGCGCGGAGTTTATAGCGCTTCTCACATGAAACTTCCCGATCATGTCAAAATGAGTGCGCTTGTGCCCGTCGACCTCGCCTTCTCCGCAGGGAACAGAGCAATAAAACGGAAACTCTCCTTCTTGCGTAACCACAAATTCAAAGGTAATCGTTTCGTTTGCGGGCATCCGTTGGGAAATACCGAATGCGTCAATCCCGATGCCGTGGTCGTAGGAATCCTCGTTTATCGCAGTAACGACGACTCGATCCCCACGTTCAATCTCTATAGTTTCCGGTTCAAATTTCCATTCGTCTTTTTTCGCTACGATCGTCACTTCAACCGTTTTCCCGCTGGTAACCGGCTTTGACGAGTCGGATATGAAAAATACGCGATATACGACGCCTCCTCCGATAAGAAGTACCCCGATACCAAGAAGAAGAATATATTTATTCATAAAGATCTTTTATTTCGGTGAAGCGGCGGGTTTCGTTTTTACGGTAATGAACTTTTTTACGATAAAACTCAATATGATAATCGCTCCGAGCGAAGAAACTACAAGGATCCACCACACAGTATCTTTTGAAAGACCGCCGGGTTCGACCCGAATCCAAAATTCCGCCTTGAGCGCCTCATCCGGTGCAAGACCGGTGCCTTTAGGGCGGAACTGCGCAAATGCCTTGTAAAGTCCCGCTTCAGGGAACACCACATGAAAGTTGATCCCCGTATCGCCGTTTGCCGGTGCGCTGCTTTCCATGCCATGGCTCTCGCCGTTCGCGAGCGCAGTCGGGATAAATTGAGAAGACATATGCGCCGCATCTTCTTCCGGATGCGCCCCGTTAGAGATTTCTATAGAATGCACATTTGATGTTGCAAAAAATATTTCTCGTAAGTCTGCGTTGCCTTGATGGCTACTATCCATATCTCTAACGGGGTGCGTGTGAAGAAATTCCTTCCAGTCATCACGAATAATCGTCAAGTGCATCGGAGCGCCCAAATAATTCTCAACTTCCACTTCCTCGCCGGTACGCGTATGAATATCAAATGAGAGCTCGTGCTCATGGCCCCGTAAAACCGGCTCTTCAATATCAAGAGTGACTTCATAACTCCCTACAATAATTTTTCTTTCGAAAGATACAACTTTCTCCGATCGGGCTCCCGCGCCCTCAATTGAAATTTCCGGATGCCCGGTCGCATGAATAATTCCGTCCTTCTTTACCTCTGACCAAATCTTATAAAGACCCGGCGTTGAAAAAATTTCCTGAATAGTGAACACTCCCGGGGTTGAAGTCGGATGGGGATGAATGTGAAAAAATTCATTCATGTCGCTTCTCACGCCGATTACGTGCATCAGCCGCTCGCTCTCAATCTCAAGCTCCGAAGACGCGACTGGCCGAGCGCTCGGTTTTTCATTCACAAAAAAGTCGAGCGTGACCGATGACCCCGTACGGATCGGAGTAGGCGTAGCCGTGAGATTCACGGAAAGCCCCTCAAGAATGTCTTTCTCCTCATGACTCTCATACCCGCCACCGTGAAAATCCTCTTCATGCATCGCGCCATCTGGTACGCCTTCATCCATTACCTCATCATGGCCGCCTTGTGTCGCCTGCCAATAAAACCGATCAGGGAGGTATATCGCAAAAACAAAAACGAGCAACGCCGAAAACACGACAAGAAACCAGAAACGCGAGCGTAGATTTTTTTTCTCTTGAATAATATCGATCATACTGATTTTTTATCGGGTACTTGCGCGGGTGGGGACAAAGAAGCCGAGACGTCTTCGATTTCATGTTTTTTCCGAATGTATGCCCACCACATTGGCACTATCCAGAGAAAAACAAGCACCCAACTTCCTAGCCACAAAGGAAGCCCCAGAAGCCCAGAACCCTCTTCCAGTCCGTGCCTATGAGGAGCAGCCACTTGCAGGCGCTCTGAAATTATGCCAAGAAATTTCTCCTCCTGCGTTACTGATTCCAAAAGAGTGTGCTGCCCTGAATTTACCCACCAATCGTGGGTAAATAGCCCGAGAGTCAAGATAAATCCTGCAACAAATACCATCATCCAACCAGTCGCGCGCTCGACTTTCTCCCGATGCGCCGTAAGCCAGGTAAGCGCATTTACGCCGAGGATCGCAAGAAACGCAAGCAAAAAGAGTGGCAATACACGCCCAACCGCATGAACAAAAAATAAAGACCACCCGTAAAACACATCGCCCGCCCGCGCGATTTCAACCAAAATAAGAGGTGTTGCAGGATGCGGACACCCGACGCCGATATTTCCAAGAAAAAGCCCGAGAAAAAATGCTTTTAAATAATCTTTCTGGCGCTGAATAAACGCCGGAGCTGAACCAGAATACGTGGGCATTCGAAATTTCACGAGCCCCAATTCTCCCAGAGCAAAAAGAAAGGCCGCAATACCCGCAATAAAATAGGTCCAATTCTTTATCGTCTCGAGAGGCGCATCAATCGTACCAATGACAACTTTCCCGACGATCGCGGCGACAATACCGTACATGGAAAGCATGATGGCAACACCAAGCCCGAATGAAAGCGCAATCCCAAGCCCTTTTCTCATCCCCTTTCCCATTGAGAGCGGAACAATCACAAACGCAAGCGGAAACGTGCATGGCAAAACAATCATCGTAAGCCCCATGGCGTAGGCAAACAGATACCACCCGGCGCCTTCTGGATTTTTCGGGCCCAGCACAAATGCCCACAAAAACCCAAACACAATGAACGCAAAAAGCGCCACCGCCGAGCCCGCTAAGATAGATTTAAATTTGCTGGTTTCCGCCATTCCCTCCTTCACGAAATGAAAGAATAAGAAGCGTCAAAGATGCGCCCAAAAGCCCGATATCGCGGAAAGTAATGAGGAAATTCGCTTCGCTGAAAGGCGCGAAAGCAAGAATTAAAATCGCCGCAAATTCCAAAACGGAAAGAAGCGCAACCCATTTGACAACCGCCGACCTCAAAAACCACGCGAGGAGCACCAGTGCCATGCCGATTTCCAGGGCCCCCTGAATTCGAAGATAACCTTCCAACGGAATAAATTGCGTAATTACTCCGCGCAGCCAATACGGCAGGGCCCAGTGCCAAGCGGTCGGATGAATCATCAAATCGTAGCCGGAATAAATGTACATAAGGCCGAGTCCTAAACGAAGCGGCCACAAAGGGTCAATTTTATTCGCGAACCTCGTAATAAAACTCACTGGGATACTGTTTTTAATTTCTCAATAAATGCATTTTTATCAAAACCGCCCGTTGCCCAGAGTTCATCGTTTATGATGATTCCGGGGGAGGAAAAAATGAGGTATTTCCCGGCAAGCGCTTGCCCGTCGGGCGTTGTTACGCTCACTTCTTTAAATTCCACATTCGGCCACTCGGCTTGAGCTGTTTTCCAAAATTCTAAGAATGCATGGCAATGCACGCATCCCGGCGACGTCAAAAGTTCAAGCTTCACCGGCTTCATATATATATGATACCACGAATGTAATCTTTGCTTCGAGCGCTTATCCACAAACAAAATACCGCAGGGCGAACCGTACGGCTTTTTGAACACCACACCGTTGACTCCACTATATTCAAGTGATACGGTAATTTCCAGCACTTCTCGGAGAGGAACCCATGAACGCGAACGGAGAAATCCAGATCCGCTTCCCGGCCGGCATACTTACGCTTGAAGACGATCCAATATTCGGATTCAAAGCATTCCACCACTGCGGAACATTTCGAGATGGCGTGCGCGTCAGCAACAAAATCCGAATGAATCTCCATATCGGCGAAGGAATCGGGGACGAATTTTATGCTTCCCTCGCGTGCATATCGTGCCTTTTCAAGGTCTCCTTCGTGTGGAAACCAGAATCCACTGCCGCGATGGTCGGAGAACGCATCATCAAGCGCCATACCAATGTTTCTGCTTCTTTGCAAAAATCAATGCCGGACGCAACACCCGCGCATCAACTTCCGCCGGATTCTGTCCGCGAGCAAATCATGAGAAGCTATAGCGTAGCATGAGTACATTTAGAGACCAGAAGGTTGGATTATATGTTGCGAAAAGAGTTACCCCTTCGCGGCGGCGAGGAATTCGCGGTCGCCCGCGAGAAGATCAAGAGAATTGATTTCGTCTTCCGTAAACCATCGGATATCGGAGACCTTTTTATCCGGCCGGCGTCGTTCCAGCAGGCGCTGTCCTTTTTCTACGAGGTGTGCTTCAAAGCATATGACGTGCGTCAAAAGTTTGCCCCCATCTTTCTTTTCCCATGTGAGGTTTTGCGATGCGCGGATTTTCTTCGTGATTGAGACCGTATAGCCGGTTTCCTCGCGGCACTCGCGGATAATTGCATCCTCGGGGGTTTCGCTCGGATTTATTTTTCCTCCCGGAAGTTCCCATTTTCCGTCAGCCGTTGGTATATCCGGATCAACCCGCTTCTGGAGAAGGATTTTTCCTTCGGTGTCGCGAATAATCGCGGTTACGATGAGGAAAAAATTCTCGCTCGGGTTTTCCGAATTCGGCTCCCCTTCTCCGTGAGAATCGTGTATGCGCGGTTTTTGCTCTTCCATAATAATATAGCGTAAAAACTCTGCTCTATAACATTCTCACATTCTTAAGAATGTGAGAATGTTATACAGAAATACAAAAACAAAATTATTCAATCGAAATTATTTGAAACCCTTTTTCAATTATCTCTTTTTCTTGCCCAAACGAGTCAAGTCGTAATTTTTTTACGTACGTTACTTTTTTCTCAATGCTTCTGCCGGTATATGATTTTGTTTTCGGATCCCATTCTTCGAGGACAAAGGTATCTCCTTCGTTGATGTCAAAGTCATTAAGCCGCACTTCAAAATTTTTCTTTCCGGAGGCAACCTCTTCAAAATATTCTGGCCAGATCTTCTTTTTAACGATTGCCATATTTTTTAATCCCCGCTTTGATGAATGCCTTGAATAAAGGATGCGGGCGTGTTGGCCGCGAGATGAGCTCTGGATGAAACTGCGATCCCATGAAAAAGGGATGTCTTGGAAGCTCGATGATTTCAACGAGATTCCGTTCGGGATTTATACCCGAAAACACGAGGCCCTTTTTTTCAAGTATCTCCCGATAGTCATTGTTTACTTCGTAGCGGTGGCGATGGCGCTCCATAATTTCTTTTTTTTCGTATGCTTTCGCGGCTTTGGTCCCGGGCAGGATAAAACACCGGTATTCGCCGAGGCGCATTGACCCGCCCATGCGCCGTTCTTTTATGTTTATGAGCTGTTCGGGCAAAACGTCTATCACGGGATTTCTTGTTTTCGGATTTATTTCGGTTGTGTGGGCGTCTTTGATGCCCGCGACGTGCCTCGCAAATTCAACAACCGCAAGCTGAAGACCGTAGCAAAGCCCCAAATACGGCACGTTGTTTTTTCGGCAAAATTCAATTGCTTTTATTTTCCCATCAACGCCTCTTGAACCAAACCCGCCTGGAACAATAATGCCGTTATATTTTTTGAGTTCCTTCAAAGTGCGTGGGTTTTTTTCATATTTTTCCGCATCGAGCCATTCGATTTCCGGATTCGCGCTGTAAAACCACGCGGCGTGTTTTATCGCCTCGATCACGGAAATATAGGAGTCGGAAAGTACGAAGTCGCCCGTATGAAAATATTTTCCGACAATGCCGATTCGAACGGTTTTCTTGATTCGGCGGATGCGCGAAACCATATTCCGCCATTGGGCGAGGTCGCGCTTTTTCGGACGCATGCCGAATTTTTCGATGAGGCGGTTTCCGAGATTTTCTTTTTCAAAATTCACCGGAACTTCATAAATCATTCTC
>Ga0209542_10017759_pt1 | contig 11609 bp, 6 predicted proteins | sample RifCSPhighO2_01_FD_184028 | JGI IMG/M metagenome (GOLD analysis project Ga0209542, IMG submission 184028) | Soil microbial communities from Rifle, Colorado - Rifle CSP2_plank highO2_0.1 (SPAdes) (version 2) | ecosystem: Environmental > Terrestrial > Deep subsurface > Rock core/Sediment ...
AGTTATTGTCCCAACAAGCACAGATGGCGTTCAATATTCTACAAAAGAAGCAAATCAAATAGCGAGAAGACCTCTTCTAAATGTCAGATATTCAATAAACAGCTATTCCGATTTAACTGGCAATCTAATTTCAACTTATATCAACACAACAGAGAACATAGAAAGAATAGATTCAATCTCCTGGATTGAAACAAATACAAACCAAGAAAACAACATAACGATGCAAATCTTTAATGGAATAGATTGGCAATCTATTTCAAATGGCCAATCAATAGAAAACCTAAATTTCGCAAACCTTGCCTATCGTGCTTTATTTTCTGCTAAAAGCCAAACAATCTCTCTAGAAGAAATAAGCATAAAATGGGGCAAAAGCATTCCAGACACATTTCCCCCGCAAATAAATATAATTTCTCCAGAATCAAATTATTACAACAAAAATTTTATCTTATTCAGCCTCTCACTAAATAAAGAAGGAGATAGTTGCTGGTATTCCATTAACAATCAAGATAATATAACAATGGAAAAAATATCCCAAACAAATTTCCAGCATCTTAATAACAGCATTTCAGATGGATTCTACACTGCACTTTTTTTCTGCAATGACACAAAAGGAAATCTAAATTCAACAAAAACCGATTTCATTATAGATACTATTTTGCCATTAATCTCATTTACATCAAAAACACCCCAAAATGCCACAACAATAACAACTGACAATTTTCAAGTTGAAGTTGAAATAAAAGAACAAAACTATAATCAAACAACATTTAATTTATTTAATATAGATTCGTTAATTCAATCTTCAATTATAAAAGATTACAAAAAATTCAACCTAGAAAAATATAGCCGAATAATAAATAATTCTCAATTAACTCTAAGTCCAGATAGTTCAGGAGTTGCATATAATCCAGTTACAAATACTTTATTTGTAATTCACAACACAGTAAACAGTGAAAAAATAGATGAAATTTATTTAAATGGCACTTTAATCAGAAGCATTGATATTAACGCTGACTTTACAGATACTGAAGGCATAATCTATTTAAATTCATCAGATAATCTTCATAGATTTGCTGTTGTTGAAGAAGGTCTTAACAACTTAACAATTATTTTTATAAATAACACGCAAACAAGCTTTGCAAAAGCAGAGGGCATTACCTACGATTTGGACCTTGGCAATTTAGCAAATTCAGGATTAGAAGGAATAACTTACGACCGGAGAAGAGATTTGTTCTATGCTGTAAGAGAAGGAGCAGGAACTCTAATGGAAGTCTATAGAATTGATTTATCTGCTTCTCCAAAAACATCTACTTTATTTAATGCAACATTGGCTTTTGAAAGCGGATTACAAAGCACCACTCTCACAGACCTATCTGATTTATATTATGATAATAATACAGACACGCTATTTATCCTAAGCCACGAGTCCCAAGCAATAGCAAATGTTTATCTTAATGGAACAATAATTAACAATTTAAGTATTTCTCACATGGTTCAGCCAGAAGGTTTAACATTTGATTCTGATGGCAGTTATTTGTATGTTATCGGCGAGCCCTCCTACTTCTCAACATTCTACATAGATACGCAAACAGCATTCTATCACTTTTTTGGCATTCCCGATGGCACTTATTTTTACAATGCTTCAACATTAGATAAAGCAGCCAACTTAAACTCAACAGAAACAAGAACAATAATAATATCTGCATCAGGAGCATCCCCCCCAATAGTAAATTTATCCTACCCCCTAAACAATTCGATATTTAGAAAAGGAATAATAAATTTTGAATGTAACGCTTCAGATGACACTGGATTAAAAAGCATTGACTTATACATGGGAAGAAAAAATTCAATAGGAAAAATATCATTCAGGCACGATGGCTCTTCAATAAACACAACATATGATAGTTACCTAAGCCAAAACAATCAAAACACAAACTACGGAACAAGCAATGTAATAATAATAGATTCCCTAAATCCCTACGCAAATGGATTAATAAAATTCCCAAATATAATTGGCAATCAAGCAGGACAAATTCCTACTGGTGCAGAAATTCTCGAGGCAAATCTAACTCTTTATTGTACAAACCCTGGAAATAATCAACGGGCTTATCTTCTCCTAGAAGACTGGGTTGAAACCTCTACAACCTGGCTCAATCGCATATCTGGCATTCCCTGGGCATCAGCAGGCGCAACTCCCCCATCAAGAGATACTTCATTCTACGAAACATTCTCATGCACATCAACTGGTTCAAAAACATTTAATGCAACTCGATTCGTCCAAAGCTGGTCTTCAGGAGCAAATAATTTTGGCATAGTTATTGTCCCAACAAGCACAAATGGCGTTCAATATTCTACAAAAGAAGCCGCTTTAGCAAATAGACCATTGTTAACTGTAACTTATAGATATAATCCAGTCTGGCACTTCAATCAAACCGAATTAGTTTCAGGAACAAAGAATTCAGCTTCTTTTCAATTAAACCTCTCAAGTGGAGAATATGAATGGAACTGCCTCGCAACTGACCTAGGAAATAATAAAGTTTTCGCCAATTCAAATTTCACAGTCACATTAAATCTAACAAATGTTGCCCCAAAAATAAACGATATCTCAGATATCCCATTTCAATCTGTAACAGAAGGAGGAATTAGTTTTGTAAATTTCGCTGTAACACTTTCAGATATAAATGGATTCGAGGATTTAAACATTCCAGCATTGCACGCAGAATTCTTAAAGCAAGGAGAAGAAACAAGAACAGGAAACTGCACTCTAAGTGAAATAATAGATTCAGAAACAGTAATTTATAATTGTTCAGTAGGTATTCAATATTGGGACAGTGCGGGAAATTGGATTGTAAATGTCTCCGTATCAGATTTAAGCGATCAAAAAATATCATACAATGAAACTTTCCTATTAATGGAATCCCCTTGCATTTCTCTTTCTTCAAGCACAGTTCAATGGGATACACTATTCCCAGAAGAAATAAACAAGCAAGCAATTAGTCCAATAATAATAAATAATACTTGCAACAAAGAAGCGCAATTATCAGTAAAAGCATTTGACCTATTCGGCGAGTTAAGCCCTTCAGACACAATTCCTGCATTGAATTTCAAAATAAATGCACTTGCAGATTGCCCAGCAGGAAATCAAATGATAAATTCTTCTTCAGTGTTAATCTCTAACTCAATATTATTAAGAGGCAATAATTCAGCAGGTCAGGGCATAGAAGAGTTGTATATTTGCATAGAGCAAGTTCCAGACCAATTGCCTGCCCAACAATATTCAACTTCATCTTCAAGTATCTGGGAAATAACTTTAATGTTTATTGCCCTAGCAATCAAAAAGAAGAAAAAATCAAAACAAGGTATAATAAAACTAATAGAAAATAAACTAAATATAAGAATAGAAGATTTAGCAGTATTAAATAAAAAGCTTAAAGAAGATTATAATCTTTCAATAGATAAAATTCTCTCAAATGCAGAAACATCCTCCTCTGAAATAAAAATACCAGTAGAAATATTCAAGGAAAAAATAGGGGCATCAGAAGCCCTTTGCAAATATCTAAAAGAAAATCTTAATCGTAAATACACAGAGATAGCTAAATTAATAAATCGCGACCAAAGGTCAATATGGGTTACATACAAAAATGCAAAAGCAAAGAAAAAAGAGAGAATAAGGATAAAAAGTAAAAATCTTATTCCTCTAGAAATATTCTCAAATAGAAAATTAAGTATATTGGAAGCTTTAATAATCTATTTAAAAGAAAAAGGTTTAAGGAATATAGAAATCTCAAATATGATAAATAAAGATCCTAGAAACGTTTATACCTTTTATTCAAGGGCAGCAAAAAAGATAAATGAAAAATAAAATAATTTTACTCGTCTCATTGATTTTCGCGTCTTCTTTAGTGAATGCCTTTGGTGCCTCTTCTCCATATTTTAATAATAATCCTTTAATTCTTTCTCCAGGAGAATCAAAAGATATTGAAATTTACCTTCAGAATATGGTAGGAGATAAAGATATAACTCTCCAGGCAGAAATCCTATTAGGAAAAGAAATTGCCTCTTTCCTTGATACAAGCCCAAATTACCTAATCTCTTTTGGAAAAAAAGACATTAAAGCAAATCTAAAAATAACTATTCCTAAAGAAGCAAAGGACGGAGATAAGTATACTATCTCAATAAATTTTAAAGAGAAAAAATCAGAAAAGCAAGAACTGCTGCAAATCACAGGAGGCGTAACAACATCATTCCCCATAATTATAAAAGAACTGCAAAAAAGCCCAAAAGAAACCTCAACAAAAACATTTTTCTATTTAATTATATCAACTCTTATTCTATCAATAATAATTGTGATTGTTCTTTTAATCAAATCTGTAAAATCAAGGAAAGGTATTTAAATAAACTAAATTTATAATAACTATGAAAAGAGGTATTGTAGTTGCAGTTATTCTGATAGCTTTCCTAATCCCATTTACATCTGCCAGTATTTTTGACTGGTTCAAAAAAGATGTGCAAATGGCCCCAAGCGCAAATACTGATGTTCGTGTAGGTGTTGGAAATGTTGCCCCTCAAATTGTAAGTATCGATACAATACCAAATGTAAATTTAATTCCTGCCTCACTAACAAATGTGATATTTAGTTTCACAGCGAGAGATTCTAATGGAGCAAATGACTTAAATGATGCAACAGCAGCAGCCAGTTTCGCAAGAGCAGGCGAACCAACAAGAACAGCCACAAGTTGCACAAGAACATCTCAAGTAGGAAAACAAAGAACCTACCAATGCACTGTTCCAATGCAGTATTATGACCAAGCAGGTTTATGGACAATTTCAGTAAGTATAAATGACCAAGCTGGCTTAAACGCCCAAGACAGCTCAACAAGTTTCACATTGAATCTTCTTCGTGATATTATATTAAGCTCTAATTCAATCAGTTTCCCAACATTAGTTCAAGGAGATATTAATACAATGTCTTCTCAAGATACAACAATAACAAATAACGGAAATGCAGTAGTTCCTTCAAATATAATTCAATTAACTGCCCATAATTTAATAGGTGAAACAACAACATCTGAAAATATTCCAGCATCGAGTTTCACATCAGCAAGTACTTCACTTCCAGACATTTGCACAGGAGGAAATGCACTAATAGATAATTCAGCAATCACAATATCCTCTGCTGCATTGCCAAGGGGTCCATCTGGTTCAAACACCGGAGTAATAGGATATTGTTTAACATTAGTTCCAGAAGGAATAAGTTCACAATATTATTCAGCTAGTTTAGCAGGAGGTACAGCATGGACAATAACATTAAATTAACCTTAATCGCAATTTCATTACTGCTCACAATAATGATTAGTACAAATGTTCTCGCACTTGGAGTAAGTTCTCCCTATTGGAAAGAAAATCCTCTAAAATTATCTCCAGGAACAACAAAAGAAATTTCATTTGCTCTAACAAGCAATCCAGCAGAAGAAGCAGATGAAAAAGCCTTTGTCTCGCTTCTAAAAGGAAAAGAAATAGTAGAAATAACATCGGGCTCTCAATACTCTATTCCTCCAGGAACAAACAATCAAAAAATAACTCTCAAAATAATCATTCCTCTTGATGCCCAAATAGGAAAAACTTATAGTGTCATCCTATCAGTAAAATCCACTCCTCAAACACAAGCAGGTAATGTTCAACTAAACGTTGGTTATACTGTTGATTTCCCTATCCAAATAGTTACGGAGCAAGATATGCCAAAAGAAAGCCAGTTCACTCAACTTATAGACGAAAAACAATTAGCAGATGAAGAACAAACAGCACAAGAAAAAGAGCAAAATATAAATAAAATCTCAATAGGCGTAACTATAATAATCATCTTCCTAATAATCATCCTTATACTTTTAGTTGCCTTGATTTATTTATTCAAAAAAAAGAAACAGTTTAAATAATAAATAAACGCTTTTATTATATGAGAAATTTAATACCTCTTAAACAATTCAGCCCCTTCTCCAATAGTTATCTTTCAATGAATCTAGTTTCAGACAAATTTACTTTGTCTAAAACTACTAATAAAAATAAGGTTGTTAAACCTTACATGAAAAAAATTATCTTACTGCTATCAATCATATTTCTAATTCAATTTATCAATGCCCAGCTAAGCCCATTCGAAGACACAAACATCCGTGTAGCAATTGACGGCGAAGCGCCAATTGTAATTATAACAAGTCCAAAAAACATTTCTTATAATAATGAAACTCCACTATTAGTAAACTACACCATTATAGAGAATACCCTAAACACCATCTGGTATTCCCTTAACAATCAGAAAAATATAACAATAAATTCTTTCTTCTTTCTCTCTCTTCCGCAAGGAACTTATCTCTTAACAATCTATGCGAATGATTCCCTAAAAAGAATAAATTCCTCTTCAATAACATTCAAAATAAATAACTCTGTCTTTTTATGTAGCAACAATATCTGCGACGCGAACGAACTCTGCTCAACCTGCCCTCAAGATTGTGACTCCTGTCCTCTTCCATCAAGTTCAAGCTCGAGTAGCTCTGGAAGTGGAGGAGGGAGCGGTGGCGGAATACCCCTGCCTTCAAAAAAGCAGCCCACTGAAGAAAACAATAATCAAAATGCCTTCTATGAACAACCAAAAAAGAACCAAACAGAAATTCTTAGCGAAATAGATCTAAACAAAACAATAAAAAAACCAATAGATGAAAGAATAAATCTAAGAATGATAATCTGGCCTATAATCGTCCTAATTATTCTATTATTCCTAATAATCATAATAGTTATCCTTAAACAACATAAAAAAGATAAACAAAAAACCGCATTGAAGAAATTTAATTCTCCTTTAAACAACCAAAAGCCTATTAAACCCATTTAAATCTCCTTCTATAAGATGAACCAAACAGAAATTACAAAAATAAAAGAAGCAGGAAAAATAGCTGCACATGTATCAGAATACGCCAGAACAATAATAAAAAAGTCTGTTCCTCTATTAGAAATAGCAGATAAAATAGAAGAAAAGATAAAAGAGCTAAAAGCAAAGCCTGCCTTCCCTGTAAATCTCTCCATAAATGAAATTTCAGCTCATTACACTCCTTCTTACAACGATACCACTCTCGCTCACGGCTTAATAAAAGTAGACATTGGTGTTCACCTGGACGGTTATATTGCAGATACTGCTTTCTCCTTAGACTTAGAAGAATCTCAAGAAAATAAAAAATTAATAGAAATTGCAGAAAAAGCAAGAGACCTGGCATTAGAAGAAATAAAAATTGGCTCAAAGGTAAATGAAATAGGCAGAATAATAGAACAAACCTGCTCGTCAAATAATGTTCTGCCAATCCACAATCTTTCAGGCCATTCAATAGATGATTATGAAGTGCATTCAGGAATAGCAATACCCAATTTTGATAATTCTCAAGAAATTGAAATCATAGAAGGATTATATGCAATAGAGCCATTTACAACAAGAGGAGCAGGTGCAGTAAAAGACGGAAAGCCATCTGGAATTTATCACATTCAAAAAGAAGGTTCTGTCCGTGATAATTTCGCAAGAGAAGTTCTAAAATATATTAAAGAAGAATTTAAAACACTACCTTTTTCATCAAGGCAGATTTACAAAAAGTTTGGCTCTCGCGGGCTTCTCGCCTTAAGGCAAATTGAGCAATTCGGAATAATCAACCAATATCCTCAACTAATAGAAAAAGATGGAGCCATTGTTGCCCAAGCCGAGCACACAGTTCTCCTAACTCAAAAAGAAAAAGTGATAACGACAAGACTAAATAAATGAACGGCTATCTTCATTCCTCTTAATTACAAAACCTTCTAACTGCTCAGATTTCACTTCTTTACTTTTATCTATTTTTGCCTCTTTATCTTTATCTGTTGGCAAATCATCTCTCCCAGATAATCTCTTCAATGCATCCTTTGCTTTAAATATTCTCGATAGCAAAACAACAAAATAAAATAAAACAGCTATAATCACAAGAATTAGCCCAATAATGCCAATTACAAAAAATACTCTTCCAACCCCGCCCTTACTGTCTTCTACTAAAGAATCAATTGTTATCTTACTCTTTACCAATTCGTTATTCAAGCCAAAAACAACTCTTGCATTATCTTTATTTATACTCTCAAGCCCAACGTAAATTTCTTTCTCTCCAAACATAACTGCTATAGAATCATTCTTAGGTATTAAATAATCCCCATTGCTTACTTTAAGTATAATCTCTCCCCCGCTTAATTCAAATTTCAAGTCATAAAGAATTCCGTTAAGTTCAACAACAACGTCTTTGCTCGGAGCAACATCCACATAAGACAACTGCCCTTCTTCCAATATAATTTTATTTCCTATCAAATTATCAAAAGCAGGTGTTGCCGTATTATTTATGCTCTGCGCCTTTGGCTTAGGCTTTATTATAACATTATTTCCTCCTCCTCCGCCTCCACTGCTGCTTGAACTGCTTGAACTGCTTGAACTGCTGCTCTCCGAAACAATATTAAATGACCTCGACTCACTGCATTTGCTCTCACTCATATCCTCGACACAAATCTCAAGAGGATAACTGCCCAGCACAAAAACAGCATCATTCAAATTATAATACCATTGTGTAGAATTATATTTATATAAATTGCTCCTATATAATTTACCAATCTCATCAACATTTAAGCTCCTATTCCAAATCATTAATTCATCAATTAAGCCATTACTATATGAGCCCCCAGCCAAATCCCCTATTTCTAAATTATAATTATTATCCAGATTTATCCCAGTAGTATTAATAGAATCCACTTCTCCAACCAATACATTATTTCTATAGGCAAATAATTTATTATTATTTCTATCAGCAACAAAAAATAGATAATGCCAATTATTATCAAATATGTTGGAAATACCGACCTGCACCCTTTGGCTATCAAAACCGCCAATATAAAAATTCATCTGATTACCATCTTCTGCTATCATATATCCATTTCCAGCAGCACCATATCTCTTAGATAATAAAACCCCCCCCGCATAATATCCTCCTTTAAACCAAAAACCAATTGAAAAATTATTAACTCCGAAATCCAAACTATTTGCGTCATTAATATTAAGATAATCATTCACACCATCAAACTGATAAGCCCCATTGTATTTTCCATTACTGCTCCAAACAGCCCCATTAACTGCCCCATCATTTCCATATCTTGATAAATCCTTAACAACTAAATCATTTTCTCCCAACGAACTTCTTTTATCAAAATTCATCATTAAAACTAAAGAATTATCATAAACCGCATAACTCGTTCCAGCCAAACCAAAATTAATCTTTCTCAATGGACCAAACACAGACATTCTGCTATTAAAATTAACATTATTTCCAGTCACAATATTCTCCCCGTTCGAAGGAGTCAAACCATAAAATTCACTAGTAAGATGAGGATAAAACATAAAAGAACGTTGATTAGAATAACTGCTTCCAGAACTATTTTTAGCGTTAATAGAATAAGTATAAGCATTTACAGGCAAATTCTCTTTCTTCTGATAAAGCCCCCATTGCCTCAAATTATATTTGTAAAAATGAGTATTATATAAATCACTAACTTCCCCAGCACTCAAGCTCCTATTCCAAATCATTAATTCATCAATACTCCCGTTAGTATAAGAGCCCCCAGCCAAATCCCCTATTTCTAAATTATAATTATTATCCAGATTTATCCCAGTAGTATTAGTAGAATCCACTTCTCCAACCAATACATTATTTCTATAGGCAAATAATTTATTATTATTTCTATCAACAACAAATAAAAGATAATACCAATTATTGTCAAATATGTTAGAAATACCGACCTGTGCTATCTGACTATCAAAACCGCCGATATAAAAATTCATCCGATTACCCTCTTCTGCAATCATATATCCATTTCCAGCAGCACCGTATCTTTTAGACAATAAAATACCAGGGTCATATTCTCCCTTAAACCAAAAACCAATTGAAAAATTATTAACTCCGAAATCCAAACTATTTGCGTCATTGATATTAACATAATCATTCACCCCATCAAACTGATAAGCCCCATTGTATTTCCCATTACTGCTCCAAACAGCCCCATTAATTGCTCCATCATTTCCATATCTTGATAAATCCTTAAAAACTAAATCATTTTCTCCCAATGAACTTCTTTTATCAAAATTCATCATTAAAACAAGATTATTGTCATATAAATTATAATTCACACCATTCAAACTTATCTTCAATTCATCCAAATTATCAATAAAAATGCTAGTATTAATCGCAATATTACTGTTATCATAAAAACGAATTCCTTCATCTGGCGTAGGTTCAATAAAATTTACTCCAGATGCATCAGAACTCAAAACCTGCAAGTTCCTTATTTCAGTTAAATTCTCTTCTCCCAAATTATTTTTTGCACTTGCAAAATAATTATAACTTCCAACGCCTAATCCAGTTTGATTTACATATAATCCCCATTTATTGCTATCATATTTATACAAATTAGTTTTATACAATTGTTTAATCTCATCAATTCCCAAACTTCTATTCCATATAATAAACTCATCAATCAATCCATCAAATGACCTATTTATTGAATTTTTATTTCCAATTATAAAGGAAGCGTCCGAACTAGAAGGAGCACCAGTATAATTAGTTGCAACAAAATCACCATCTACATAAAGAGTTATATTGCCATTGGAATTATTATATATAATTAAAAGATGCATCCATTTATTAAATGAAATAACTCCACTCGCTTCTAAAAACAATCCATCATTATAAACTCTTAAGTCATTAGTATTCCTGATATATGCACTATATCCAATACCACAAGTTACAAAACCCTCGGGACATTTATCGTATATTCTCGCATTGCCCTCTTCTCCAGAACTACGAGGATAAATCCAACTAGAAATAGTATATGAACTATCTGTGTTCTTCCCAATATTAAAAGACCCCCCTCCATTTACATCACTAAAGTTAATAAAATCTCCAGCCCCGTCAAAATCATAAGCGCCCCCATACTTTCCATTTGAATTCCAAACGCTACCAACAACTCTTCCAGTATTTCCATATTGACTTATATCCCTAACAATTCCAGAACCCTCGCCTAACACTCCCCTATTATCTAAATTCAACATTAAAACAACAGAATCATCATAAAGATTATAACTCGCTCCATTCCAATTAAATTTTATTTCTCCTAAATTTAATTCTCCAATGCTGACATTTATTTCAGCAGAATCACTAAAAATCTCAGCAAAATCTCCAAAAGTTGGGGGAACAAAACTAATATCTGGCGCCCCTGCTCCAAAAGGTCCAAAAAGAACTTCTTTCTCCTTAACAAGATAGCTAATAGAAAAAATAAGAAAAATAACTAAAACAGCAATTGTCAAGTCTAATAATACCTTCTTATTTACCACTTTTTTCATTCGAAAATATAGAATTGCTATTTATTAAACCTTACTACAAGTTACAGTAGATGAACATTTTTCATAGTCATCCTTTAAGATACGCCCTAGGATATTATTTATTACTTCTTTTGTAAAATGAGTCAGCAATTATCTGGACAATTTGTATTTGTTTAGCTGTTTTTTATTATCGTCG
>Ga0209542_10017760_pt1 | contig 11609 bp, 16 predicted proteins | sample RifCSPhighO2_01_FD_184028 | JGI IMG/M metagenome (GOLD analysis project Ga0209542, IMG submission 184028) | Soil microbial communities from Rifle, Colorado - Rifle CSP2_plank highO2_0.1 (SPAdes) (version 2) | ecosystem: Environmental > Terrestrial > Deep subsurface > Rock core/Sediment ...
ATAAGGATAGAGATCAATATAAAAGACTATTAAGATATGTTTTTGTTGATGAGGAAAATGTTAATTTAAGAATGGTTGAAGAGGGATACGCAATTGCACGATTTTATGATACTAAAAAATATAAAGAAGAAATTATTGATGCAGAAGAAAATGCTAGAGAGAAAAAAATAGGATGTAAGTGGAAAGATTTATGATAGTTATTTTATAACTAAATATTTCCTATTAATGTAACTTGCGATAAAAGTAGACAATAACAGTATGGCTCTATGAATAATAACAAAAATTGTTGTTATAATATGTGAGGTATCCATTCAACAAGGCTATAATTGCCTGTAAAATTAAAGAATGAATCAAGCCAAAAATAAAGTAATAATATAGAGGGTATGATTAACTTTATGAGAATTGTTTTATATGAAGTTGTGAATGCTATAACCTATGTAACAATAAACAAAGGTAAAAATACTACGAAGAAAATAGAATCAGAGACGTGAAACCATTTTAATCTTGAACTAAAACTATCGTCAATTAAAACAAATGAAATATAAATCGCTATAATGAAGTTTATTATAAATAGTAATCTATGATATCTTAGACCATTTAAAAGTCAAGCAGTTAAGTTCTCATTTTGTTCATAATATGGGAAACTAAAAATCCTATAAGAATGCCTAATGCAACCCCATAATAACTGGTTCTAAAAGCAACTGCAAACGCCCCTAATAACAGGATTATTATAATAATTCCTAGCCAAATATTTTTATTGGAAGATTTTCTGTTTTTGAATATTAATTTTCTCGCTCTCTTTTTCATGTTAGAATGAAGACAAAACAAGTTTTAAATGTTTTGGTTTTGATGATTGTTGGTGTTTGAACGCATGTTTAATATCTTAATCATTTCTTCATTTATGAAATTAGTATGTCTTTTGCCTGAATAAGTTAAAAAAAGATTTTTCTTTGCTCTTGAAATAGCAACATAAAATAACCTTTTTTCTTCTTGCTCTTTATCATAATCATTTATTTTTAAGATATCAATTACAGGATTTTCCGAATATTTACATGGGAAATTTTGCTCATTGCAACCAATAATGAAAACAGTCTCGGATTCTAATCCTTTAATAGCATGAATTGTTGATAAGGTTATTCCAGAATAATGTGAAATATCATCTTCTTTTTTAATAGTATAAGGAATGTTTTTATTTTTTAATAAAACTGATAATTCTTGTAGCTGTTTATTCGTTCTCGCTAGAATAAAAATATCTTTATATTCCTTAATTTTTTTTATAATAAAATTAAACTCGTCTCTTTCAGAAAAAAATTCATATAAAAAACAGCTATCTTCTTCTGGAAAAATGGATTTTAAGTCTGGTAAATTAAAAGGTTTAATTAAACTGTTTATTATATCCACTATTTTTTTATTGCTTCTATAGTTTTTATTTAGGATTATTGTTTCATATTGAGGATATTTTTTTTCAAAATCTAACAGGTAGTTAATATTAGATCCCCTCCATCCATATATAGATTGCCGAGGATCTCCAACTATAAATAAATTTTTTGGTGCTAATAATTCTAAAAGCTCTATCTGTTGATTATTAACATCTTGGTATTCATCAACTAAAATATGTTCAAATTTCGGAATAAATAAAAAATTTTTAGTGAAAAAAGCTATTACATCTAATAATTGATCATTGTATGTTCTCAATCCTTGGAGTTTTAAAGAATTTTCAAGTTGTTTACAGACCATAAGCAATGTTTTAGCTGTTTGATTGTTTGAAGTTGTTTGAACAGAGAAATCTTCTAATCGTTTGTTTTTTGATTTAAAATAATCAAGTATGAAAAAACAATCATCAATTAATTGAAAGGTTAATTCTTCCTTAGATTTATTTGATTTTTGATAGTCTTTAAAATATTCTTCGATAAGAGTTTCTCTGGTGATATTGAGAGATTGCAATGCTAAACTGAATAATATTTGTTTATGTGTGTAATCTAGCACTTTTGTTTGTTTTCCATAAATTTTGTGAGAATATTTTTGAAGAAATTTTTCTGAAAATGAATTAAAAGTTTCAACATTTGCTATAATCCCATTTTTTAGAAGGCGATTCTGCATTTCTTGTCTTGCTTTTCTTGTAAAGGTAATGGCAAGTATTTTTTCTGAATTAACTCCTTTATATTTTACAAGAAACTCAACTCTTTTTGTTAAAATAGTTGTTTTTCCTGTTCCTGCCCCGGCTATACACTTAATGATAGGGGAATTTGAGATAATTGCTTTTTTTTGGAAGTCGTCATAAGGAGCAAGAAATGTGGAAAGTTCTTTAAAGATAATTTTATCTTGTTCTGTGATAGTTGTTTGTTTAGACAGCTGATTATCTATTGAAAAAATATTATTAATATCGACCATTTTGTTTTTTATGAAGTCCAGAAGTTATTTAAACGTTTTTGATTTTCTGTTATATAAATTCTTATAAATTTCATTCATCTTATATTTTTTAATGGATAAAATTGAAGAAATTTATAGAACCTCTAAAATAGTTCTTGTTCATACTCCTGTTAGCGAGAGTAATATTGGGGATATAAGGGTTACAGTTATTGATGAAGAGTACCAAAAAAAGCTTTACGCAAAATCTTTTTGTTCAACCTATACTCGAAGAAAAGGGTATGGAAAATATGCTGATTTAGGACTTTGGTTACGAAATTTACGCGAGAGCAAAAAATATTTTGGGAGAATAAAACGTCTACTACTAAATCCCCCTGAAAAAGTTCAAATAAATAAAACCCTTTTAGAGATGTTGCTAAAAAACGAAGAAAATGATCTTAATGAAGCTGTCTTTGATTTAGCTGATTACGTTAGGATGTTTATCCCAGACCCTTAGTTTTAAACAATTATAATCTTGGATTATTTTATAAAAATATTTTTCTATCATCTTCAAAAATTGGCAGGCCTTGTTGTTTAAGAATTATATTTAATTGTTCGATTATTTCTTTTCTATATTTAGCTTGATGAATCATTTTGTGATGATTTGGACATAATCCAATTAGATTATTTTCTGAATTATTCTTTTTGTTTTTATCTAAATGATGGAGTTCGACGATCTTATCAAAACCACAAACCATGCATTGTTTTGTTACTTTTCTATATAATTCTAGATCAACATTATGCCATTTTTTATAATTGTAAGCCTTTGCTTTTTCTAAATTAAATAATGTATTGTAACATCCATTGCATAATCCTTTTGCATGATGGGGCAGTCGCCTTTTACATCTTTTACACTCTCTTAACTTTGGTTTCCATATTAGTTTTTTATAACAGGTCGTACACATGCCTTTTGAATGTTTAATACATTCTCTTTTACAATTCTCACAAATTTGTTTTTCCAATTTATTTCACCTTTTAGTTACATGATTAGGCGCCAATACTTTATAAACTTTTCGGCGCCAAAATATTTAAATATAAACCTAGTTTATGAAGATTATGAAATTAATAAAACATTACACCACGAAAGATAAAAAATATTTTAAGTATGAGGTTGTGATTCCTAATGATAAAGTTAAAGAGGCTGGATTAAATGAAAAAGATGAATTGAGGATAGATATTAAAAAGGGAGAGTTGAGATTGAGAAAAAAATGATTTTTAGATACTTAAACACTACTGATGGTTGTTTAAACCTTTATTTAAACACTACATTAAATATGCAGTAAGTTTATAGCAATAATTAAAAGTTGTTGCATTGCTAATTAACACTACAATCTACCATCCTAATGAATCTTTAGTGATATTAACACTACAACATTTAAAATTGAAAGTTTTTAGTTAAGTGCGAGGATATAAAAATATATAAAGTTCAGTTTCTATAGACTTTTATGGAGCGAAGTGCTTATCAAGATATTATGAAAAGTATTAGTCAAAAATTTTATACTAGGGGTATGTATCAATATTATTTTATAGGATGTGAAGAAGGTAGGTTTAAATTTCAAGAACTTCATTTAGTAGGAGGGGTTGCGAGAACTAAGGAATTTAGTTTAGAGGAATTAAAAGAATTAGTTCCAGAATACTCTGGACTTGAACAAAAAACAGGAACTAAGAAATAAGGTTTTTCCTCGTTCGCACATAAGAAAATGCGAACTACCGCTAATGTATCTTGTGCGAAGTTCTTACTCATAAATGTGGAAATAGCTGAAAAAACTGGTTTTTGGATAGAATTAAGTATCAACAGGGAGGATAAGACTTTGCTATTTCAAGATTTGTATGACATGTTAGATCTTCTAGGTCAGAAAATTTAAAATGAATAATTTCTCCATCACCCAATCTTTTGAATTCAAAACCTTGAGATGTTAATCCCATATAACTATATGAAACTCCTTTACTGTCTGTAAATTCTCTTTTTGCATACTTCACCTCATCATATATCGAAATGTTTATAGGAATTTCTCGTTTAAATTCACAGTCCAACATTTCTCTTAAACTCTTGCTTTCAGAGTATGTCTCATTTTCAAGCTCTGTTGCCATATTTTCTAAAGATTTTATATTTTAATAAAGATTTCTATAAAAAAGTATACCTATTAGAAATTCTCATCATCTCCAAATAACTCTTTGAACTTCTTTCGTAGTTTTGGTGATTTTTCAAATTCATCGAGGAATCTAATGTCACTTATTTCAGGGATATATGCATCGGATGTTATTGCAGGTTCTCCAATATCAAAAACTGCAACTTCAAAGATTGAATTATCTCGTGTTTCGTATATAAGCCGATAATTATCTTTAGAATAAGCTCCTCTTGATTTGTCGCCTTTAATAAATTTGAAACCTCCGGATCTTAAAGCATCAAAAAAAGGTCCTTGATTATCATCAATAATATCGTCTAAATTTTTTGATTGATCGGTCATTTTTATTATATTTATTATTAAGATTAGTATTTAATTATTACTATGAAATTATTACTATGATTTATCAGCTATTTTCTTATGCAAAAACTTTTAGTTTTTGATTAAAAGTTTTTATTGCTCCAATTGGGTTAATACCCCGTAGCTTGCTACGATATTTTTCGTTCCCAATTGGAGGCTTAAAAAATACCCCACAGCTTGCGGTGATTGGGATTTTTTATTTGAACTTAGTAGTGTGTCGATTTTAAATTTCCAGTTGTTTGTTTAATAAAACAGAGGTTTTTTTAAGTCAAAAGCTATGGGCCCTACAGTTAAGTCATATGATTGTTTTAACTCTTGTGATTTTTTTCGTGGAGATATTGTATATTTAAGAGAAGATTCTCCTAATAGAATACAATTTTTAAGTAACTCCGAACTAAAATAGTATAAGCAGTTGTAATTAGGTGAATAACCTCTAATAATAAAATGAAGAAAATAATTTATTAAGTTGATTAAAACCCATAGTGAAATTAATTATGAGTAGTTTTTCGAGGTTTACTCAATGGAAAAAGAAAAAAAATTATCTTCTCTGGCAGAAACACCATTTTTTTAACAACAATATTGCTGCAGATACTACGATAACCCACTTAGCCCAAATTGTTCCGTACCAGCCAGGAACTAAGGCGACAACTAAAATAATAATAGGCAAAAGCCATTTACAGACACCACAAAAACCGCACTCGGGGCATTTATATCTGATAGAATTTAGGTCTATTTTAGTGGTTTTGTTTCTTATCTTATATCCTCTTTTTTTTGCCATAAAACCTCTTTTTATTTAATAACAATTTAATTATATTTTGATTCAAATATATATAAATAGAGGTATATAAAGGTTTTTATTTAATAAAATTTGTAAAAGTTGATTAATTAATTAAAATTAAGCTATTTTTAGTTAATTTTTAATCAAAAATTGATTAATTATGTGTAAAATTAATTAGTTAATTTTTGATTAATATCAAGATTAATAATTTTTATGGTGTTTAAACAGCATTGTGTGTCCGAAAATGGTGAAATAGAGGGTATTTTTATGGTATTTTATAAGAAATAAAAGCGTTCAAACAGTGTTTAAGACTTGTTTTCTTAAGTTTTTTTGAGAAAATTTGATTTTTTAAAATAAGATATTTAAAATTTATCGTCGATTAAATTTTATAATAGGAAAGATTTATAAATTAATAAAAATAGATAGTATTATGTTTGGATTCTTTAAAAAAAAGGTAGAAAAAAAAGAGATTGAACAGCTTAAACAGGCTGTTCAAACAGGTTTCAACAGTGTCAAACAAGACATGAACAATTTGACGAAATGGATCAAACACCTGGATTCAAGGGATAATATAATTGTTAAGGATTTTAAGCAGGAAATTCAGAATATTCACGACGATATTTCCAGGCTTAATGAGGACATGGAAAATTTAAAAAATATGATTTCCGTAGTGGGCAAACGGCCGCTGTTTAAACACGAACAAACACTGTTTAATAAACAAACAGTTGTTGATGGTGTTTTAAACACTGTTCAAACAGGTGTTCAAACACTATTTTTGGATAGATTAACGCCAAATGAAAGAGTTATAGTTTTTACTTTACTTAACTCTGATATGAAATTGAGTTATGAAGATCTTGCTGCTATGTTGGGAAAAAATAAAGCGACAATTAGGGGGCAGGTAAACAGTATAAAGCAGAAAAGTGAAGGTTTAATAGAAGAATTTATTGGAGGGGGGAATAAAAAAAGAGTGTATATTCCTGAAAATATCAAAGAAATGTTAATAAAAAAAAGAAAAGTGAGAGATGGTAGCAGAAAGAGAACTAAAGAAAATAATAGGTAATCTAAAAATATGCAAAAAATGGGAAAGTGAGGGTTGAATTGAACAAAATGATGAAAAAATAAATAATAAAACTATAAAAATTAAGAAAAGTGAGAGTTGCAATGAAAAAAATTAGGTGTAAAGATATATGAAGATTAAAAAAGTGAACTTAAATTAATAAAAACCTAAATAAACTCTTAAAAATGAGAGTTAAATTAAATAAAACTCTGGTAAAAGTGAGAAAAATGACTATTTTAAAAGGATTGAGGCGAGTCTATTAACAAAGTTTATGTAGCGCCTATAAATATAAAATTTTGGTGTTTAAGAGCTTATAAAATAAAAAAGCGAGTAACAGAATTAAATTAGCTTTAGCTATCCTTAATTAAAGCCGTTACACCGAAATTAAAATAATTTTTATAAAACTATTTGTAGGTTTAAATAATCATATATCAAAGTTCTCTTAACTTAATAATTGTAGAGAGAGAGGCTATTTTCTTCAGTTCAGGGGATATGTTGAGAGTGATTCTTTTGTTATTTATTTTAGTTTTTTTTATAGGAACCCCTTTATTTATTATCCTTTGAGTATAATCTCTTATAGAGCTCTCACTAAGTTTTAGGATCCTTGATAAATCCTCATAAGTTATGTATTCTTTGTGTTGCTCCTCTAATTGGTAGATAGTAGTAAAAACAAGCATTTCTTGGGAAGTTAACTGTTTAAATTTTAGTCTAATTTCTTTCCTTATTCCATCGAGTGAATCGAGAATTTGTGATGCTTCTTTTATGTTTTTTTCTATGCTTTTTTGTCTGATTTCCTCTCCTTTTTTAGATAAAAAATGTGTTGGAGTGTCTGTTGGAGTGTCTGTCTGTCTGTCTGTTGGAACTCCTTTATTTCCTGTGGAAGTGCTTAAATTTAATTGTTTTAACCCCTGTATTTCCTGTGGAACTGTTGGATTATGTGTTGGATTAACAATATGTGTCTTAATTATCTGTCGAATTGTCGAAAGTTCGGTATAAAGGTTTTTATTAGTATTCTCTAAATTTTTTGAATAACCTTCTAGATTATTTAAAGCTGTTTTAAGTTTAAGAATCTCATCATTTAAAAAATTAATATCTTCTTTAACTTTCGAAAACGCGTTTTTAATATGAGGGTTCATTGGATAATAAGGAAGTGGGTTTATTTAATATTTATGAGAGTCTTTTATAATTTTTTGAGTGAAAAACTTCATATACTTTGTTTGACAACTTCCATCTTATTCTTCTTGAAAACAAATCCCCTTTATTATTCTTTTTTATTGGAATTACTAAATTTTTTCCTTTTAGATTAAATAATAATTTTTTAACAAATTCTTCATCCCTAGCTATTTCCTTAGCTATCTCTGCGGTAAATGGGTTTTTAGGAAAAGTTTGATATAAATAAGAGAGTATCTGTTCTGCAATCCTATCTTTTTTTTCTTGACTTAGTTTCATTATTTTGTATAGTAAAAACTATTTTTAAATCTGTTGCAGATAAGTTTATAATAAAAAAGAATTTTCATATTAGAAGGAGTTCTAAAATGAATATAGAATACGCTAAAAGAAAGAATGAAATAGACCTAATTGGTATTTTTGATCCTCTAATAAAAGAATGGTTTTTTAAGAAATTCAGGAAGTTCTCAGAAAGCCAACTGTATGGTATTAATTACATTAACGAAAGAAAAAATATCTTAATAAGTGCAAGTACTGGTAGTGGAAAAACGCTTACAGGTTTTTTAGGTATAATTAATTATTTGATTAGTCTAGCTAGAAAAAAGGAGTTAGAAGAAAAAATCTATTGTATTTATTCAAGTCCTTTGAAAGCGCTAAATAATGATATTTATGTTAATTTAATAAAACCTTTAGAAGAAATATATAACCTTGCTCATATTAAAGGAGTAAAACTCCAGAAAATAAGAGTTGGATTAAGAACTGGGGATACAAGTGTTAATGAAAAAAACAAAATGCTTAAAAATCCTCCCCATATATTCATAACAACTCCTGAAAGTTTGGCTATTTCACTAACCACAAAAAAGTTTATTGAACATTTTTATGGTGTAGAATTTATTATTATAGATGAAATCCACTCATTAGGAAATAAAAGAGGAGTTTATTTAAGCTTGAGTTTAGAGAGGTTAGAGGAGCTTAGTAAGATAACTCCAGTTAGAATCGGGTTAAGTGCCACAATTGCTCCTTTGGAAGAAGTAGCACTTTTTTTAACCGGGAACAGAGATTGTATCGTAGCAGATGTTAAAACTGAGAAAAAAAGCGATATAAAAGTACTGACTGCAGGAAGTTTAATTGATGACTTAAAATCAGATTCTTCCCTTTATAGTTTAATGGATAAACTAATTCAAGAACATAAAACAACAGTTATATTTACTAATACAAGGTCAGCTACTGAACGAGTTGTAAATCATTTAAAAGAAAGATTCCCAGAGAATTATTTTAATAATATAGAGGCACATCATTCTTCGTTAAGTAAAGAGCATAGGTTTTTAGTAGAAGATAAGTTAAGAAAAGGTGAATTAAAGGTTGTTGTAAGTAGCACTAGCTTAGAATTGGGAATTGATATAGGATATATTGATTTAGTCATTTTATTGGGAAGCCCTAAAAGTAGCGCTAGAGCTTTGCAAAGAATTGGAAGAGCAGGACACAAACTCCATGACGTGTCTGTGGGCAGGTTTATTGTTTTAGATAGAGATGATTTGGTTGAATGTAGTATATTGGCTAAAGAAGGTATTGAAAGAAAAATTGATAATATCTATATACCAAGAAACTGTTTAGATGTTCTAAGTCAGCAGATTTATGGTATGTGTATTCAAAGAGTGTGGAATATAGATGAGATGTTCCATTTAATTAAAAAAAGTTATTGTTATAAAGATTTAACAAAAGAAGATTTTATGAGTGTTATTAGTTATCTAGCTGGAGAATACGCTTTGGAGCATAGGAATGTATATGCTAAAATATGGTATGATAATAAAACAAAGCAAGTTGGGAAGAAGGGGAAATTGGCTAGGGTTATTTATTTAACTAATGTTGGTACAATTCCAGAAGAAAGTTTTGTCACAGTAATAAGTGATGATAAAAAAATTGGTGTTATTGATGAAATATTTTTAGAGAAAATGAAACAAGGAGATGTTTTTGTATTAGGGGGTAGAAAATATCAATTCTTATACACTAGAGGAATGAAAGTTTATGTTAAATCAGGAGTTAAAAGAAATCCTACAATTCCGAGTTGGTTTTCGGAACAATTACCTTTAAGCTTTGATTCAGCATTGGAAATAGGAAAATTTAGAAAATTAATTAACGAGTTGTTTGAAAAAAAGAAAAATAAAAAAGGAATTAAGGATTTTATTAAAGAATATAGTTATAGTGATGAAGAAATTGCTGATCAAATCTATGATTACTTTTATGAACAGTTTTATTACGCGAGAATTCCCCACAAGTCTAAAATATTAATTGAAAGTTATAAAGGAGAAAAAAATTATATTGTGGTTCATAGTTTGTATGGAAGAAGAGTTAATGATGCTCTATCTAGAGCATTGGGATATTTAATGGGACAGAAAGTTGGAAGGGATATTGAAATAGGAATAAATGATAATGGTTTCTATTTTTCTGCTGAATCTTTGCCAATTGATGAAGCATTAAAAAAATTGAGGCCTGAAAATTTACGAGAAGCACTTGAAGAAGCAATTGCTAAAACTGAAATTTTAAAAAGAAGATTTAGACATTGTGCAACTAGAAGTTTAATGATTTTAAGAAATTATAAGGGAAGGGTAAAAACTGTGGGAAAGCAGCATATGAAAAGCCATTTTTTGTTGTCAGCTATAAATAAAATAAGTAAAAACTTTCCGATATTAAAAGAAGCTAAAAGAGAGGTTTTAGAAGATTTAATGGATATTAAAAATGCTGAATTAGTGTTAAAATGGATAAATGAAGGAAAGATAGTCCTTGAAAAAATTACAACTAAGCTTCCAAGTCCTTTTTCACATAATTTAGTTATGCAAGGGTATAGTGATTTATTGAAGATAGAGGATAAAATGGCTTTTATGAAAAGGATGCATGAAGAAATAATGAAAGAAATTAATAAAAAGAAAAATCAGAGTTATTAATTTCTTGGCTCTCCAAAATAGGATTTATAAAGATGAAAGAGATTGAAAAGAAGATTAAATAAAAAGGATTTTTAATTTTAATAAAGAGGATTTAAACTAGGCATATGTCCTATAGGTAATGGTTCTTGGAATAAAATCTGATAATCTTTTTTTAATAAAGAGAGGTTGCCATTTCTTGAATTAAATTCTGCTAAAAATCTCCCGAAAGTAGGATATGTAGAGGGGTTTAAGAAGCGGGGCTTTCTGAAATATTTTTGAAATAATTCAAGATTATTATCCTGGAACTGCATTGATGTGTTATCAGCAAAAGTAACTTCTATTACTCCATATTCATGCCAATCATGCCAATTTAATTTACAAATCCTGTTATATTTTTCATTTTTTCTTTCCACAACATATCCAAGAAATTCATCTAAAGAATATTTAAATATTTGATCTAAATCTCTCTCAATTTTTTCTCCAGTAACGGGGACGTCATAGATAAAAGATTGGTTATGTCTGTTAGCAAATACAACCGCTCCTCCTGACCCTATATGTTCAATAGAATCATATAAAAAATTTATTGAATATTCTTCTATTTCTTCTAAACTTTTTCCTAACATTCTAGCTAATTTTCTTTTACGCTCTTCTAAAGAGAAATCTTTAAATGAATCCATAAAGTTATTAAGTTTGTTTATTTAAAAATAATTAGATAATTTAAAAGGTTATAAAGTTTAATAGATCTTAAAGTATTAATATATTGAATTTTATGAAAAACAATTTAAAGATAACTT
>Ga0209542_10017761_pt1 | contig 11608 bp, 14 predicted proteins | sample RifCSPhighO2_01_FD_184028 | JGI IMG/M metagenome (GOLD analysis project Ga0209542, IMG submission 184028) | Soil microbial communities from Rifle, Colorado - Rifle CSP2_plank highO2_0.1 (SPAdes) (version 2) | ecosystem: Environmental > Terrestrial > Deep subsurface > Rock core/Sediment ...
ACACCAATATTTAGGCTCCCCAACTTGCCGGCATCAAACGCATGCAAAGGCTGGCCCATGTTAAACATTACAAAGTTGGTTGCATCCACCACGTTGTTGATGGAGCGCTGGCCCACCGCCTCGAGCCGTTGCTTGAGCCACTCCGGGCTCGGCCCCACCTTAACCCCTTTGATATACCCGGCGACGTACCTCTTACATAGGGCAGTCCTATGTATTTCGACAGAGACCTCGGTGGTGACCGGCGCAAGCAGAGGGCGCAGTACAAACGGGTCGTTGGCCAGCGGGAGTTTGAGTATGGCTGACAACTCCTTGGCGATACCGCGATGGTTTAAGCAGTCGTGCCCGCGGTTGGGCGTCACTTTGACATCCAACACCTCATCCTCAAACTCAGTCATCGGATGACTGAGTTTTTCTATTGAGTCGATTTCAAACGCGTGGAAGGTCAGCGCATCTGCCAACTCCTGCGCCGGGGGCAGCGGTGAAGCAAAAAACGTATCCAACCATTGTTTGGAAATTTTCATGATTTAAAACTGGTTGACGAAGCGCAGGTCCGCCGAGTGCATGTAGCGGATGTCGTCTATGCTCCACTTGAGCATCGCAAGCCTATCAAGACCAAAACCAAAAGCAAACCCTTGGTACTCTGACGTGTTAATACCGCAATTTCTAAGAACATTCGGGTGCACCATACCAGCGCCTCCCATCTCCATCCATTTGCCTCGCAATTTTTCCGGTACGCGCTCTCCCGAGAGACGCATGTCTATTTCGAGACCCGGCTCGACGAACGGGAAGAATGTGGGACGGAACCGCACATCCACGGAACCATTAAATATTTTTTCAAAAAAAGTCTCCAGCGTCCATTTAAGATTTGCAACAGAAACATTTTTATCCACGACCAATATTTCAATCTGTGAGAATTCTGCCTCATGCCCCATGTCAGTAGACTCGTTCCTGAAAGCCTTTCCCATTGATACAGCCCTGTACGGCGGCTTAGTGCCTTTCTTCATCTGCTCTTCCATATAGCGACCTTGTACATTAGAAGTGTGCGTGCGCAGGACCATCCCCGCCTCGTCTTTGATGAAAAACGTATCTTGCATGTCACGCGCGGGGTGGTCTTTGGGAACATTGAGCACGTCGAAATTGTAATGTTCACTCTCCAGAAGGGGGCCGCTCACAAACGTGAACCCCATCTGAAGGAATATTTGGTTGGCCTCGCGGATGAGAGATGAAATTGGGTGGATACTGCCCATAATAGTAAATTATGGCTCAAAAGGGCCAAAAATGCTATAGTTGGAGGGTATGGATATCGGCGCCATAGGCGTATATCTGAGCCTTTTTCTTGCACTCTACTTTGAGGTCTTCTTGCTCATATCTTTTTTTGAAAAGAAGCCGGGCATCAAGACTGCTGCCCGCCCGGCACGCTACCCGGAGGTGGCCGTGCTGGTGCCTTGCTGGAACAAAGCGCCGACCCTGGGGCCCACCATCGAGTCATTACTTGCGCTCGACTATCCTAAAGAAAAGCTCTCCATCGTAATCATCGACGACGGCTCGACGGACAACACGTACGAAGAGGCGCTCCATTTTACCCACCACCCGCAGGTAACGGTGTTTCAAAAACAAAACGAGGGCAGCAAGTACTCGGCGCTCAACTTTGGGCTTGCCCGGACGCAGGGCGAGTTGGTGGGCTGTCTTGATGCCGACTCGTTTGTGGCGCCGGACGCACTTTTAGAGATAGTCAAACACTTTGAGACCGACGCGGAAACCATGGCAGTAGCCCCCGCGATGAAGGTCAACCGCCCCCGCAACGTGCTCGAGCTTATGCAGGCGGTCGAATACACGTTCGGTATTTTTTATAAAAAGATGTTCGACAACCTCGGCGCCATATCGGTCTTGCCGGGGCCGTTTTCTTTTTACCGCCGAAGCCTCTTTGACCGGATAGGCGGATTCCGCAAGGCGTATCACACCGAGGACATGGAGATGGCCTTCCGCATGCAGTCCCACGGGCTTAAAATCGCCAACGTGCACACGGCGCTGGTGTACACCAACGTGCCTTCGAGTCTTGGCGCACTGGTGCGCCAGCGCACAAGGTGGTCGCGCGGATTTTTGGAAAATTCCAGAGACTATAAACACATGTACTTTAACCCCAAGTACGGCAACTTCGGCTTGTTGGTGCTCCCCTTCGGGCTAAGTGCATTTATACTCGCTTTGTATGTCGCTGGATTTACGCTCTACAACGCCGCATCGCTCGTGTTGAACAAAATTTTTGACCTGTATGCGACCGGAGTGCCTCTGCATATGCCCGCCTCTTACCAAATAGAGTGGTTTTACATCAACACGGACATGATGCTGTTTGTAACAACCGCGGTCATGCTGTTTACTCTTGTGGCGATAGCCATCGGCAGCCGCATCGCCGGGACGCGGCTGGGGTTGAAGCACTTTGCCTCATACTTTATGCTCTTTGGGTTAGTGGCGCCGCTGTGGCTCGCACGAGCTACGTGGGACACGCTACTGTCCCGCGAACGCGGATGGCTCGTATGAACCCGAAATATTTTTACGCTCTTATCATTACGGCGGCTATATTTGCCACCGCCTTTTATGTTGCCAGCCGCTTTAACCAAAGCCGCATAGCCGACATCCGCGCCACCGAGGAGGCTATCTCTATCGACATCCTTTCGCTTGAGACCCAGTTTGAGCTGTTGGGCAACCTCGACTGCCAGGCAATAACCGACAACCCCGTGCTCTCCGATGAATTGAACTCGCTTGCCTCGCGGCTCTCGGTCGCCGAGCAAAACTTGGGCGCCAACAACGCCGAAGTCATATCGCTCAAAAAACAATACTCTCTGCTTGAGATAAAAGACTACATCCTGATGCGGGAGATCAGCCAAAAGTGCATAAAACTTAAACCGGTGTACATCCTCTACTTCTACTCTAACTCCGGCGACTGCGCCGACTGCAATAAGATGGGCGACGTGTTGACCTATTTGCGCGCAACATACCCCGGCCTGCGCGTCTACTCGTTTGACTATCACCTCGACCTCTCGGCGCTGCGCACACTGGTGACCTTGCGCAAAATAGACGCCAATAAGGGTCTGCCCGCATTTGTGGTCAACAACAAAGCACCGGTCTACGGCTTTAAAACCCTGCAAGAGATGCGGAAGCTTATTCCGGAGTTGAAGACTTTGGCCACTTCTACTCCTGCGACGCAATAATTTCTTCCCCTTCCCCGTTTGGAGACTCAAGTTGAGTCGAAAATTTTTCGAGGAGTTCTTTTGAAATAATGTGATTACTTGTTGGGTCGGTTATATTTCTTTCCGCAATTCTTAACATGAGAGTTTCCAGTGGCATATCAAAAAAGAGTAGCTCCCACTGTGCGCCGACACTCTCTGCTAGCTGCTTGTATTCATCTCGCTCTAGTTTTTTCCAAAAACCGTAATCCAACGCGACCGATTTTCCCTCTTTTACAGCTTTTTCAAGCAGGCCTTTAAAATCGAGCTTGATCTCTTGTTTGTATTGGTCGATGTGCTGGGCGTCGAGGTCTTTTCCGTGGCGCCTAAAAAGTTCCTCGTCTACCGTTAGACGTAGCGCACCTCCAGCCTCTAACTTTTTTGCATAGTTAGTTTTTCCAGAACCCGGCAATCCGCACAATAGATAAACTATAGGTTTCATACTTTGGAGCCAGCGCGAGGAATCGAACCCCGGACCACCTCTTTACAAAAGAGGCGCTCTACCAACTGAGCTACGCTGGCGTTAGTTTAATATAGCCGTCTTCGACCATTTTCTCAATGTAATCCTTTCTTTTAAGCTTCTTTATTTTGGCCTCTATTGCTCGGGCATCTTTAAGAGTTTTGTATTCTTGTTTGAGTACCAAACCCTCAATGGGTAATCGTTTTGTGGTCGGAGTGTGTCCACTAACGTGTTGTGCCAGCCGTCTACTTAAATCAGATGTGCTCCCGACATAAAACCTCCCTGATTTTATTTTTAAAATATAAACCCAAGCCATATTTCTGCTCTACCAAAGCCGACGCCATGGTCGGCTCCCCGACACGCCTTTAGCGTCGTCGGGGCTGAAGTCTACGCTGGCACACATGCATACTCGCACCTTTTTACTTATTTTTCCAGAGGTCGCGAGAAGTGTGCTGAATATGGAGAATCAGCAACTCATCCCCTTCGATTTTGTAAAAAATTGAATGCCGGAACCGACGGACGTGGCAACGGCGTACGCCAGGCATCTCTGTTTCCTGCGCGGAATAAGGGTGCGCCGCGAGTATCGCTACTGCCCGCTCAATACTATCCGCAAAATCTTTAGCGACTACTGGAGCATGGTCAAGCAAATATAAAACACCCGCATCAACTTCCTCTGCTGCGGGCTCGGTGTATCGAACTTTCATTACGCTACCCGACGCGCTTTCCGAAATATGGCATCAACTTCTTTATCAGTAGCAAACCGTCCTTCTTGAGCCGACGCGAGACCCCGCTCTATACCTTGTCGCTCGTCCTCACTCAAACGATAGACACCCGTATGGCGCGCTTCAATTTCGCGCGCAACTTCATCAAGCTCCGCAACATCCTCCTCTGACCATAGCTCGGCCCGTTCAAGCAACTCTTTGAGTTTATTGCTCATACTCGCATTATACCATATCTCCGGCATTGAAATAAAAGGCGACGCCTTTTATTTTACTCCTCGTAAATGGCGTTTGGTTTTTTGCCATTGCGTTCTTGGCGCTCCTGGAGCGACTTTTTGTGCTCGGCGACCTCGCGCAAGAATGCGGATGCTTGACCGTCTCCGCGCACATGCGTGGTGTGCCGCAGAGTGTTGAGCAAGCGCTCAAGCAAACGCTCTGTGCGCAATGCTACCCACGCGACCGCGAGATGGAGCGTCTCGCGCGCCTCGGCGTAGAATCTGCGTGCAAGGTTTTTGAGCGCCGCCGGTGCGCGGCGCTCCACAAAGTGGAGCCCTGCGCCGAGCACACGAGCGGCCGCAGGCCGCAGTTCGGAAAAGAGGACGCGCCCCGTGGTGAGCTCCCAATGCTTGACCGCGATAAGGCATATAAGCCCGAGTGCGGACACGCACAAAAGCACGGCAAGAAATAAAACCATACCCACTAAGTATCAAGTATCAAGTGGCAAGTGGCAAGTGCTATTTAATTGAGAAGCAACTGAAGCCCGTGAGCTCGGTGCGCTCGCCAAACTTCTGTGTCGCGCCCGAGACAAGGTCCGCAACGGTTTTGGACGGGTCTTTGATGAACGCCTGCGCCATCAGCTCGTCTTTGTCGGCGGGGCGCATGGCCGAAACGTGCATCGCGATGTCGCGCGCAAGCGCCACAAACTCCTCATTTTTAGAAACAAAGTCGGTCTCGCACATAAGCTGCACCAACGCGCCCACCTGGCCGGTATTGTGTACGTAGGCAGCCACCGTGCCGGCGCCGAGCGTGCGGTCGGCCTTTTTGCCGGCCACCACTCCCGCGCGCGCCGACAGCACTTCGAGCGCTTTTTGCAGGTCGCCCTGCGCCTCTACGAGCGCCTTTTTGCACTCCATCATAGACACGCCAGTTCTCTCTCTCAATTCTTTAACTTGTTCACTCGTAATCATATTCTTTTACTTGCCTGCCCCGTAGAAAGCTCTGCTTTTCTTCGGGGGTCGCTTGAGATGTCCATTAGACTGCCGGCGCCGGTGCGACAGGAGCCGCAACCGGAGCAAGATTATCCGCGTATGTTTTGGTAAGTTCGTCGAGCACTACAGCAAGGGTCTCGCGCGAAGCGTCGTTGGCGGGGATGGGGTACGCAATCCCCTTTGCCGCGCAGTCGGAGTTGAGCAGCGCTATCACCGGGATTTTAAGCTGGATAGCCTCGGCAACGGCGATAGACTCTTTGCGCGGGTCGACGACAAACAGGGCGTCGGGGAGCTTGTGCATGCCGCGCAGCCCGCCAAACATGGCCTCGAGCTCGGTTATCTCCCTATCAATGAGCAGGCGCTCGAGTTTGGTAAATTTGGCCAACTCGCCCTTCTCGCGCATGCTGGAGAGCTCTTCCAAACGGGCAAGGCGCTTTTTGATTTCAGAAAAGTTGGTAAGACTGCCCCCTATCCAGCGGGCGGCGCAGTACGGCTGGTTGAGCCTCTCCGCCGCGCGCTTGAGCGCCTCGCGCGCCTCGGCCTTGCCGCCGACAAAAAGGACGGTCTTGCGCTCCTCCGCGAGCTTTTTTACAAACTCTTTTGCCACTGCAAGGAGCCCGGCGGTCTGCTCGAGGTCAAAGAGCTCTACCCCGCCCTTGGCGCCAAAAATATAGCCCGAGACAGAAGGGTGGCGGCGCGACGGCGCGTAGCCGAAGTGGGCTCCGGCCGAAAAGAGTTTGTCGATTATCGGGTTGGTTTCTGCCATATTCAAAAAGGGCCTGCAGCCCTTTAGTACAAAGAGATTATCACGGCAGGGTAAAGCCTGCAAGGGTAGAGGTCCCGATGGAGGCATGTTGCTCTGTAATGCTAATCGGCGTCAGTACAAAACCTGTTTTGTCCTCGTAGAAGTCGGCGCGGAGCGCCAACCCGTGCGTGGTCTCCCAGGAAAAGTTCTGGTCGAACATAAAGTTGCCGAGCGAGTAGAAAACGGCCTTGTCTTTATACACTTCGACATTTTGGACCACGTGCGGATGCGCCCCCACCACTAAGTCCGCGCCCGCGTCGACAAAAGCATGCGCCGCCGTTTTTTGCGCGGCATTTGCAAGCGGTTGGTACTCCTCGCCCCAGTGGGCAAGCACGACTACTCTCCAACACTCCGGCCGCAGGCGCCCTATTTCATCAACGGCCGGCGCAGTGCTAGCGACAAACAACGCATGGTAGCCCACTAAACACAGCGTTTTGCCGTTTTGTTCTACTTTGGTTGAAAGGTAAGCAAGATTGTTGTATGGATGGCCAAACGCGACAACGCCGTCTTTGTCGAGCGCCGCGCGCGTCTGCGCGTAGCCCTCCGGACCGAAGTCGAGCGCGTGGTTGTTGGCAAGTGAAACGGCGTTTATGTCCAACCCTTGTAGCACAGCCTTGGTTAGTGCCGGACTAAAGGTAAAGCGCAGGATTTTGTTATTGCGGCGCGCGATTGAAGGGTTGCCGGTAACAGTGCCCTCCAAATTCCCCACCCGCAGGTCGGCATCTGCAAATAAAGCGCGGATGCTGGTGGCGAACAGCGCTTCAGCGCCTTCTGCCTCGGCCGTACGCGCAACATTGCGGTCGAGCATCAGGTCGCCGACAAAAAGGACCCGTACAGGGCTCTCTGGCGAAGTGACAAACGGCAACGAGCTCTCCCGCGCGGCCGGTATAAAAATAACGATGCCTCCGGCGAGCCCTATGCCGAGCGCGAGGAAAAGCCGCTTCATGTCTGCGCCTTGGCGTTTTGCAGCGCCTCGATGATAGGCTCTATCCCTCCGGCAAACAGCTTGGGCAGGTTGTGCCAGTCCTCGCGGATGCGATGGTCGGTCACGCGGTCTTGGAGCACGTTGTAGGTGCGGATTTTTTCCGACCGGTCGGCGGTGCCTATCTGCTCTTTGCGCGTGGCGGCGTGCTTGGCCGCCTCTTGGCTCTCCTGGAATACATCAAGTTTGGCCAAAAGCACGGCCATTGCCTGCTCGCGGTTGGCCATCTGGCTGCGCTGCGACTGCGAGCGCGCTTCAAGCCCCGTCGGCTTGTGGACCAGCCGCACGGCGGTCTCTACTTTGTTGACGTTCTGCCCGCCCGCGCCTCCGGCGCGGCTAAACTCCATCTCGATGTCGGCGGGGTTGACCTCAAATGTGTGTTTTTTTCGGATAGGCAAAACGGCGACCGACGCGGTCGAGGTGTGGACGCGGCCGGACTTCTCCGTGGCGGGCACGCGCTGGATGCGATGCACGCCGGTTTCGAAGCGCAACTTTTCGTACACTCCTTTTCCCCGCAGCTCAAATACCGCCTCTTTGTAGCCGCCAAGGTCGGTCTTGCTCTCGGAGAGCACCCGCACGCTCCAACCCTGCGCCGCGGCATACCCTTGATACATCCGGGCCAACTGCTCGGCAAAAAGCGCGGCCTCCTCCCCACCCGCGCCGGCGCGCACTTCAAACACTGCTTCGTTGGGAAATTCCTCGCTCTCGGCCTCTACCGCAAGCAGTTTGTCCATCTCGGCGATGAGCATCTTCTGCTGCTCCTCATCGCCCTCCATCATCTCGACTGCCTTGGCAAGGTAGGCGGTCTTTGGGTTATCTTTGTATTTAGTCAAATCCATAATCAGAACCTCCAAATCTCAAATCACAAATTTCAAACAAAATTCAAACTCCAAAATTTAAAACTAAAACTTTAGAATTTGTTTGTGATTTGATGCTTGTTATTTGGATTTTGCTCTTGCCTTGCGCGCTTTAAACTTCTCTACGCGGCCGGCGGCGTCGAGTATCTTTTCGTTGCCACTGTAGAACGGGTGGCAATTGGAGCAGATTTCCACCTCCAACTTCTCCTTGGTGGAGCCCACGGTAAACTTGCGCCCGCATGCGCAAGCGACCTTAGCTTCGGGAAAATAGGCCGGGTGAGTCTCAGTTTTCATATCGAGCAGACTAGCACGAGAGCCGCGGGTTTACAAGTCGGCCAGGGCGGCTATATCCTTTTCATAAGCGTTGGCCTTGGCTATGACGGAGTTAGCGTAGTTAGCTATCCACCCGGAGGCGGGACACTTGCTCCCGGAAAAATATTTGCACGCGGCATTGCGCTCGGCGGTATAGGTCTGTGCGCCTGCACCGGCATCGGAGAGATAGAGACCGGTTGCCATAATGGCATGCTCCGCATTCCAAGGATTGGTTGCCGGTACTCCAAGAGCCTTTTCGATGCGCGGCGCAAATAGCTCCCACGTTGAAGGGATAAACTGTGTCGGGCCCATAGCGCCTCCATAGCCGCTCGATTGCGGACAGGATACGGGCGTGCTGCTCCAGTCTTTGCCGAGCGCCTTGGTTATGCGCTCAAACGGCACGGTATCACGGGGAGCCTTCATTACTCCCGCGATAGGCGTGCCGGTATTTTTGCCCTTGCCGCTGCCGGTGGAGAGGTTAGTTACAAAACAATTTCCCACATTCGTTCCTAATCCCGACTCCTGCGAAAGGATAGCCAGTATAAGGACGGGCCGGACACCGGTCTTTAAGGCGGCTGTATTGGCGTAGGCAACGGCGTCGCCGAATTTAATAGCCTCGGTATCGCGGAGCGGAAAAAGCCGCGCGTAAATCTCGGCCGCCTTCCGCTGCCGCTCGGCAAGCACTTGTTGGTAAGCTCCCTCCTCTTTTTTGGTGATATCGAGGAGTTTTTGCTTTTCGGTCTGATTTTCTTTTATCTGCGTCTGCTTGACCACCACCTCGTGCCGCGCATCGAGCTCGGCATTTTTGCGGTCATTGAGTGCCTCCTTCTCCTTTTGCGTTTCGGTTTTGACCCCGCGGAGCGTGGCAAAAAGGTTTTGGAGTTCCGCATCTATCGTGTCGATGTTTTGTACGTCACTAAAAAAGCTTGAGAGGTCGTCGGAGGAGAGCGCGAGGATGGCGAGCGGGCGCTGTTCAGCCTCGTTCTTTTGCCGCATGAGCTTTGCCAGCGCTTCCTGCCCCGCCTCGAGCCGCTGCTCGAGCGTTTTGATGGTGGCAGTTTTTTGGGTTATCTCGCTTCCAAGTGTGCTGATGGTGATGCTACGCTGTTTAATTTCCTTTTGCGCTTTTGCAATCTGTGCATTGAGCGCGGTGACATCGCCGGTCAGCGTATTTTTTTTGGCCTTAGTCTCGTCGAGCACCTTTTGCCACTGCGCGATCTCCTGTTGGAGCTGGTCATACTCGGCCTGCAGAGTAGCCCGCTGCTCCGAGGTGAGCGCCTGCGCCTGCACCGTAGGCGCATTAAAAAGAGGCTGGGCAACGTAAAATCCCAATACCGCTCCAACCACAAGCACGGCTATGTAGCCCCGAGATTTCTTCATTACCTATTCAATTATACCAGACGGCCGAGCGCTGTTTTGTTTACGATGAAGCGCTCAGTTTTTGAAAGTTTTCTACAAATTGCGGAAACGGGCCAAAGCCGTCGTCGCCGGTTATGTGCCCGCCCTTTGCAATAGTAATAACCTCCGAACCGAGCCGCTCCTCAAATTGCTTTTTGGTTTCCTTGTACGGTACAAACGGGTCGTTGTCGCCGAGTATTATTATCGAGCGCAGAAGATTTGCCTTTATTTTATTAAAATCCATCGGTGTTTCTATCCACGGCTTGGCAATAGCTTCCGCCTCCGGTCCTTCGAGGTTAATCAAATTAAACCACCCCGCCACAAAAATCGCCCCGCCGACTGGAGCAGTAAGCGTCTCCAAATACCGCAAAATAGCTTGGCACCCGATGCTGTGCCCAATAAAATAAGTGTCCTTGTCGGGCGCCTCAACAATTGATTTTAAATATTCCACCCACTCGCTTATCTCGGGCGCCTCTGTGTGAGGCATATCCGGCACCACCACCTTAATCCCCTCCTGTTCAAGGGCCGCCTTTGCCCAAGGCATCCAGTCGCTCTGTGACGACCCCTCCCATCCGTGAACAATAATCGCGGTTTTCATACTAAAACTCTAGCACCTAAAACAAAAACTCAGTCATCGGATGACTGAGTTTTTGGATTACTCTTTCTTTTCTTTTGCCGGGGCTTCGGCGGCGGGGGCGGCTCCTTCAGCACCCGGCTCCTCTTCTTTCTTGCCGCGCTCGACGGAGGTCTCGATTGCCGAGAGGTCCATTGTTGGCGCTTCCACCGGCTCCTCTTTGGCCACCGATATCATTGCCACGACCTCGTCCTGGTCGATAGAAACTTTGGCCGACGGGGGGAATTTCAAATCTTTGACTTTTATCTGGTCCTCGAGCGTCGCGAGCACCGACACATCAACGTGTATCGCATGCGGGAGTTCGGCCGGCTCGCACTCAATTTCTATTTCGTGCATCACTTTGGTCAAAATGCCGCCGAGGTCTTTGACCGCCGGCGCAGTGCCGTCGAACTCGAGCGGTACGGAGACCGTCACCTTTTGCCCCTTGGCGATAGTATAAAAATCGGCGTGCAGGGGCGCGCCCGACACCGGATGCACGTCTACCTGCTGTATAAGCGCGCTTTTGGTGCCGCCGAGGCCGGTCAAAGTGACCACGCTCGACTCACCCGCCGCTTTGTAGACCTTTTCAAACGCTTTGCGGTTGACCGCAATGGGGGTCGCAGCTTCAGAGCGGCCGTAGAGGACCGCGGGCAAAACGCCCTCCTCGCGGAGTGCTTTGACCTTTGTAGCCTTGTCCCTCTTGGTTACTGCCAGTTCCATTGCCCGCACAATATACCTAAGTTACTGCGTTTTTGCAAACACCTTCAACTTCCCTGCCACGTACTCTTTCATTTTTGTTACGGCGGGCTCCAAAAACTTGTACGGCGCCACCTCGCCCGGGTTGGAGCGGACAAAGTTATATACATGGTCGCGGTAGAGCACGCGCAACTCGGTGTTGATGTGGACAATCACCACCCCCGCGGCAATGCACGCTTTTATGTCTTCTTCGGTGTTGCCGGAGGCACCGTGTAAGACCAGCGGCACGCAGACAGCAACGGCAATTTCTTTGACCCGCTCCGGGTGCAGGCGCGGC
>Ga0209542_10017763_pt1 | contig 11608 bp, 15 predicted proteins | sample RifCSPhighO2_01_FD_184028 | JGI IMG/M metagenome (GOLD analysis project Ga0209542, IMG submission 184028) | Soil microbial communities from Rifle, Colorado - Rifle CSP2_plank highO2_0.1 (SPAdes) (version 2) | ecosystem: Environmental > Terrestrial > Deep subsurface > Rock core/Sediment ...
TTCCTCAACTTCTTTTACAGGCTCTTCTTTTACAACCCTTACCCCTCGCGAAATCCCATCTTTTGGGGCGGATAAAGTGAATTCATCTTTGTTATCTTTACAGTCTATGATGTACGCAGTCATTTGCGGGGTAAAATCTCCAGGGTCGGTAAAAGATACATTTGTACTTTCTTTTGTTTGCGGACAGTTTGTTAATTGAGCGCTGTACGGCAATTTATCAGGTGGATTCAAAGAAAATTCTTTTATTCCCTGCGAATCTTTCATTGTCAAAGTAAAATAGCCGTTTGATTGTTTTTTGAGAGTAATAGAGGCGTTGCCGGTGCTTTGAGCATAGACATACACACCAAAAAACATTGCAAAAGTTATAACTAAAATTGAAATAAATTTATTTTTCATTTTATTCAAATGGGTTAGAGGTTTTAAATGGATTGATCTTTTCGACGGGATTAAGATCCGGAACTTTTTTTACGGGATTTGTTTCTACTGTTGATGGCGGGGTTTCGCTTAGTACCTCCAGAGCTTCCTCGGTGGTTTCTATTTTGGTTGGATTATACTTCGCAAAATACCAATAAAGCCCAATCGCAATAACCGCGATTATGGCAACGACGATATAAAGATTTTTTGTATTGTTCATATGGCTTTAATTTTAAACTTTTCAGAGTTATTTACCACTTGTGGATAACTCGGTTTTCTGTTATAGTAAGGAAATTATGCTAGACGAAGAAATTTTAAGAAAATCTTTGGAAAACCCATCGCTTTTTTCGCTTTTGGTTGAAAAATATCAAGTGCCTTTTTTGCGTAAAGCGCAGGGGATTGTCCACGGAAAAGAAGCCGCGGAGGATATTGTGCAGGAAACTTTTACTAAAATATATTTGCACGCTAACAAGTTTAAAAAACAGGAAGGGATTGAATTTAAAAGCTGGGCGTGGAGGATTTTGGTAAATACCGCGCTTACTCATTATAGAAAACTTAAAAAGACTTTTGGAGACGTAAGTTATTTAGACGAGATTTTATCTGAAGATTCGGAGGGTGAACAAGACCCAAATTTGGTCGTGGAAAGCGCTTTAGATAAGGATGACCGTATTGGTTTGATAAAAGAGGCGATAGAAATGCTTTCTCCGGAGTCAGCTGATCTTGTAAAAGCGCACTACATTGAAGATCGTCCGTATGAGGAAATAGCCAAAAAACATGGTATTAGTGTAGGTGCGCTCAAAATGAAACTTTTTAGAGCTCGGAAGGTTCTAAAAGAGTTAGTAAAAGAAATATGACAAACATAACAAAAAAAATAATGAGGAGGGTATATGTTATTTGGGGTGTCCGATATGTTTTACCAAGACTTGCCGTATCTATTGGACTTTTTTGGGTGGCATTTAGAGTAACAGCACAAAGCTTTTTTGTCTCAAAGATTTTCATAAACTTTATATCCGTTGCTTTTTCAAGTGTTTGGGCGGTACCGCAGTTTATAACTTCTGCCCTTAATAGCGCGCAACCGCAAGTTTTGGTTTTGATATCTGCTACTGGTATTTCCGGATTTTTTCTTGCAGTCAAACTTTTACGAAGTATTCGGAGCATTGTCGCAAATGGAAGCCTTGCTGCGGTTTTAAGTAAGACAAAATAATTTTAAATAGTCGACAAACCAAAATCCTCCATACGGAGGATTTTGATTATAGTAAATTTATGTTATGGTTTGAAAATTGGAGGTGTGGCAGAGTGGTTGAATGCAGCAACCTGCTAAGTTGTTAATCGGGAAACCGATTCGGAGGTTCGAATCCTCCCACCTCCGCCAGTTGGGAAAATAAAAGTAAAACCAGAAATAGATTAAACCATATTTATTACTTACCAAAAAATTTCTATGAAAAAAGGCTCAATATTTTTTTTGCGGGTAGTCATTGTGCTTATTGGCATTGTGGCACTGTTCATAATGATCCGGTTTCCATTGACCGAGGGAAGAGCCATAAACTTAGACTTGTTTAGTATTTACTCTGATCCGTTTATAATCTACGGGTACCTGGCATCTATTCCATTTTTTGTTGCGCTGTATCAAGCGTTTAAATTACTCGGATATATCGGGCAAAATAAAATATTTTCATTAAACTCTGTTAAGGCTTTAAGGACTATAAAATATTGCGCAATCGTATTAAGCATTTTAATTGCGATAGCAGGGCTATATATAAGGATATTTCACGCTGAAGGAGATGATCCGGCTGGTTTTCTTGCTGTGGCAATTGTGACTATTTTTATTTCTATTGTAATTGCCACAGTGGCGGATGTGTTTGAAATAATTTTACAAAGCGCCACAATTCGCGCTTGACAAACACACTCATTTTTGTTACTGTATACACAGGTGTAAAAAACGGTTCCTTTTTAAATTATAGCATTTAGAAAAAACCCCGCTTTAGCGGGGTTCAAAAAATCCGGGTATTTTTTCCGCCAGTTTTATGGCGCAGTGTGCTATTTGTGGGCAATACCGCAATAATGGATTTTCTTTGCGTATTTTGTTTTGGTCAAGCTCCACTCTTCCACCGGCGGTTTTACTGAAACAAACATATCGCAATCCAAACATTTCCACATTAAAATCTCTGCATTTGGGAAAATCTCCATCCCAATCAAAAGGTCCCACACATTCAAGAAGTGGATAAAAATCAATTCCGTGTTCGTCTTTGAGTTTAAATAAAAATATATGCCACAACTTGTCCTCAAACGGAGGAAAGCTGGTTTTTCCCAAAGAATTCGCGCATTCCATAAATCCGCGCAGTAATTCCATCAAAGAAAGTTCGTGCTGGTCGGATGCTGTTTCTACCATCTTTGTTTTTTGCCCTTTTTGGTCAGAAAAAATTTCTTTACACATTCTACCACCTTATGGTAATTTTGTATAGGATTGTTTTTGAAGGAAAAGATGAGCAAAGAAGATTGCGCTTTTTGCAACAGAACGAAATTTGAAGAAAGGATAATTGCTGAAATTGATAATTTTTATGTTGTTGCTTCTTTGGGGCAGATAACTGAAGGGGGATACACTCTATTGATTCCAAAGGAACACACTCCGTGCATGGCAGCGCTTGATGCTTCTCGAGCGAAGTCCGCTATTTCAATTGCGATAAAAATTCGCAACGCTGTTTCAAAAGAATTTCGGTTTAACCCATTTAAAAAATATCCAGTTACTATGTTTGAGCATGGCGTTGTGGGACAGAGTGTAAAGCACGCGCATTTGCATTTTTTGCCGGCGGTGTTGGATATTACACCAAAAGTGCTTACGGATTTTACCGGATGCGAAGTAAATGAAATAACCAACTATTTATTTTTGCGCGATATTTACGAATCTCGTCAAGAACCATACCTTTTTTGGACAGCTTTGAATGGCAAAGGAATGATTTGTTGGAATCCACCCGCGCCTTTGCAGTATTTGCGGACTGTTGCCGCGGAAATTTTAGGATATCCGGAACGCGCAAATTGGCGGAGTATGGATCCAGAGCTGGATAAACAATTTTGGCAAAAAACCATAGCGCGCCTCAAGCCATACTTTTAATAACCGTGCGCGATTGCAAGGCAGATGATTTTAACTTCATCTCCCAGCGCGCGTGACGCGTGCAAAAAAGTCGCGCCGGTAGTTGCAACATCGTCAATTAAAATAATCGTTTTACCTCTCATAACCCCCTCCTTATTAAGGAGGGGAGCTTTTTTAAACGCTCCTTCTAAATTTTTCATTCTTTCTTCTTTTGTTTTTGTTTCTACTTGGGACAGGGTGTTTTCTGTTTTAAGCAAAAAATCAGATAAAACTTCAATGTTTGATATTTTTCCAAATTCTTTTGCTAAAAGTTTTGCTTGGTTAAACCCTCGCGCCTGCTCTTTTTGTGGGTGCATTGGGATTGGAATTACTCTAAAATTTTCCATCTTGTATTTTGGGTAATATTCTCGAAATTTTTTATAGAGCAATTCAGCCAATGGTTTTGTTAACTCTTTTCGTTTTTTATACTTTAATTCTTGTATCGCGTTTTTGAGCGCGTTTTTGTATTCTCCAACCCAGAGCATTCTATCAATGCCTGACCGCACAGGCAGACATTGTTGGCAGATTTTTCCAGTGTTATTCCTAAAATTGCAAAATACGCACGCCCCCCCAAACTTATACGAGGAGTTTAAACAGTTTTTGCACAAAACTTCATTTATTTTTTGGCATCCAACGCAGTTTCTGGGAGCAAATAAATTCAAAAACAGGTTTTGAAGTTTGTGGATAAATTTTGAGTGTTCGTTTTTCATTACGCTTAAACGTGATACAATTAGACCATAAATGCCGCCACTAGAAAAGTTAAAAAATTTTTTTTCTGGATTTCAAAAAGAAAATCGCTTTTTAGGTGTTGATATTGGCACGTCAAGCATAAAAGTCGCCCAATTGCGCAAAGAAAAAGAACGGGCAATACTTGAAACTTACGGAGAAATTTCTCTGGCGTCTTACGGTACCGGAGATGTTGGACGATCTGTGGCGGTAAGCGCCGAAAAATTAAAAGAGGCAATTTCGGATTTGGTAAAAGAAGCAAAAATAACCGCAAAAAGCGCTGTTTTATCAATTCCTTTGCGCCACAGTTTTCTTACTTTAATGCGCATGCCAAGGCTTCCGGACGCTGAGCTCAAAGAAGCCATACCATACGAAGCGAGAAAATATATTCCAGTCCCACTTACGGACGTAATTGTGGATTGGTGGGTTTTGCCTCCTTCTGGAAGGGAAAGAGCGGAGACATCAATAGGTTCCGGAACCAGAAGTTTCGCCGAAATTTTTTTGGCGGCGGTACCCAAAGATATTATTGAAAACTACAAAAATATTTTTTTGGAAGTAGGCTTGGAAATAGCGTCTTTTGAAATAGAACCATTTTCTTTTGCGAGGGCCTCTTTACGGAGGGATTTGGGCACAGTTTTGCTTATGGATTTTGGGGCGCGAAGCGTAAAGTTCGCGATAGCCGACGCGGGGGCGATTCGCGCGTCATATAACATTGAAAAAGGTTCGCAAGATATCTCCCTAACACTGTCTCAATCATTGGGGGTGGATTTTGAGCGCGCGGAGATTTTAAAAAGAGAAGTTGGACTTACGCACAGTCCCGAGACAGAAGGAATTTCACAAGTAATAGAACCAATTGTGGATATTATAAACAGCGCGGGAGAGAGTTTTTTGCTTGATTGGAAGAGAAGGGGTGGGGAGACAATTGACAAAGTAATAGTCGGTGGAGGCGGAGCTATGCTTAAAAACATAAATGATAGTATAATAAAGAAATATGGAGTGGAGGTGGAAACAACAAATCCATTTTCCAAAGTTGTGTATCCGGCATTTTTGGAGCCTTCGCTCAAAGAAATAGGAGCAACATTTACAAATGCCATTGGACTTGCGCTTAAAAACTTTTAGACATTTAAAGATTTAAAAATTTAAAGAATGGACGGAGAATCATTAATACCTAAAAAAACTGCGATACGGGAAACAGCTTTTATACCAGGAGGAACGAACGTGTTTTTTCGTCTTTCTTTCATTTTTTTTATTGCCACAGCATTTTTATCCGGCGGGCTACTTTTTTATAGAAATTATGTTTTTAATTCGTTGGAGGAAGGTAAATCCACTCTTTCCAAATTGGAAGCAGAATTTGACAGCGCGCTTATATCTGAAATTACTAGAGTTTCAAACTCTATATCCGCCGGAAAAAACATATTGGACAAACATTTAAAACAATCGGACATTTTTTTCCTATTGGAAGAGAATACCCTTCCTCAAGTTTTTTATAATTCATTTGTTTTTGAGCATGCGCAAAAATCTTTGGTGCTTTTGGGGGAGGCGTTAAGTTATTCCGCCATAGCTTCGCAATCAATGACTTTTGAATCGCTGGAGCAAATTCAAAGTGCTGTTTTTTCAAATCTTACTTTGCGCGATACTGGTCGAGTAGCGTTTACTTTAACTTTAAATTTTAAATAAATGCGTTCAATAATTTCAATTTTGCTTTTTTTGGGGGGAATAGCTCTAATTTTTTGGGTGGCAAAGCCTTTGTGGGAGGAAATTTCCATTCTTCGTATTGAAAGAGGCGGAGTTTACAACACGTTTTCTGAACTTAGGAGTTTACAGGAAACAAGAGATAATTTGTTATCCACATACAATTCAATTTCCAAATCAGATTTGGAAAAATTAAATCAAGTTATGCCACAAGGCACGGATACAGGAGGGATTCTTGTTTCTTTGGAGAAAATAGCTCAGGACAGGAGTGTGAGATTAAGAAGGGCGGAGTTTAAAATAGATCAAGACAATGGAACAAAAGCCATTCAAGCGTCCAATTCAATGTTTAATACAATTGATTTGTCGTTTGTGGTTTCCGCCGGTTACGAATCTTTCAAATCATTTCTTAACGCGCTTGAAAAAAATTCCAGAGTAATAGATGTGACTAATATATCTTTTTCAGTCGGAAAGACCAATTTGTATGAGTTTATAGTTCAGGCAGATGCTTATTACGGTAAGGGAGATAAAAAAATAATAAATTTGCGGAATATCAATGTGGTTAAAATAGATACCTCATTTTTTGCGGACCCAAGATTTATAGAACTTGAGACGGCACCATCGCCATCCACAGAGATAAAGAAAGGCAGAACAAACCCATTTGTGCCGATTTAATTCAGTTTGCTATAATTAACTCATGGCAAAAGGACTTTTAGACGTGCTTGTTTCTTATAACGAAATTGACGAAAAAGAAGCTTCGGATATTCGCAAAGAATCTAAAAAAAAGGATATTACCGAGGAAGAAGAGTTGTTGGAGCGCGGAGTAAGAGAAGAAATTATTCTTAAAGCAAAAGGAGAAGCTTTGGATATTCCAACACTTTCTTTGCGTGGGAAGAAAATTGATTTTGAGCTTTTAAAACATATTCCCGAGGAATCTGCGAGGCATTACCAATTTGCTCCGATTGGTTTTGAAGACGATGTTATGCAGATAGGCATGGTTGATCCGGATAATATAGAATCCAAAGAAGCTTTAAAATTTATAGCATCCCGTTTGAATAGGCCGTTTAAAATTTTTCTTATTTCCCAAAAAGATCTCAACTCAATTTTTGAAGAATACAAAGGAATTTCCGGAGAAGTAAGCAAAGTTTTGGGCGAACTGGAAACCGCCTTAAAAGATGAAGATCTTTCGCAATTTGAAAAACCGGTCGCAGAGGAGACTGCTGCTTTTGTGGAAGAGGCTCCAATAACTAAAATGGTCGCGGTAATTTTGCGTCACGCCGCTGAAGGCAGAGCGTCTGATATTCACATAGAGCCAGAAAGAGATCGATTGCGCGTGCGTTTCAGGGTTGACGGGGTTTTAACGACAAATTTGGTTTTGCCTCAAAAAGTTCATGAACCGATTGTTTCGCGCATTAAGATTTTGACAAACATGCAACTTGACGAAAAACGAAAACCCCAAGACGGCAGGTTTTCAGCCAAAATTAGCAACAGAGAGATAGATTTTAGAGTATCAACATTTCCAACTTATTTTGGTGAAAAAGTTGTAATTAGGATTTTGGACTCCAAAACAGGAATTCCGTCTTTAGAAAATCTTGGACTTGAAGGCAGAAATTTGGAACTGGTTCGCGAGAGTCTTACAAAACCTTATGGACTTATTTTAATTACTGGACCTACTGGAAGCGGAAAATCAACCACTCTTTACGCAATGCTTGATTCTTTAAATCAGGAAAAGTGGAACGTGGTAAGTTTGGAAGATCCAATTGAGTATTCAATAGAAGGAGTCAATCAGTCGCAAGTGCGTCCGGAAATTGGTTATGATTTCGCGCAAGGAATCAGGCATATTTTGCGGCAGGATCCGGATATTTTGATGGTTGGAGAGATACGAGACACTGAAACGGCAAAGCTTGCCATTCACGCGGCTCTTACAGGGCACCTTGTTTTTTCTACACTCCATACAAATACGGCTATAGGAGTTATTCCAAGGCTTATAGATATGGGAGTGGACCCGTATCTTATAGCTCCCACTTTGGTGCTTGCTATAGGTCAAAGGTTGGTAAGAACTTTGTGCGACGATTCAAAAGATGAAGTTGTGGTTGAAGGTTCAGTGGGGGAGATAATCGCGCGAGAAATAAAAGAAATGCCAGAAGATTTAAAAAATTCTATAAAAATTCCAAAATCAATATACAGGGGAAAAGTATCATCTTCGTGTCCAAAAGGAACAAAGGGCAGGATAGGGGTATATGAGGTTTTATCCATGAACAAAGAGTTAGAAAAACTTATTTTGCAAAAGCCTTCAGAGACAGACATAGAAGAAATTGCCAAAAAACAGGGTATGATAACTATGCGCCAGAGCGGAGTTGTAAAAGTTTTGGAAGGAAAAGTTGGATTAGAGGAACTTTTTGAAGTAATATAAAAAAGGTGGTTTTATTTTAAATTCATGATAAAAATTTTAATAATAGACGACGATGAGTTTTTGCTTGATATGTATTCCGTCAAATTCAAAGAGGGTGGGTTTTTGGTTGAGGGCGCAAAAGGTGGAAGCGAAGCCTTGGAAAAGATTCAATCATTTGTCCCAGATTTTATTTTAGTTGATATGGTGATGCCAAACATGGATGGATTTGAAACAATCAAAGCGTTAAGGGAAAAAGCTGGAACTAACGTAAAAATTATAGCTTTGAGTAATTTGGACCAAAGGGAAAACATAGACAAAGCTTTTTCTTCCGGCGCCGATGATTATATAATTAAGGCGGATTTTACCCCATCACAGGTTTTAGAAAAGGTAAAACAAATTTTAAATCTTTAAATATATAGTAAAAGTATGTATGAAAAATTATTAGAAGACCTGTTAACATCGGTGGTGGAAGTTAATGCTTCAGATCTTCATATTTCTTCCGCCTCTCGTCCGTTTTTGCGCATAGCAGGTCAACTTACTTCTCTTTCACAAAAACCTGTTTTGTCGCAAAAAGACGTGGCTGGAATTGCGGAGGTTTTGCTTGGTAAAGAACGATTTGCGGAATTTTTGCAAAAAAAAGAAGTTGACTTTTCGTATTCTTTTAAAGACAAAGCTAGGTTTAGGGTCAATGTTTTTTTTCAAAAGGGATATATTGGTATAGCGATGCGATTGATTCCTTTTGTTGTAAGAACTATTGAGGAACTTGGTCTTCCAAAAATACTTTCTCAATTTACCAAAAAAGAACAAGGTTTCTTTTTGGTGGTGGGTCCAACTGGACATGGAAAATCCACAACTTTAGCGGCGTTAGTTGATCAAATAAACCATGAAAGAGCCGAACATATAGTTACCATAGAAGATCCGATAGAATATATTTTTACTCCGGATCGTTCAATTATAGACCAAAGAGAGGTGGGTTCGGATACCGAAAGTTTTGCGAGCGCTTTAAAATCTGCGTTTAGACAGGATATAAATGTTGGCATGATAGGGGAAATGAGGGATTACGAAACAATGGCTGCCGCGGTAACCGCCGCCGAAACAGGACATTTAATTTTCTCCTCTTTGCATACAAATAACGCTTCTCAAACGGTTGATCGGATTATTGATTCTTTTCCGGCAGCTCAACAAGGGCAAATACGCGCGCAGCTTTCAAGTTCTCTTTTGGGTATTTTTTCACAGAGACTTTTACCAAGATCTCAAGGCGGGCTTATTATAGCTTATGAACTTTTGATTTCAAATGACGCTGTAAGGAATTTGATAAGAGAAGGAAAATCGTATGAACTTGATTTGGTGATAGAAACAAACATGGACGCAGGCATGCTTAGTTTCAACAGATCTCTTTCTGACCTTGTTCGCAGAGGTGAAATTTCTACAGAAAACGCTCTTACTTTTTCATTGAATCCAAAAGAATTAAAAGGTTTATTATAAAATATGCAGTATAAATACACCGCAAAAACACAAGATGGTAAAGAAACCAAAGGCACGTTGGATGCCGCAAGTTTGGATTTGGCGGTGGGGGCGCTTCAAAGAAAAAATTTATTAATTATCTTTATTGAACCCGTTGGAGAAAAACCAAAAGGACTTGCGGGTTTGCTCTCTTTTCTTGATTTTTTTTCAAGCGTAAAAATGCAAGATGTTGTTTTGTTTTCTAGGGAGCTTGCTACTTTGTTTGAAGCCAAGGTGCCAATAGTAAATTCTCTGAATATTATAATAAGTGAGACGGAAAATAAAACTTTGCGCAGAGTGTTGTCTGATGTGTTGGATGATATTCAGGGGGGTATTTCTTTATCACAAGCCTTTTCTCGCCATGAAAAAGTTTTTTCACGATTTTATGTATCAATGGTAAAGTCCGGAGAAGAATCTGGAAAACTTGAAGAGATATTTAAATTTTTGGCGGATTATTTGGAAAGAACTTTTGAGCTCCAGCGCAAAGCGCGAAACGCTTTAATTTATCCGGCGTTTGTACTTTCGGCTTTTGTTGTTGTTATGATTTTGATGCTTGTTTTTGTAATTCCAAAACTTTCCACTATTTTGGAAGAAACGGGACAAGCTGTGCCCATTTATACTAAAATAGTTATAGGCGCGTCCGATTTTCTTAGAAATTTTGGATTTTTTGTTCTTATTTTTCTTGCTTTGCTCGGCGTGTTTATTTTTAGATATGCTCACACTGGAAACGGAAAAGTTTATTTTGCTCGTTTTTTAATTTCCATACCGATTATTGGCAATCTTTACAGAAAAATATATCTTTCCAGAATAGCGGACAATTTAAGCACGCTTCTTTCTGGAGGAATTACCGCTTTGCGTGCGTTAGATATAACATCTGAAGTGGTGGACAACGAAATATATAGAAGGATTTTGGTTGATTCGCTTGAGTCAGTTAAGGGGGGATCCATGATTTCTGACTCTCTTTCAAAATACAAAGATATTCCTTCGCTTTTTTCGCAGATGATACGAATAGGCGAAGAAACTGGAAAATTAGACTATATTTTAAAAAGTTTGGCCGGGTTTTATAAAAGAGACGTGGATAATATGGTGGACAATTTAGTGACTCTAATTGAACCCATACTTATTTTGGCGCTTGGTCTTGGGGTCGGTCTTTTGGTGGCATCGGTACTTATCCCCATTTACAATCTTTCAACAGCTTTTTAATTGTATTATTATTACCTCATAGGTCGATTAATTTAAATATTTAGAAAAATATGTTCAAAAAAAATAAAAAAGGCTTTACATTAATTGAGCTACTGGTAGTTATTGCTATTATCGGTATTTTGTCAGCCGTGGTACTTGCTAGTTTGGGAACAGCGAGAACAAAAGCTCGCACAGCAGCTGCTCAATCTACACTAAAAGCTGTTCAACCAATTCTTTCTGATTGTTTATTTAACGGCACGGCAATTGTGAGTCCTGTTGTGGGTGCAGATATTTGTGGAGCGACTGACGGGGGTGCGGTTTGGCCTGCATTGCCACCAAATTGGACTTATACCACAGCGTCTTTTTCTCAGACAACCGGCTCTGCTTATAATGTTGTTGTGGGTGGTGACGGAAAAACTATAACTTGTACTGAAAATCAGTGTGCTACTAGCTAACAACTAATTACATATGAAAAATTTTTATCAAAAAAAAGGCTTTACATTAATTGAGCTACTGGTAGTTATTGCTATTATCGGTATTTTGTCTTCTGTGGTTTTGGCGTCTCTCAATAGTGC
>Ga0209542_10017764_pt1 | contig 11607 bp, 5 predicted proteins | sample RifCSPhighO2_01_FD_184028 | JGI IMG/M metagenome (GOLD analysis project Ga0209542, IMG submission 184028) | Soil microbial communities from Rifle, Colorado - Rifle CSP2_plank highO2_0.1 (SPAdes) (version 2) | ecosystem: Environmental > Terrestrial > Deep subsurface > Rock core/Sediment ...
CGTTGGGGAACGCGCTCTCACGCCCCCTAGCCGTCATCGCCTTGGTAGGCCGTTACCCCACCAACTAGCTGATAGCCCGCAGGCCTCTCTCAAAGTGGCGCTTGCGCACCTTTAATGAAGATTTGAACCTCCATACTATCGGGAATTAGCCCCGCTTTCGCGGGGTTATACCCGTCTTTGAGGCAAGTTCCTACGTGTTACTAACTCGTTCGCCGCTGACCGCGCGTAGCGCGGAAATATCGATATCTCGATATCTCTGTGCTACGCACAGTCCGCTCGACTTGCATGCATTATCCACGCCGCCAGCGTTCATCCTGAACCAGGATCAAATTCTCAAATAATTTAGATCGTGGCAACTTTAAAAAATCAACTTGTCCGCTTAAATTTTTGGGTAAAATTTTGGCGGATATTTATTAAACCTTACTTTTTACTTAACTTAAACTTATTAAACCAGAGCACTTAAGTTAAGTGTGCTCGGCCGAGCACATAAATTTTTAATTTATGTGCTCTGGTTTTTAAACAACAGGCTGTATTTTGTCATAACTCTGACAAAAACACAACCGAGAAAATTCGAAACTCGAATTTTCTCGGTTGTGTTTTTCAAATTAAATTTTCAAAAAATTAAGGATGCTTTTCCATATTTTTACTTTATATTTAAAGTATATACCCAAACCTAAAATCCTGTCAACCCCTACCCGGTGTCCGACACCGGGTAAAATGGGGATAAGATGGGGATAATTAAATTTTTTTATGGTAACCGGTGCCGGCCGGAATGAGGCGGCCCAAAATCACGTTTTCTTTAAGGCCGCGCAATTTATCGGACTTAGATTCAGTTGCGGCGTTTATCAAGACCTTGGCGGTTTCCTGAAACGACGCCGCCGACATCCAGCTTTCGGTTGTAAGCGCCACCTTGGTAATGCCCATTAAAAGCTGGACAGCAGTCGCCGGCTTTAATTTCATTTTTTTAATTCGGCTGTTTTCTTCAATAAAAACGGTTTTTTCAACAATGTCGCCCGGCGTAAAATTGCCGTCACCGGCTTCTTTAATCCTTACCCTGCCGAACATTTGCCGGATAATCACCTCAATATGTTTGGCGTTGATATCGGAACCGTTGGTGGCGTAAATTTTTTGCACTTCGTTTAAAATATGGTTTATGGCCGCCGACATTCCGGAAATGATAAATAATTCTTTAAGATCCAAACTGCCTTCCGACAGTTGCTGGCCCTTTGTTATCAAATCGCCCTTGCTAACCCACAAAGTATTGCCGCCTGAAACGCTATATTCTATTTCTTCCTTGCCCTCCGAAGCTTTAGCGAAGGAGGGTTTTTTTTCTTTTTCCCCCTTCTCTTTCGGGCTCTGATTTAGCGGCATAATTCTGATTAATTTCTGCTTGCCTTTGTCAATGATTTCAGAAACCTTGCCGTCAATTTCGGAAATCACCGCCTTGCCTTTGGGAATTCGGGCTTCAAAAACCTCTTGGATGCGCGGCAAACCGGCCGTTATATCGCCGGCCGTAGCCACGCCGCCGGTATGGAAAGTTCTCATTGTTAATTGGGTGCCCGGTTCACCAATCGCCTGCGCCGCCACAATGCCGACGGCCATTCCTATCCCAACCAGCTGATTGTGGCCCAAATCATAGCCGTAGCATTTCTGGCAGATGCCGGTTCTGGCCTTGCAGGTAATCGGCGACAGTATTTTAATTTCCGAAATTTCCTCTTTATCAATCAACTCGGCAACGCTTCTTTTAACAATGTCTCCTGTCTTGATAATGATTTTTCCGTCTTTATCTTTCACGTTGTCTAATACCGTCCGGCTAAAAATTCTCGCCCCCAAAGAAATTCCGAACTCTTCACTGTCTTTTCTTTTTATAATAAGCCCGGCATCGTCGCCGCAGTCGGCTTCGGTTATCACAACGTCTTGAGCCACGTCAACCAAACGCCGCGTCAAATAACCGGCCGAAGCGGTTCTTAGCGCCGTATCGGCCGAGCCCTTTCTGGCGCCGTGAGTGGAAATAAAATATTCCAGAACGTTAAAACCCTCTTTAAAAGAAGAAATAATGGGAAGATCAATAATGTCGCCGGCCGGATTCTGCACCAAACCCTTCAGCCCCGCAATTTGAGTAAGCTGCTTCCACGACCCCCGGGCGCGGGAATCAACAATGGCAAAAACCGAACCGTTTGGATCAAGCGAAGCCGGAACTAAATTTTCGATTTTATCGGTGGCGCCTTTCCAAATTTCAATATTCCTGCTTTTCTTTTCTCCGGCCGTTAAAAGGCCGCGCTCATAGTAATTTTCAATAACTTCAATTTGTTTTCTTGACTCTTCAATAATCTGTTTTTTCTCCTTGGGTATCATTAAATCGTCCATGCCCCATGAAATGCCCGACTTGGTGGCGTATTCAAAACCCACTTTTTTGATTTTATCCAAAATTTTTGATGTTTCCGATACGCCGTATTCCATAAAAATCCGCCCGATAAGAACCTTGATGTCTTTTGATTTTAATCCTTGATTTACAAACGGGAAATCTTCCGGCAATGCTAAGTTAAAAATAACGCGGCCAACCGAAGTTTCTATTAGCCCGCGATTGTTGGAAATGTTGGAAATGTTGGAAACCGAGCTTCCAACAATTCGGACTTTTATTTTTGCCTGCAAATCAATTTCGCCAAATTGATAAGCTAAAACGGCCTCTTTGCCGTCGCCAAAAACTTTTCCTTCGCCTTTGAGGCCGTCTTTCATTTTTGATAAATAATAGACCCCCAAAACGCTGTCCTGGGTTGGAACGGCAATGGATTCGCCGGTTGCCGGTTTAAGTAAATTCTTCGACGAAAGCATAATTTCCCGCGCTTCTTTTTGGGCTTCGTCTGAAAGTGGCAAATGCACCGCCATCTGGTCGCCGTCAAAATCCGCGTTAAACGCGGCGCAAACCATCGGATGAATTTTAATAGCCAACCCTTCAACTAATATCGGTTTAAACGCCTGAATTCCCAGGCGGTGTAAAGTCGGCGCCCGATTCAAAAGAACATATTTATTTTGGATCACTTCTTCCAAAATCGCCCAAACATCGTCGGCGGCTTCTTCAATAAGCCGGTTAGCGCCCTTAATGTTATGAGCCAGCTCTCTTGCAATAATCTTGTTAATTACAAACGGCTTGAACAGTTCCAAAGCCATTTGCTTCGGCAATCCGCATTCTTCAAGCCGAAGTTCCGGGCCGACTACGATTACCGACCGGCCGGAATAGTCAACCCGTTTGCCGAGCAAATTCTGGCGGAACCGGCCCTGTTTCCCCTTAAGCATGTCGGCCAAAGATCTTAACGGCCTTTTTTGAGAGACCAAAGCCGCCGCTTGGCTTTGGGTGCGCCGCGCCGAATTATCAATTAAAGCGTCAACCGCTTCCTGCAGCATTCTTTTTTCGTTTCTGACAATTACTTCCGGCGCATGAAACTCCAATAATTTTTTAAGACGATTATTGCGATTGATAACCCGCCGGTATAAATCGTTAAGGTCGCTAGTGGCATAGCGGCCGCCGTCGAGCGGCACCATTGGCCTTAAGTCCGGGGGCAAAACCGGCAAAACTGTTAAAAACATCCATTCCGGCTTTATTTTCGCCCGCAACATTCCTCTGGCCAATCTTAATCTTTTTAAGACCTTTTTTCGCGATGATAAAGGCGCGGTTTTTTCTTCTTCCGACAATTGGTTTACCAATTTTTCCAAATCAATGTCCTCGAGCAATTTTCTCACCGTTTCGCTGCCGATTCCCGCTTCAAAAATGCTTCCGTATTTTAAAGATAAATCATGAAATTCGGATTCTCCCAAGACCTGATGCTTATGTAAATTTTTAAGCTCGTCCTTAGCTTTGTCGCGCGCTTTATTTAAGGCCTCCAAATCGGCTTTGCCTGACTTGCCGGTGGGCAGGCCGCCTTTGGCGGAGAATTTTTGTTTATATTCTCTATTAATTTCTTCCAAGGCCTCTGCCCGAGCTTTTTCGTCAACCGACATAATAATGTAAGCCGCGTAATAAATTACTCTTTCGAGCGCGTTAGAAGGCACATCCAGCATCAAGCCGATTTTACTGGGAACGCTCCGCAAAAACCAAATATGGGCCACCGGCACGGCCAGTTTAATGTGCCCCATGCGTTCGCGCCTTACAACGGCTCGAGTAACTTCAACGCCGCATTTGTCGCAAACAACTCCCTTGTAGCGAATTCGCCGGTATTTGCCGCAGTAACACTCCCAATCCTTCACCGGCCCGAAAATGCGCTCGTCAAATAAACCGTCTTTTTCCGGTTTTTGAGTCCGGTAATTTATGGTTTCCGGTTTTGTTATTTCGCCGTGGGAATTTTTTAAAATATCTTCCGGCGAAGCGATTCTTAATTTTATGGAGTCAAAAGTGTTCATTGGTTTAATTAATTTTCAATTTCTAATTTTCAATTTTCAATCAATGATCCAATTTTTTAATTTTCAAACGTTTGAAAATTGATTCATTGAAAATTTAATGAAAATTGTAAATTGAAAATTGTAAATTAGAGTTACGTTCTTATGCGCACTTTCTTTACTTCCCTCTTTAAGCTTTCTTTTTCGAATGGTATTTCCGCCGGTTGAGATTTCTCCACCAGTTCCACGCTAAGACCAAGCGATTTCAATTCATTTACCAAAACATTGAAAGAAGCTGGCAAACTGGGTTTTTTAATTTCCTCGCCGCGAATAATGGCGTCAAAAGCCGCCGAGCGGCCGACCACGTCGTCGGATTTAATGGTAATCATTTCCTGTAAAGTGTGGGCCGCGCCGTAACCCTCAAGCGCCCAGACCTCCATTTCGCCGAAACGCTGGCCGCCAAACTGCGCTTTGCCTCCAAGCGGTTGCTGGGTAATAAGGGAATAGGGACCGACCGAGCGCATGTGAATTTTATCTTCAACCAAATGATTAAGTTTCATCATATACATGATGCCCACGGTAATTTTATCGTTAAACGATTCGCCGGTCCGGCCGTCGTATAACTTGACTTTGCCATTTTCGGGCAAACCAGCTTTGCTAAGTTCGGCTTTAATGTCTTCCTCGGTAGCGCCGTCAAGCGCCGGCGTTATCGCCCTGAACTCCTGCTTATCAGCCGCCCAGCCCAAGTGGGTTTCAAGAATCTGGCCGATATTCATTCGGGAAGCGACGCCGAGCGGATTTAAAATAATGTCAACCGGCCGGCCGTCTAAAAGATACGGCATGTCTTCTTCGGCCAATATCTTGGAAATCACGCCTTTGTTTCCGTGCCGACCGGCTAATTTATCTCCGGATTGAACTTTTCTAAGCTGGGCCACTTCAACTTGAACCCGCTTAAGAACCATCGGCTCAAGCTTATCGCCTTTGTCGCGGGAAAAAACTTTTATGCCGACAACCCGGCCTCTTTTGCCGTATGGCAAAGTCAGCGAAGTGTCTTTAACGTCGCGGGCTTTTTCCCCGAAAATCGCCTGAAGCAACCGCTCTTCGGAAGTTAAATCGGCCTCGCCTTTGGGCGAGATTTTACCGACTAAAATGTCGCCGCTTCTCACTTCGGCGCCGATTCTGATAATTCCTTCTTCGTCAAGATTTTTTAATTTTTCCTCGGAAACATTGGGAATGTCTTGAGTGGTAACTTCCGGCCCCAACTTGGTGTCGCGAATATCTATTGAATAATCCTCTATGTGAATTGACGTAAAACGGTCGTCTTTTACCAAGCGCTCGGAAATAATAATGGCGTCTTCAAAATTGGCGCCGCTCCAGGAAAGAAACGCCACAAGCAAGTTTTGGCCTAAAGCCAAAGTGCCGTTTTGGGTAGCCGCGCCGTCGGCGATCGCTTGTCCAACTTTGATTTTATCGCCTTTTTTAACAAGCGGCTGCTGGCTCATTGCCGTAAACTGGTTAGACCGAAGAAAATTGTTTAATTTATAGGTCCTATTAGTCTTATTAGTCTTATTGGTCTTATTCGCGGCGCTTTGCACCGCGATATGTTCCGCGTCAACTGCCGCCACAATTCCGTCCTCCCGAGCAACGATTACTTGCCCTGAATCCCTCGCCGCCCTTTCTTCTATTCCGGTTGAAACTAAAGGCGCTTGCGGCTTTACGCAGGCAACGGCCTGCCTCTGCATGTTGGAACCCATTAAAGCGCGGGTGAGTGGCGTCGTCGTGTTCCAAAAAAGGAATCAAGCTGGTGGCAACGGAAAAAATTTGCTGGGGAGCGACATCCATAAGATCTACTTCTTCCCGCTTCACCATTTGTGGCTTGCCAGAAACTCTCGCTTCAACAATGAATTCGGATATTTTATTATCACTGCCATATTTGGTGCCGCCGTGGGCGATAACGTATTTTTCCTCGTCAAAAGCGTCAAGCCAAATAATTTCTCCGGTGATTTTGGAATTTTTCACGCGAACATAAGGCGTTTCAATAAAGCCGAGTTCGTTTACTCTTGAATAAGATGTAAGGTGAACCACCAGGCCGATGTTGGGCCCTTCCGGGGTCTCAATCGGGCAAATCCGGCCGTAATGGCTGGCGTGAACGTCGCGAACCTCAAAACCGGCCCTTTCTCTGGTAAGTCCGCCGGGACCCATGGCCGAAATCCGGCGCTTATGCTCAAGCTCCGCTAATGGATTTACCTGATCCATAAACTGCGCCAATTGCGAAGAAGTGAAAAATTCTTTAACCTTCGCCATTAAAGGCCGGGCGTTTATAAGCTGGGCCGGCGTTAAAGTGTTAATATCGTAAGTGGACATCCGGTCGCGGATAATTCTTTCCATTTGCGCGAGGCCCACCCGAAGTTTTGCTTGCAAAAGCTCACCCAAAGACCGCACCCGCCGATTGCCCAAGTGGTCAATATCGTCCGGCGCGGCGTCTTCATTATTATTTAAACGAATAATTTCCCGCGTAATATCAACTAAATTATCAAAACTCAACAGCCGTTCTTCTTTACTGTATTCATAATTTGGAGCTTGGAGCTTGGAGCTTGGAGCTTGCCTGTTAAGGCGTTGGTTCATCTTAAACCGGCCGACTTTCCCCAAATCATAGCGATCAAATCTCTTAAACATTCCCACAACAAGCGCTCTGGCGTTTTCCGGCGTAGCCGGATCACCGGGCCGGAGGCGTTTATAAATTTCAATAAAGCCCTCATCGGCGTTTTTTGACGGATCTTTTTTCAGCGTGCTTTCTATATATTTAATATCGCCAACATCTATATCTTTAAATAATTTCAATAAATCCCCATTTCCATCATTTTGAACTTTGAACTTTGAACTTTGAACTTTGTGCGCGCTGAAAGCGCGCAGAAGCGCTGTTACCGGCGTTTTTCTTTTTCGGTCTATTTTAACGCTGATAACCCCGTCCGGATCGGTTTCAAATTCAAGCCAAGCGCCTCGATTGGGAATAATTTTCGCGCCAAACAATTTACGGTTTCTCCAAAGAGTAGCTGAAAAGAAAACGCCGGCGGAACGGATTAATTGAGAAACCACCACCCTTTCAACGCCGTTTACGATAAAAGTGCCGCGTTCGGTCATAATCGGAAAATCGCCAAGATACGTCTCCTGTTCTTTCGCTTTTTTCGTTCTTTTATTTATAAGTTCAACTCTGACCCTTAGCGGCGCCTCAAAAGAAAGGCCGTTGTGTTTGGCTTTCAGCTCGTCAAACTTCGGTTCGTCAAAGTAATAATCATGGAAATAAAGTTCCAATTCCTTGCCGGTGTAATCGGTTACCGGCGACATTTCGTCAAACAATTCCTTTAAGCCGGTTTTTAAAAACCAATCATAAGAATCGAGCTGCATCGCCACGAAATTAGGCAGCTCAACCCACTTAATCTTCTGTTTGGCAAAAGATTTGGTTTGTTGAAACATATAAAATATGTCCTGTAGGTCCTATTTGTCTTATTAGTCCTATTTAATTATTCAAAACGACAAAAAACCCGCCTTTATTGGGTTGAATTTCTTAATAAGGTTTTTCTAAAAAATAATATTCAATTTTGTAATATTTCCCCCTACGGGAGATCACTCGCAGGGTGACAATTTTATGCCAACTTACATGAAAAACGAAGCCCTAACATGATAGACCTTATCACCCGTTCTGTCAATACTCCCGTATTTTCAAATTCTATTCGTCCTATTTTTCCCATATGTCTTATAGGACTTATATGTCCTATTTGTCCTATATGACTTATGGGACTTATGTTACGCCTCCTAAAAAACTTGTCAAGCGCCAAAAGAAACTCCTCGGCTTTGTCAACCCGGTACTTATCAACAACCTTGCCATTTTTAAAAGTTATAATAATCTTTTTGCCTTGTTGAGAAACAATTATTTTCATTTCAGAATTAGAGCTTAGAGCTTAGTTATTGGAACTTAGCTTTGTTTTTACTAAGTTCTAAATGCCAAGTTCTAAGCTCCAAAAATTATTTTTTAAGTTTCTGAACCGGAGTTTTTTCCGACACCGGCGCTTCGGCGCGGTTTTGCGGCGCCGGCGCCGGAGGCGCGATGCCCATCAATGCCGCTTTGCCGGCTTTAAGATTTACAAGAATTTGTTTAACTTCCGCGTTATCGGGATTCAATTCGCCAATTTTTACAAACTGCTCGATCGCCTTTGCCTTGCCCGCCGGCTCCCTGTCATATATCAAGCCCAAAAAATACCTGGCGTTGGAATAATTCTGAGAAAGCTCAACCGTTCTTTCAAAGACAATTTTTGAATCGTCGAATCGGCCGGCTTTGTAATAAAGAAATCCCAATTGGAACAGGGCGCCGACATCGGTGTTGTTGAGCATTACCAGTTCTTCGGCGCGCTTAACGGCCTCGGGCAGTTTCCCCTGTCTGTCGTAAACCTGGACAATTAGAAAACGGGCCGGCGCGTAATCTTGTTTAAGCGCGATCGCCCGCTCCAAATTGCCCGCTGATTTTTCCAGATTAACTCGGGCTTCTTCGGATGATCCTCTCGCAAGCGCCATATCGGCCAAAGAAACATATACTCTCCCAAGCATGAAATAGTTGGAAGGATTTTTAGGGTCAAGCGTAACCGCTCTTCCATAAGATGAAAGGGCAAAATCGGAAGCGCCGTTGGTAAATGGAATAAGGTTTTCGTAAATACTGCCCAAAAGCACGGCGTCAAAAGGATTCTGCGAGTTTAAGGCCGCGGCCTTTTGGGCAAAAATAATAGAATTGGTCGTTATATTCTGGAATTGCGCCCTCAAAACGTCTTGTGCAGTACTTTTATCCGTCAAAAGCGCGTTAAGTTTGAAAAATGTGGCTTGAGACAAACTTTGAAAATAGCGTTCGTCATAATTCCAAAACTCCGCGGCTCGGTTAAGATTGCCGATAGTCGCTTCACTGTCTCCTTTCCCCGAAGCCGTTATCGCTTTTCCGAAATAAATTTCGGCAACATAACGGGTAATCTCAAAATAAATTCCGGCCACCGCGCCAATCATTAAGGCGACGATAAGAAGAGAAAAAATAAATGTTTTGGGAGCCGATGTAAAAATACGGATTTCTTTAAACGTACTTAGAGCTTGGAGTTTGGAGCTTGGAGCTTCGCTAAGTTCTAAGTTCCGAGTTCTAAGTTCTTGAATGGAAAACAGCGATGCCGATAGAAACAGCCCTATGCCCCAAAAAGTAAAAGCCATAATGGTAATATTCGCGACATACAAAAACCACATTGCGAACATAAAGATAATAGCGACAAAAACGGATTGAGACGCGATGTTCATTATTCCGCGGGAACTATTCCTTATTGCCGCGCCGGCGATACCGGTCCAAATAAAAGCGATAATGAGCAATAGAAGGGAAAGAACGCCGAAAATGCCGACCGTACCGGCCCACGAAGCCATTGCCGAAGCTCCGCTTCCAAAAACCGTTGACCAGAAAATCGTCTGATTAATTCCGTCCGGCTTATAAAGATTAAAGATATAGCCGAAAGTATTGGGTCCGGAACCTAAAAGATAGTGGCCAGCTCTCAGATTTTCCCTGGCGACGTCAAGCGTCGCTTTGAAATTGACGGAAACTTCAACGGGTGTTTGGATAAATCTCGCAAGAGGCGACGGAATAAACAGTAAAAGCAAAGAAACCAAAAGAATCAGAGAAGGCAGCCACGCCTTTTGAAAATAAGCCAGCTGGAGTCCTTGATATTCAACCCCTCCTAACCTCCCCTTATCAGGGGAGGAATTCGTCTCCCTCCCTGATAAGGGAGGGTTGGGGTGGGTTAACCCCGCCGACAAAAAACTAATCATAAAAACCATCGCCAAAACAAGACCGACCCAGATGGCCCAAAAATCAATGATTATCAGATTTAAAAGCAAAACGGCAACTGAAATTCCCAAAAACTTTTTAAGAAGTTTGGACATTTCGGTGCTGGACATTAATCCGGCGGCAAGTATCAAGCCAAAAGCCAAAAGAATTCCCAAGTCGTTGACCGAACCGACCGGATTGAAAGCAACATTTTTGGCAAACGAGAAAGGCAAAATAAACACTTTCATAAGCTGAAAGATTTCAAAAAGTCCCAAAACAGAAAGCGACGCCAAAAACGCTAAAAGCGAAACCACGATGTCGCGCCGGTCAAAAGTCATTACAATTGAAAGAGCGAGTAAAACGAATAAAAACATGGCCGCGAAGCTATCCGGCGTCGCCCAAGGGCCGATTAAACTTCCTATTTGATTAACCGAGAAAAATGACGAGACGCCCCAAACCAAGACTAAAACCAAAAGCGCCGCCGTGAGCAAGTGTCCGGGATAACGAACTCGCCCTTCAATCAAAATCCGGCCCAAAAGCGCCGCGAAAGCAACTAAAATTAAAGTGAAAATCAGAACTTCTTTGTTGGCCGCCACCGGAAGCGCCGTAAGAGGCAAAAAGAAAATCGGCGCGAGCGCGGCGAATAAAATCAGAGCCCACCGGCTCGCCGCCCGCCACCAGTTGAGCATTTTCGGGAATTCTATTGGAACGGAAACCTCGCTTATTTTCGGCCTCGCGTCTTCAAAATGAGTCCTATTGGCCATATCAGTCCTATCAGCCCTATTGGCCATATCAGTCCTATCAGTCCTATTGGTCCTATTGGTCTTATCTAATCCTTGAACTTTTCCGGCTTCGCCGGAAACGGGCATATCCCAATTCTCTTTTTCCTTGTCCTCCATAGCTTCAGCAAAGGAGGACTCTTTTTCTTCAAACTCCTCGTTTGAAGGTTTTTTTATGTTTATGTCCATATTTTTCTTGTCCTCCATAGCTTTACGCGAAGGAGGATGTTTTTTAATTGTTTTAATAATAATTATATACTAAATTTTAAATTTTTCAAATGTTGATATATCGATATGTCGATATATCGAAATGTCGATATGTCGCAATGTCGAGTTGATATGTCGATATGTCGCAATGTCGAAATGTTGAAGCATCGATATATCGATATATTTAAATTATAAACATCTAATCATCCATATCATCTCCTTTTGGTTTTCCGAATTTAATCGGATACTTTTCTTCAATTTCCTTAATAAATTTCTCCGCTTCCAATTGCCGCTTTGTTTTCTCGCGCTTAAACTGCAATCCTTCTTTACCACCGCTTTTGACTTTAAAAATAAAACTGGTGATCAGCCGAGAACACTCATCGCAAAGTGAAATTCCATATCGAAATG
>Ga0209542_10017766_pt1 | contig 11606 bp, 7 predicted proteins | sample RifCSPhighO2_01_FD_184028 | JGI IMG/M metagenome (GOLD analysis project Ga0209542, IMG submission 184028) | Soil microbial communities from Rifle, Colorado - Rifle CSP2_plank highO2_0.1 (SPAdes) (version 2) | ecosystem: Environmental > Terrestrial > Deep subsurface > Rock core/Sediment ...
GGGGTAAAACATCAGTTTTCAGATACCTGCGATCTCGTTTGGCTCCGAAACCAGTAACAGCCTCGCCATGTTTCTTTTTTCCATGAAGGTAATCTAGGATATAGGGGGGATCCGTAAAGCACATGTCTGCTTTGAATTCGCCGAAAAGCTTTTTGACATCGGCCTCAACCGTAGAGTCTCCACACATCAGACGGTGGTCTCCGAGTTCCCAAATTTGGCCTTTTTGTATTTCAATGTTGTGAATGTTTAGTTTTTCCAGCTCTTTTTGCAAATCAAACTTTTCGGGCTCCAAATCGAGGTCGAAAATTCGATCTATTTCCTCACTAGTGAATCCAATGTCCGAAAGCATTGAATCATTAAATTTTTCCAACAAACTCCAGTCCCACTCTCCTGTGTTTCTATTCAACCGCAAGTTAAGCTCTTTCTCCTTTTCGATATCGGGCATATTAAGATAAACAACAGGTATTTCCTTATAACCCAAATCCCCTGCGATCTTAAGACGAAAATGGCCTCCAATGACGATGTTTTTTCTGCTCGGAGCAGAGTTTGCAATTATTGGGTCTACTAATCCGTATTTTTTTATACTTTCCCTAAGATTGGCAATGGAGGTTTCATTCCATTTTCTTGGGTTATAGGCGGATGGCTTTAATTCGTTGATCTCGACATCAACAATTTTTAGTGATGATTTGACCATGCCCAAATTGTAGGTGTACCTCTGGGTGGTGGTCAAAAGTGCATGGGGGTGTATGAGAGTGTATGGGGGTGTATTAAATAAAGTAAGCCAGTTTTATTCCATCGCCTGACATAACAAAGATGTTTGTTTCTGGGTTTTTAGCAGCATTTATTCTCCATCTTCTCCTAATATTCTTTAGAGTACTCCTTACCAAAGTACGGGTTAGTTTTTTGTTTATTTTAGTATCGTACAGAAGGCCAAGCTTTGTGGCAAAATGGCTATGGGATACTTCTGCTCCTGGATTTTCAAAAAGGATACTAATAATTGTAAATGGAGGTCGGTTTTGTTTAAGGGGAATCGACTTGTAGTCTTTATATGAAAAAATTCCGTTTTTTATATTGAAAGACAAGGAGCCGTACTTCTTAATGTAGTCAGATTCGTCTATAGGCTCAGTTAACGAGCTGATAAAATTTTGAATGCTCTTTATTGATTTCCGTACTTTGATAACTGAATTATCCAGTTGTTTAGGTGGTGCATCTGCCATTAATAGGTATTATAATCTATTTGCATCTATTAGTAGGTAAATATATGGAAGAGCTATTAACTCTTAGAGAAGCGGCTCAAATCTTGAAGGTTCACCCCAACACTCTCCGGCTGTGGGATAAAAAGGGTTTACTTGTAGCGCTAAGAATTGGAGAAAAGCGAGCTAGACGATATAGAAAAGCTGATTTAGAAAAATTTATAAAGAAATAATTATATGGCACTAAATCCTAACGAAATAAGAGACATTATTAAGTTACTTGAGGCAGGGAAACCTTTGCCAGATGAATATCGTTTTAAATTGTTCGAGGATAAGCGTGAAGTAGAGCTAGTTTGGAATGGTAAGACTAATGAAGTCGTTAGCGTAGTACTTCCTTTCCAGACGATTGAACAGGTAGATGAACCCCGAGCCGAAAATACAGAAGACACCAAAGCTCAATTGGCTCTCTTTGATTTTGACCAAAGAGGACGGCAGATTAAGGGGTGGACGAATAAACTTATCTGGGGAGACAACAAGTTAATTCTCTCCAGTCTTAAAAATGGTCCCCTTCGAGAAGAAATTGAAGCTAACGGTGGTATTAAGCTTATTTACATTGATCCTCCTTTTGATGTGGGTGCTGACTTCTCGATGGATATTGAAATTGGTGATGAACAGTTTACTAAACAACCGTCTGTTTTAGAGGAGTTAGCATATCGCGATACCTGGGGCAAGGGTGCCGACAGTTTTATTGCGATGATTTACGAGCGATTATCTTTGATGAGAGATTTATTAGCAGAGGATGGAAGCATTTATGTGCACTGTGACTCAAGGGTTAGTTCATACATGAAACTCATTATGGATGAAATTTTTGGTAAAGAATTTTTTGTAAATCAGATCGTTTGGAAAAGAACGTTTTCGCATTCTGATGTTGGTCAAGGAGCAAGGCATCTTGGCAGATTACATGACTATATTTTATTTTACAAGAAGTCTGAAAGCACAAAATTAAACACTGTTTATACAGATTATACAGAAAAGTACTTAAGTGATTTTTATAAATACACCGACAAAAATGGAAAAAAATATCGTCTCGTATCTCTTTTAGGACCTGGTGGAGCAGCAAAAGGTAATCCCCTTTATGAATTTCTTGGGGTAAATAGGTATTGGGTTTACTCCAAGGAGAAAATGCAGCGTCTATATGAACAAGGATTAATAGTGCAAACTAAACAGGGTAGCGTTCCACAAAAAATACGTTATGTGGATGAATCGCCAGGAGTACCATTACAAGATCTGTGGATGGATATAGCAGCGGTTCAAGGAGGGGCTATCGAAAATGTAAACTATCCCACACAGAAACCTGAAGCGTTGCTGGATCGCATTATTAGAACATCTTCTGACGAAAAAGATATCGTCTGTGACTTCTTTTGTGGGTCTGGTACTACATTAGCAATGGCTGAAAAGTTGGGGAGAAAATGGATTGGGTCGGATCTTGGAAAATTTTCAATTCACATAACACGTAAACGCATGATTTCGGTGCAAAGGGAACTAAAAAAACAGGGAAAAGACTACCGAGCATTTGAGATTTTGAATCTAGGTAAATATGCACGTCAGCTTTATGTAGGGATGAATCCAAACCTCACAGATGACCAGAAACAAAAACAGCTTGCGCAGAAGGAAAAAGATTTTATTGCGCTTATTCTACGAGCGTATAAAGCGGAGATTGCATCAGGTTTTGAGCATTTTGAGGGTAAGAAAAACAACCGCCTTATTGCAATTGGTCCAATAAACCTTCCTGTTGGAAGAGATTTTATTCATGAGTTACTCACTGAGGCAATTGATAAGAAGCTCACAAAACTTGATGTACTCGCTTTTGAATTTGAAATGGGATTATTCCCCCACATTCAAGAAGAAGCAAAAGAAAAGGGCGTTGATTTGGCTCTCAAATACATTCCACGAGACGTTTTTGACAAACAAGCTATCGAGAAGAACCAAGTTGTATTCCATGACGTTGCCTTCATTGAAGTAAAAGCTCATATCAAAAGCAAAACAGTATCAATTGAGCTAACCGACTTTTCTGTATTTTATAACCAAGATACGATTGCAAATGTAGAGTCAGAGCTTAAAAATGGCGGGTCAAAAATTCTTGTTGAAAACGGCCAGATAATAAAAATCAGTAAAGATAAAAATGGAATAACTAACCGCACTGTTCTCACGAAAAAATGGACTGACTGGATTGATTATTGGTCGGTGGATTTTGATTTTGAGAATAAAAAAGAAATTATCAGATATACCAATGAGGATGGCGAGAAAATGGAAACCTGGACAGGTGATTACATCTTTGAAAATGAATGGCAATCGTTCAGAACAAAAAAAGATCGCTCTCTTGAGTTAAAAAGCGTGTTCCATGAATGCCCGAAGGGCAAACGGAAAATTGCTACAAAAGTTGTAGACATTTTTGGGAATGACACGATGAAAGTTATAGAGGTGAATGTATGATAAGTTTTTTCGAAAAATTACTAGGTAGTTTTGGTCTGCATCTCAACATGTTTAACAAACATCAATCTATTAATAGTTCACAAAACGCTACTCAGGTTCAGGGAAACAATAATCGGGTAAATAGTCCAGATGTTCTTGTACAACAAACACAGTCTGTTCCCGAAATAGAAGTATGGCTTCCAGGGAATGGTGCTAAAGAAACCTTTGAAGGATATATCAAAAACCATTCAGGGCAATTATTGGTTTTGGAATATGTCGAGGTAAACACCATTAAAACCGGATTTAATCAGGAGTTTAGAAAACTAATTTTTGTGAGGGATAATAAAATACTTTTTCCACCAAATATATTCACAGATGAAATAAAAGAAATATCTCTGATAGCAAGATACCGTACCATAAATGGTGAAGTATACGAACATAGACAGATCGGAGCTCAAACTTCTAGAGCAGATGGTAAATACAACATTTCTTTCAATAGCAGCACTCAAACTACAAAAATAGAATAAATATGGCATTACACCCTAAATTTCCAAAATCACCATATGAAGTATTAGAACCTGAATACCGCTGGTTTCCTGCTGATGAAGCACTTCGTTCACAAGGATACGAGAAGCTATTGCCGCCATTTGTAGCAGAGCTTCGTAAAGTTGTCAAAAAATGGCGAGAGAATGATTATGAAGGCGCTACAAACACAAGTAGGGCGCTACTTAAGTGGTGGTTTGATAAAGAGCATATAACAACCCAGCCCGACGGGAGCGATGCGCGATTTAGATACTACTTTGCGCAAAGAGAAGCGGTTGAAACAATTATTTATCTTCACGATGTTGTCAAAGTAAAAGATAAGTACGATTTAATGCGTTTTGATGCCAGTGGTGTAGTGTCTGCTGGTATGTTTCCAGAGAATTGGACACGTTTTGTAATTAAGATGGCCACCGGAAGTGGAAAAACAAAAGTACTAAGCCTTTTGATTGCATGGAGTTATTTTCATAAGTTGTACGAGAAGGATTCAAATCTTGCCCGTAATTTTCTCCTTATAACTCCCAATATCATTGTGCTTGACCGACTACGTTTTGATTTCGATGGATTAAGGATTTTTTCTACAGATCCCGTCGTTCCAGATGATGGATATGAGGAACAGAATTGGAAAAGTGATTTTAATCTTTCGATTCATATTCAAGACGAAGTTCGTGTTACTCAAAAGACTGGAAACATATTTTTGACAAACATTCACAGGGTATATGAATCATCTGATTCTACTCCCACATTTAATGATGAAAACACGGCTGAATATTTCCTCGGTAACCGACCAGTCGGGGCAACGAACGAGTCAAAAGTGGATCTTTCTGCGATTGTGAGAGATGTTGACGAATTAGTAATTTTAAACGATGAAGCTCACCATGTCCATGATGAAAAGATGGCGTGGTTTAAGTCAATTGAGGACATAAGCAACAAATTGAAAATGAAGGGCTTTGAATTGTCTTTGCAAATTGATGTGACGGCAACCCCAAAACATAACAATGGAGCAATTTTTGTCCAGACAGTTTCTGATTATCCGCTCGTTGAAGCCATCCATCAAGATGTTGTAAAACATCCGGTGCTTCCCGATTCCGCGAGCCGAGCAAAACTTTCCGAACGGCAAAGTTCAAAGTTTACGGAGCGGTATGCAGATTATCTGCACCTTGGGTATCTAGAATGGAAAAAAGTTTACGAGGAACACAAAAAACTTAAAAAGGCGGTTCTTTTTGTCATGACCGATGATACCAAAAACTGTGACGAAGTATCTGAATACCTCCAGACAAGATATCCCGAACTTAAAGATGCGGTACTAACAATTCACACTAAAGATAATGGGGAAATTTCAGAAAGTGTTACCGGCAAGAGCAAAGAAGAACTGGAAAAACTGAGAAAAGAATCTAATGAGATTGATACCTGGGAGAGTCCGTATAAAGCTATCGTATCTGTCCTCATGCTTAAAGAAGGATGGGATGTACGAAATGTAACGACAATCGTCGGACTACGTGCTTACTCATCCAAGGCAAATATCCTTCCAGAGCAGACTTTGGGTCGTGGTCTTCGAAGAATGTATCGGGGTGAGGACGTAGAAGAATTTGTGAGCGTAGTTGGTACAGATGCATTTATGGACTTCGTGGAATCGATTAAGAGTGAAGGTGTCGAGCTTGAAAGAAAGCCTATGGGTGGCGACAGCACACCCAAAGCTCCGATTGTTGTAGAAATTGATCGGGAGAATCTTGCCAAAGATATCGAAAAACTTGATATTGATATTCCTATTCTCTCGCCCCGAATTTACCGAGAATATAAAAACTTATCTGAGCTAAATCCTTCTCAATTTGGAAATCAGAAACTTCCAATCAAGGAATACTCAGAAGCAGAGAAACGAGAGATTGTGTTCAAGCATATTGTTAAAAGTGACGATGCTGAAGAAGAAATACATCATAAAACCGTTTTGGATTCAGATACAGTTATTGATTATCAAAGTGTTGTTGGCTACTTCGCTCGACTTATCATGCGGGAACTAAGGTTAGTCTCCGGATACGATGTTCTTTATGAAAAGGTTAAAGAGTTTATCCAAAATAATCTTTTCAGTAATCGGGTTAATTTGGAAGATTTGAATGTACTAAGGAATCTATCAGAAGTTGAAGCAACTCGGACTGTTTTGGAAATGTTTAAAAAGGAAATCAATAACCTAACGGTTTTAGATCGTGGTGAGGCAGAAATTCGAGAATATATCAAAATCAGTAAGGCTCGTCCCTTTGTTGCCAAAAATCAAGGCTACATCGTTCCTCAGAAAAGCATTTTCAACAAAGTCATTGGAGACAGTCACTTTGAGCTTGAAGTTGCCTCCCTTCTTGAACGCTGCCCCGATATTATTTCGTATGCAAAAAATTATTACTCCGTTCATTTTAAGATCGACTATCGAAATGCTGATGGTGCAATTTCCGATTATTATCCAGATTTCATAGTCAAATTATCCGAAAAGGAAATTTGTATTGTGGAAACAAAAGGACGAGAGGATTTGGATGACGTTCTAAAAATCGAGCGTCTTAAACAATGGTGTGAAGACGTAAATAAGCGTCAATCGAAAGTCAACTACTCTATGCTTAATGTAAAGCAGGAGCAATATGAGAAATATAAGCCGCAAACATTCAAGAAGTTAGTTGAGGTGTGTGAATAGTAAAGGATATGAATATAGAGTATGCAGTAGATTGGCTAAACAAAAATCAGGGTGTGGTAGCTGCGGTTCCCATTACGGGAGGAATTATTTTCTGGTTAATCAGAAGATTATTAAAGAAAAAAGGTAAATCAAATTCAGGGAAAAATAAATCGCAGTCTGTACTTGTGTTAGGCTCTCATAACTATATAGAAGGACAGTCAATCGATACTGAAACAGAAATTGAGATCAATCCTCAAAGTGAGTCCACAGGAGAACCTACTGGATCACGAATCATTGCCAAGATAGCATCAAGCAAGAACAGGATCACTGAAGAGTGTTTTATATTGAACTGTTTCGGTGAGAGTTTTTTATTAAGCCAAAAGGATTTGAAACAGGAGTACGAAAAATCACCAAGGATGTCAAAATCCTCAGGCGTCTTAGCGGTTGCGATATTAAAGAAGTTTTACGGTTATTCCCCCAACAATCAAGCAATCATATTTAACAAGAGTTTTTACTCAGTGCTGGCAACAGAGCTTATGCAGAAAAATATCGTTTTAGAAATCCAGACCATTGAGGAAACAATATTTGCAATACCATTCCATGTAGTAACAGAATCAGATTTCAATATTACACACAATTGCCTATCTGTGAATCTTACGAGAACTATATGAGCAAATCTGGTCAAAATAATTTTAAAGGAATAAATACACAAGCAAAGGCCTCTCTGCTTTTGTTTCTGATGAATTTGAAGAACCAAGACTTTGATAGCGTGGTTTTGGAAGATTCCAACTGGGAGGATTTTACTTTAAGTTTTAAGTCTGGGAAAAAGATCATTGGTGAATCAAAAGACAGAAAAAGGCCACTTTCTTGGGCCGAGGTAAAAGGAATTTTGAGTAGCATTGAAAAGAAATCCCAGCTAAACAAAACGGACGAAGTGCTAATAGTTTGTGATCAGGTAAATCAACAGTTGGAATCTAACATTGAATATCTGAAATATGATTTTCCTGAAACCAAAAAGCTATATAAAAACAATGGTTATACCGATAGCCTAATCTCAATACTGTCAAAAACAAAATTCTTCAAGATCGAGTCCGATGAATTTCTTTATCAAGAAGCCCTGACGTATTTTGCTGAACAGATTCCCTATTGGGTTCCAGAAGATGACCTGCAAATGTTTATGGATTATATTTTAGTACACAAAATTTATGACAAGTCACAAAAGGGAGCTGTTTTTACAAAAGCAGAGTTGATTCAAGAAATTGATGAGTATAAAAAACGAAAGATCAAAGATAGCTACGCTTATGACCCAGAACGGAAGACATTAGAAGATCAATTGAGAACACAACTATCTGGTGCTAATGATACGACACAGCGCGATCGAATTTTAAATAGTAGAGCGTTGACGGCAATTACTGCCCAACCCAATTTAGGTTTTTTCTTACTTGAATACATAAAGCAGCTTAAAGATTTGCATCTTGCCGAGTTTGATGAGCTTTGGAAAGCAACTCTTAAAAGATTATATACATTTTCTACCCTGCTTATATTTGAAAAGCGAATTGAGAATCTTGATAACGCCACTTACATTATTAAGTTCCTGGATGAAAATTATACGTCCCTGTCTTCCCCAGTAAGAGATACATTTAATCAAGAATTTGCAATTGAATTAGTGACAAAAATTTATGATAAACACCCACGTCTTCTGCAAGATGCGTTTTCTTTTACAAAAAAGGTGCTTTCTTTGAGAAAAGACTCGTATACGCAATTGGATCTTAGACATGATATTCAAAGAGAGAGAGATTTACTCGCAGTGCTTCTATACAAAATATTCATTGAATATAAGAGTAAAAAGGAGGAAATCAAGTTAAGAGAAATGGTAGATTTGATATATGAACATTTTGATCTCGTATCAGATGACAGTCGACACAATCTTTTCTCTCCAAACGAAGTATTTTTGATAATAAAAGAGCATATCGAAATAAATCCAGACCAGAATCTTGATTCTGTTATCAACCAAATAATTAAGCAGTATCAGACAAAGGAGTGGTACAAAAATTTTAAAGGTTGGGAGCTTAGTGGCGGTGGTATTTCCCAATCAGGTAGTGACTTTTCCATTACTGACCGACATTTTGTGACTCTCGTGCTTGTTCCATCTCTGAAAAGCTTTTACCACCAGGATAAAGAAAAAGCGTGGAAGTTAATCATGGCCAAATATATAGCCAGAAACATACCAGATGTTAATAAGAAAAAACCTGACTTTTTAAACCGTGCATCTCTTCCAATTCTTTTTGAGGAGTACAAAAGTGGAAAGCACAGTAAAGAGGCTTTTGAAATCTTGAGTGACTTTGTACGAATGAGAAAAGGTATCCCTTGGAAAGCAGATTTCATTTTTCAGGAATTACGGGGAGACTACTCTGACGAGCAAAAGTGGGCATTGGTGAAAGTAAGTCTTGATGAATATAACAATTTGCCTGTCAACGTCTTTGTCGAGCAGATAGTGTCCGATCTGGCAAAGAAAGAGCATAGGGAGGCTTTGGTAACTATCGCTCAGTGGGTCAAAGACCCTGAATATAATCGCAGACAAACAATAGGCTCTTTTAATGTCATGGAGAATGTATCAAAGCTATTGGATAATCCAAAAACTTTTGATGAAGGGGTAGTTATTTACAAAAACTACATTACAAGCGACGACTTTGTTAAGAAAGATAACGATTGGGAAACGTGGGATGTCGCAAAAATGTTGGCAAAGATAGTTTCGACAAAGCCAGTAGTTGGTATCGAAATCTTGAAAGATGTGTCTGGTTCAAAGACTCTTACTCAAAACCAGCAAACGCTTGTTTGTAGCTCGATTAATGATTTACCGAAAAAGAACCGGGAGATACTAGAAAAGGTCCATAAATATTTTGTTTTGCCGTTCTTACAAGATCTAAATAGTGATATCACGAAGATTGAAAAGAGAATCACTAACAGATATTCGCGAGAGCAGATAGTGCAGTTTGCAGAGAAGCTGGCAGAGTCTGGTTTATGGAACGAAGCGTTATTTATTGTTGAGATATTTATCAACGATTCTGACCCTATTCTCAAAAACTATCCCGACGATGAAAAAGGAGGCTTTAATGAGCACGAAAAAGTCAAAGCCGGTGAGGAAAGTTTTACGATAAGGACTGTACGAGGTTGGTGCGCATGGGTCCTGCAAAAGCTAGTCATACCTAGAGACTTTGTACGGATAAACGAAACAAGAAGAATTATTGATAAAGCTATTCCACTTTTAGAGAAACTTGCAACTGACCCAAACTATTATGTTCGCGTGCAAGTAGCTGCCCCTCTTACAGCCCTGGCTAAGAATCGAAACACTGTACTTCCTGAAAACAGAAAGGAACGATTTGTTTCACCTGAGACTGCTACTAAGATCGGTGACTTAGCGTTTCGGATGCTTCGCGATCCGGTAAATTACAAATTACCTGCTGTTATGAAACATCTGGCTATGGTCTTTACGTACATGAGAAGTTTGACGCAAAAAGAAGCTTGGGAGGTATTACAAACCTTTCTGAAAGATGAATATCCAAAAAAAAACAAGCAGAGAGGTCACGAATCTTATTTAGCTGATATTCTCAATGAGGCAGCCCCTCTGTATATTTTCTTTGCGGAGTTTAGATCGAAAGCATTTAAGGATTGGCCTAAAGATTGGGGTGATCTCGGCGCATTTGATGACAAACCTTTTAAAGAACTATTAAGATCTCTTCTAAGTAGCGATTATCCTAATGTCCGACGCGTCTTTACATGGCAGATAGCTCGACTCCCTAGTGAAGTTAAAGATAAGCCGGAGTTCGATTTAATACTCAAACTAACAGCAGAATATCTCATGTTCGCAACTGATAAATATGATCATAAGGTTTTTGAAAACATATATCGCTTCGTAGAAGATTATATCGAGAAAGACGACTATTTTGATCTTTGTTTTGACCTTTGGAAAGCCTGTATAAAAACAGAGGCAAAGTTTTTCAAGGATAACTTTTCTAAAGATAAACTTCAAGAAATGTACTGGTGGCCATTTTTCTACAACGGAAAAATTTTAATAAGGATCGCTGATCAAGGTGGGGACGATGAGTTTTTGAAGTGGTTCAAGATCTTGGCAGATTATCCGACCGAGCTTTATCTAGCGAATGATTTAGACATTGCCGTAGAACATTTAATAACTATCAAAACTCGCAAGAAGGAGGTTGGGAGCCTGTTGGACAGTTTGATGGAGAGGAATTCTAAATACTATGAATTCAAGCAAAGATGGCTAAAAATAAACCAAACGATTAAAGAGAATGGAAAGGGGGGCAACTAGAATGGATTTATTTGATGAGTTGGCCACAAAGATTAAGGCACAGAAAACACGTTTGGTTACTTCGATAAGAGAGTATTTCAAACGACTTCTTTTTCCTTTGTATCTTTTTCCCATCAAACTTGTCACCTATACGGCTTACTATGCGGTCAAGTTTTTAATCAAATTCATAATTGCCTTAATTGGGCTTATTTTTGAAACTATTATTTTCCCATTCAAAAGTTTGAAGAATCTATTAAAATCAGTTTTTGTTTTGGGGATTTTTTTGTATCTTTTGGCCTCGTTTCTGGTCATCGCCGATTACCTTAAAAATCAGTACGGACAATTCGGTAAATTTTTCTGCTCGTATGAGGCTAAATCCAAGCTGCAAAATTCCGTAGTCCGGGTAGTTGGCGGTTATTCCGAAGGGTCGGGATTTAGC
>Ga0209542_10017767_pt1 | contig 11606 bp, 11 predicted proteins | sample RifCSPhighO2_01_FD_184028 | JGI IMG/M metagenome (GOLD analysis project Ga0209542, IMG submission 184028) | Soil microbial communities from Rifle, Colorado - Rifle CSP2_plank highO2_0.1 (SPAdes) (version 2) | ecosystem: Environmental > Terrestrial > Deep subsurface > Rock core/Sediment ...
TTTTTGTGTAATTACTTCATCACAAAATTCACAGGATACTTCTTCTGCTTTTTCATTACTAGTATAGCAGTACCCTTTTCGCGGATGCCCGGTTAGCGGCAGGGGTTGTTTGTTACCCTTGCAGTCATGGTGGAAGATAGGGCATTGCTTTGGTTCTCCACCAACTTCTTGCCAAAAACCACAAAATTTGCACATACAATATTTCTCAACTGAAGGTGATGTATATGCCCCATAAGCCGCCCGCCCACACCTTGGATAAGGGCATAATAGAAAAGGACCCGACAATAAAGTCGCTTTTCTTTCTATTTCCCATTGTTCCGATTTATATTCTCGATTCATTTTTGCTCTATAAGGAACGACCGATCTGGATATCCCCAAGAATCTTCGTCCCATTTGCCGTCACGAAATGTATACGATTTCTTAAAACTATATTTAATATTATCGCAATCATCAAAGGCACATTCAATAACGCTCTTTACGGTTATTTTCTCTTCCGCTGAGGGGCCACTAGAAAAACCCAAGTCGTAATCAGCCCTAGTTGCCTTGTGTGGCTCTTGAGGGTTTATGCGTAAGGATTTTGGAAGAATATTAATGAATTTACCCTTCTTTATTCCACGAAATAATGAAACGAAAGCTGGAATATTTGAATGATTCCGAAACCAAAAATAAACTTTTTTCTGACCTTGATCGTAAATCATATTCACATCTACGGCGGGCATTATTAGGTTCTCTGCCATTTTTTCTGTAGCTTTCGCCTGTTTCTGCGTTTCATAAGTATATGCAATAACGAAAGCAGCTGTGATAAATAAGATAAAATCACCAACGGAGATAGTATTCGTTTTAAAAGTACTTGCAATCATTGAAGCCAATAGAGGGGTAAGCCAAATAAGTAATACAACAAAAAAAACTAACTTTGCGACAAACCAAATAAAAGAGAGATAACTATTTTCGATCTTCATCGATATTATTTTCAACTTCTTTTTCATTTTCTATTGGCTATTTTAAAATACCTCGTAATCATTATACTATAGTATATACCGAAAATAAACCGAAAGTTATCCACAAGCAACTATACGATCAGAATGATATAATTAATATATGGTTACGGAGCGTCAAAAGCAGATTTTTGACTTTATTGAAAAATTTAATAGACGACGAGGTATTTCTCCTTCGCTTGAAGAGATAAAAAAGCATTTTCGATTATCTTCTGTTTCCACTATCCACCAGCATATAGAGGCCTTAAAAAATAAGGGGTATTTAGACAAAGCCGAAAACCAACCGCGCGGAATTGAAATTAGAAAATCCAATAGATTAGTTAAAATCCCCTTACTTGGAATTATTGCAGCAGGTCAACCGCTTGAAGTTACTCAAGACAGAGAAACAATCGCGGTACCGGAAAATAAAATTCCTAAAAACCGCGAGGTCTTTGCTCTAAGGGTTGTAGGCAATAGTATGATTGACGAAAATATCAATGATGGCGATATTGTCTTAGTCCAACAGCAAAGCGTCGCTGAAAACGGGCAGCGAGTCGTCGCTCTAATTGACGGTAGCGAAACGACCCTTAAAAAATTTTACCAAGAGAAAAATCATATCCGACTACAACCGGCAAACAAAAGGATGGAGCCTATCATTGTTAAAAAGGGTAGAGAATTCACAATTCAAGGGATTGTGCTTGATGTTATCCGAGATGCGGGTATGAGTCCCATTTCACAGAAATTATTAAAACATTGGCAAAAGTAACTAAAGCATAAATATTTGTGTAGGCAATCTGATCAAAAAATATGAGTCAAACAATAACGCTATTCGCAAAAACCAAAATTGACTACTCATGGTCTTTTTCTGACAAAACAAGAAAAGACACGGCTTATATTACCCACGGATACCACCGCTACCCAGCAAAGTTTATTCCTCAAATTGTTTCTCGTCTGGCGGAAAAATATACGAACGAGGGTGATTTAATCGTTGATCCTTTTGGCGGTTGTGGAACAACGCTTGTTGAATCAAAAATAATGGGGCGATCCTCGATCGGGGTTGATATAAACCCCGTTGCCGTTTTAATCACAAAGGCAAAAATTACCCCGATCGATCCAAATAAAATCGGAAGGGTATTTACTATACTAAAAGAAAAACTGGGTGCTTATAGCGAAGACACAAAAATAAAGGTCCCCGAACACGAAAGGATTGATTATTGGTTTAAGCTAGAAGAAAAAAGAAGGCTTGCTTTTATTTTTGCTGAAATTTCAATGCTGAAAGATCAAGATATTAGAGATTTTTTCTTTTGCGGATTTTCCAATATATTAAAAAATTGCTCTGTTTGGCTACAAAAAAGTAATAAACCAACAAGGGACATAAACAAAAAACCCTCTGACCCAATACAAACTTTTTACAAACAAATAAAAATGATGACGAGGGGGAACGCCAGATTTTATGAATTATCAAAAGAAAAAAATCATTTGGAAATACCAAGTCAAGTTTATTGCGCAGATGCAAGAGCAATCCCCGTCAAAGATAATTCCGTTAGTTTGATTGTTACATCGCCGCCCTATGTTACATCTTACGAATATGCCGATTTGCATCAATTGACTGCTTTGTGGTTGGAATACACAAAGAATTTAAGTGATTTTCGAAAAAGATTTATCGGCACCTCTTATCACAATAAAAAAGATTTGATTCTGAATAGTACGCTTGCGGAAAAAATACGAAGCGAGCTACTGAAAAAAGATAAAAAAACTGCCGAGGAGGTCTCAACCTATTTTAGCGAAATGAATCAAGTTTTTATTGAAATGAAAAGAATGTTAAAAAAAGGCGGAAAAACTTGTATAGTTATCGGGAACACCAGCTTAAAGGGGGTTAAAATATTAAACGCTGAAGTTTTTGCCGAGCAATTACAGAATTTAGGATTGAAAATCGCCGACATCATCAAAAGAGAAATCCCGTCAAAAAATTTACCATCTATTAGAGATGAAAAAACAGGTAAGTTTGCAAAAATAAGCGATAAAAGTAAGGTGTTCGCTTATCCAACAGAATATATTTTAATAATGGAAAAATGATTATGACAACAAAAGATGTAATAGATTTATACGAAAAATATCAAAAAAAATATGGCAAAAATGCGTATAAACATATTTCTGCTCTTCTAATAGAAGCAAAAGCAATCCACTATCAGGATTTTTTAAAACACCCAACTCCCAAAAACGACCATGAGCAATCATGGAAAGGATTTAAGGGTAATGCGCTTGAAAGATTGATAGACCATATTTTAAAAGAGCAAATTGTTGCACTGGGATTAAAAATGGTAAGGGGTAAAAAATTTGAAAGAACATATCCAGAAAATTTAACTACAGAACTGCAAAATGTTAAAAGAAATTTATCCATTGATTTTGGCAAATTTGGTTTTCACATACCCGATGTTGATCTTGTAGTGTTTAACCCGACAACTTTTCGGGTCATTGCTGTTTTGTCTAGTAAGTCAACACTGCGAGAAAGGATAGCACAATCGGGATACTGGAATATAAAAATAAAAAATTATAATCTTACAAAACATATTAAAGTACTTTTCGTAAGTCCCGATGAGGACGGGGATTTTTCCGATAGTGAGGGTATAGGAATTGGCAAAAGTAGGGCAATCGTAGAAGTTGATTTAGACGGTGCATATGTTATGACCGAACAACCTGTTAGAGAAAGCCAAAAAGTTAAAACCCTTGATAAGTTTATCGATGATATTAAAAAATTACTCAAATAATATGACGAACTCACAAATACAATTAGCGTGGGAAAGGGTTGATAGAGAAACTCACAAAAGATCGAAGCTTGGCGAACGACTGAAAAATAAAAAAATATCGCTACTCGGGGATTTACTATTATATGTTCAAGTTTTGTTGAACAAAATTGAAGCGGGCGAAGATGCTACTTTTAATCAAATGATTTATAAAAAGACTATAAATTTTTATTGTATACAGATGAGAAAATATGTCTGATCTGATTATTGAATCAACAACCCTTTGGGATTTTCCGAGACAAAATTATGGTGATAAGCCACACGGAAATAATAAATACAACGGCGTAACGCCGGCCTTTGTAATTTGGAACTTACTTCAGCGATATACAAAGAAGGGTGACTTAGTTGTTGACCCAATGTGCGGAAGTGGAACAATGATTGATGTAGCTAAGGAATTAGACAGAAAGGTTGTTGGTTATGATTTGAATATCGTCCGTCCAGATGTAATTAAAAATGACTCTCGGAAAATCCCACTCAACGACAACAGCGTTGATTTTGTTTTTATAGATTCCCCTTATTCCGACAATATAAATTACTCTAATGAAAAACAATGCATAGGAAAAATATCTTGCGAGAAAACAGAATTTTATGACGAATTAGAAAAAGTTGCGTCTGAAATAGCTCGGATTTTGAAGCCAGAAAAAGTGATGAGTTGGGTAATCGCCGACCAGTGGATCAAGAAAAAGTTTACTCCTGTTGGATTTCTGCTTTGGCAGAGGTTGGAAAAGTATTTTGAACCAATTGATTTAATTTGTTTAACGCGTCGCAATCAGACATCAAATACGCCGATTTGGCATAGTCGGGCAAGGCAATTTAATTTCTATTTGAGGGGTTTCAAATATTTATTTATTATGAGAAAACCAAAAGAAAAACAATCTGATCTAAAAGACATTTATGAAAAAAGCTTGGGATAAACTAACTCAAAAAGTCTGGGGAGATTTTGGCTGGCTCATTTTCGAGTCTCTGGCCTAGCGATCTTGCTTCCGCAAATACTCTTCGATATTCAACACTGCCTTAATCGCATCTCCTGCGGAGATATTATTCTGCTTATAGAGCACGTCAGACACATCCCCTGCTGCCCAGATGCCCGGCAGGGACGTTGCCTGCGTTTTGTGGTCAACCACAATTTCGCCCAGAGCATTTACCTGAACTAATCCCGCGAGAAAATCCGCATTGGGAATCGCGCCGATTTCAACGAATACACCTTCGAGTTTCAATTCCTTTACTTCTTTTGTTTTCTGATCTTCGTATTTCAATCCCGAAGCAAATTCGCGTCCCAGAATTTCCAGGGTCTTTGCGTTAAAAATAATTTCAACTTTTGGATTGGCTTTCAGTTTCTCCTGCGTAATCGGATCTCCCTTTAAGGCATCGCTAAATTCCAAAATATAAATTTTCGAAGCATACGGCAGAAGATCAATGCCGGCCTCGAGTCCGGCATTGCCTCCGCCTACTACTGCCACAATTTTTCCATCCATAATCGGCGCATCGCACGTTGAACAATAGAAGACGCCTTTGCCATCCAGTTCTTTTTCTCCGGGCACTCCCAATTTCTTCCTGCGGCTGCCGCTTAAAACCAAAATGGTTTTTGTCTCGTACGATTTCCCTTTCTGCGTTCCAATCGTAAAACCCCCATCGGTTTTTTTTACCTCAAGCACTAAATCGTTATCAAAAATATCTATGCCCTCCTGCGCGCGCAGATGCTCTTCAAGCATTTTTGCCAGATCATACCCGGACACGGACTTCGTGCCAATCCAATTCTGCACATCAGCGGAAACCAAAGACTGCCCGCCAAAGGAATCGGTAATCAAAGCTGATTTTATTTTTTTGCGGGCCCCGTATATTCCAGCAGCTACTCCTCCGGGACCACCACCGATTATTACCAAATCATACATCATAATTCACACTTCATGCTTCAGGTTCAGCGCTTTCTCTATTACATCCTTATTAAAACCAACAATAATGTGCCCGTCGATATCAATCACCGGAACGCCCATCTGATGGGATTTTTCGAACATTTCCTCGCGCTCCTTTGTGTCAAGGGCAACGTTCACATCTTCGTAGGCAACATTATTCTTTGTGAAAAAATCTTTTGCCATCCTGCAATACACACAGGTTGGCGTTGAATATATTTTGACTGCCATAGTTTATAGAATATAAAATTATCTCTTACATCGGTAGCTTTGGCTTTGAACCAAAAAGATGCCACAACGCGCTGATGATAAGGATGAGGCCCGTGACCGTATTGCTCCACAGGGCAAGCGAAATCCCAGAAAAGCCCAACACCCATGGGGATATAAATACCATAACGCCAAGAAGAAGTGTACTCCAGCCGATGTATTTCATATAACGACCCTTTACCCCGTCACTCATAGCCATGAGTGACGGGGTTTACTTTTATTTTTCACGCCACGTCATTATATAAAACAAAAGCCCCTGATACAAGATCAAGGGTTTTTGCCATCACTCTTTCCTAAGAGTTATCGTCCGAATGAACGTCCGCCCCCTCTAAAGGACTGACGCTTCTCGCGATGGCAGTCTCTGCACAAAAGCTGATCGAGTCTTGATGGATCTGGTTCAAACGGAAGTTCCGTTATTGCGTTGCCGCATTTTGAACACTTCCAGTTGCCCTGAAACATCTTTCTCTGAAAACCGCCCTGGGTATTATCGCCGTAAGCCATTATTGCTTATGAGTTTCATGCGACACAAATCTACGAATACACGCGAATGACACGAATTACGTATTCGTATATTCGAGTGCCATTTGTAATTGGAGTCACTTTATACTCTATTTTATCGAACCTTTTACGTTTAGATTACTCTACCCCGTACCTTTTGAAAAAAAGGTGTGGGGTTAGCAAAATGACTGCGGGACGCATAGCTTGTATCTGTGCGCCCGGCTGCTTCATAAGTTGCCCTATGTCGCTTCGGCTTATAACCTATTCACCCCGTAACTCCCACGGGTCTAATCCTTCACTCAATTCGAGCTATGACTAAACCGTTGGAATTAGAAGATATAGGATAAACACCACGAACTCCTTGGGGAGTAACGGGGTTCACTTTGGGTACTCCAAACTGATATAAGTATACATGATTCCAACTAAAAGTCAACAGCTTGTTAAAACGGCACATTCTAGGCATTATTTAACTATGAAAGAATACCTCACCGATGCCATTGTGCTTGATACCGAAGATGCTGACCTTGATCGGATATTTTTTCTCTATACCTCGGAGCTCGGCAAAATTCGGGCAAAAGCAAAAAGCGCAAGAAAAATTACCTCGAAGCTTGCCGGGCATCTTGAGCCCTTGAGCATGACAAAAGTGCGCTTGATTGAAAAAAACGGCTTCCAGATTGTTGACGCGATTTTAATTCGCCGCTTTGACGCGTCTCCCCAGGCGATCGAACTTCTTCAATTTATAAAAGAGATGACTTTCGAAACGCTCCAGGATAAAAAAATCTGGCTTACCCTGAAAAAAAGCTTTGAGGAAATAAAAGAGGATAGATTCTCGCTGAAACCGCTCCTCGGGATGCTCGGCTTTGCGCCGGACTTTGCCGCCTGCGCTGTCTGCAAAAACAAAGCTATCAAATATTTTTCTCCGAAAGAGCAGGTGTTCTTCTGTAGCGCCTGCGCTCGTAAAATCGGCAAAAATGAGGTAGTATCAATAGAATAAGCCGATCCAAAACTACGAATGCATCCGAATCTACGAATACGTATTTGTAGATTAGGATATACTTTGTAACTTCGGATCGGTCATCCGATATGCTTAAAGACCTGGAGAAAAAATTGTATACCCCAAGCAGAGAGGAGACAGAGCAAAAAGAAAAAAAGGCAGAGAGCGCAGATACGCTTGATTTAAGAAATACTGAAATAGCTGAACCGGAAAAGAAAACAGCTGTTCCCGAAGCGTGGCAAACAGAAACGCAGGATGCAAAAGAAGGTTTACTAGAAAGCTTTTTCCCGAAGATGGCAAAATTCAGTAAGTGGATCTTCTGGATTTTAATGGCAGGCGCCTTACTGCTTATCGGCTTTGGCGGTTACTTTCTCTATGAGTACACACGGGGAAGTGATATGTCTCTTACGCTAAGCGCACCAGCGAGCATATTAATCGGCGTGCCGTTTGAGGCTGAAACAAGTTTTACAAATAAATCTGACCAAACCGCAGAAGACGCTATTTTGAGTATTGCCCTACCAGAAAATATCTTCTCATCTGACGATCAAAACAAAAGAACCATCACGCAAAACCTCGGAGATATTTTGCCGGGGCAAAATGTTATAACAAAAATTCCGTTAGTCGTCTTCGGGACGCACGATACCCTGAAACGCCTTGAAGCGCAGGTCTCTTATTATCCGCCGAGCTTAGGCCCCAAAGTCCGATTTGAAAAAAGCGCGGCAATTGATATCGCCGTACGAGAGCCTGCTATTAAGATTGATATTTCCGCGCCGCCAAAAATACTGAATGACGAACCATTTGAAATCACACTGACGTACGCGAATGCTTCCCAGATAACATTCCCGCACGCGCAAATCGATCTTTCGTTGCCAAACTCATTTAAGCTCGCAAAAGCTATCCCGCAGCCAACCAAGGGCACTGCCACGTGGGTAATTGACAATCTTGATGCAGGCGGAAAAGGCACGATAACCATTACGGGAAGCGTGTTGGGTGAAGAAGGATCATCCTTTGAAGTGAGAGGTGCTGTAAAAACCCAGGGGAAAGTGATCGACGAAAAGTCTGCGGCAATTACGATCACCCCCTCCTCACTTTCTCTGACTCTCGCGGTAAATAATCAGACAACTTATGTGGCGCGTCCGGGCGAGACCCTGCAATATACCATTACCTATAAAAATAATGCCGACATCGGATTAAACGACGCGGTCATACAAGTAAAAGCAAATGGCGAAATGTTCGATTTTGCAACGACGAATACGAACGGATCTTTTAACTCGATCAATAATACGATAACGTGGAACGCGGGGCAGGTGCCAGACTTGCGCCTTATACAACAGGGGGGCGAGGGCAGTGTCAGCTTTACGGTACGGACAAAAAATGTCTATCCTATCCGACGCCTGGCTGACAAAAATTTTCTTTTAACGCTTGACGCGCAAATCACTTCGCCGACCGTGCCTTATTATGTCTCTGCTGATAAAACAATTTCCCTGGCGCGCCTCACCACAAAAGTTGCGGGTAACACAACTATCCAAAGCCAGGTATTTTATACCGATCCGACTGGCCAGATTAAAAACAAGGGTCCAGTTCCGCCTAAAGTGAATACGCCAACGACTTTTGTTGTTCTCTGGAGAATCACTACCTATGCAGCCGATGCCGCGAATGCAGAGATTAAAGCAATGCTTGCTCCCGGCGTACAATTTACGAACATCGTGAAATCAAATACGGGAAGCAGTACACCGCAATTTAATGCATCTCTAAATCAAGTAATTTGGGCAATTCCGAAAATGGTCGCGAATAAAGGTGTGGTCAATGCTCCGGTTGAAGCGTTATTCCAGATTGAGGCAACGCCAAACGTAGCGCAAGCAGGTCAGGTTATGCCGCTCCTCGGCGAAACGAGCTTAACCGCGCTTGATACCTTTACGAGCTCCACAATCAGCATGACTGCTCCGGCGCTCACGAGCCAGATCACAAATGATACGACCGCAAACCAAAACCAGTGGACAGTGCAGCCATGAAACATATAACATAGAACATAAAAGCATAAAGCAAAAAACACTTTTAAGTTTAAGTATGAAAAAAATAAGGGGGGAAGAAAATAACAACGCTATGGAAAAAATCGTGAGCTTATGCAAACGGCGGGGTTTTATTTTCCCCGGCTCGGAGATTTACGGGGGACTGGCAAATTCCTGGGATTATGGCCCGCTTGGCACCGAGCTTAAAAACAACATCAAGCAATTATGGTGGAAACGATTTGTGCAGAGCCGAGATGATATGGTTGGTATTGATGCGGCGCTCATTATGAATCCGAAAGTGTGGGAAGCAAGCGGGCATCTTGAAAATTTTAGCGATCCACTGATTGAATGTAAAAAGTGCCATATTAGATATAGAGTTGGTGAATTATTAGGAGATGATGGTGAACGATATATCAAAATGACTCTGTCCGGAATTGAAAAATCAAAAACCTTAAAGGGGAAAATCGATCACGAAGAATTTATTTTACGGAAACTTTCTCAAACTATTTGCTCGAGTTGTAAAATAAAAGGAAATTGGTCTTTGCCTAAACAATTTAACCTGATGTTTAAGACTTTTATCGGACCGACTAACGAAAAGTCCAGCGAGGCTTATTTCCGCCCAGAACTCGCTCAGGCGATGTTCGTTGATTTTAAGCAAACTTTAGAAACCGCGCGGAAAAAGTTGCCCTTTGGCATTGCCTCACAAGGCAAAGTATTTCGTAACGAAATAACACCAGGTAATTTTATTTTCCGCACCAGAGAATTTGATTTGATGGAGTTCGAATATTTTGTACGCAAAGAAGAATGGGAAAAATGGTTTTCATATTGGCAGAAAGAAGTACGCAAATGGCTCAAAGAGCTGGGCGTGAATATGAGAAAAATCCACGAAGTAGAAATCCCGGATGGCGAGCGCGCGCATTATTCAGAACGCACTATCGATTTTGAATACGAATATCCTTTCGGGCAAAAAGAGCTGTACGGCCTGGCATATCGCACTGATTTCGACTTGCAAAATCACGAGGAATTCTCCAAACAAAATCTGAAATACAAAGATCCGGAAACGGGCGAGGAATTCTGGCCACACGTGATTGAACCAACGTTTGGCATCGACCGTTCAGTTTTGATAACGCTTCTTGAGGCATACAAGGAGGAAAAAGATCGAATTGTGCTGCAGCTACCTCCCAAACTTGCGCCCTACAAAGCCGCGGTATTTCCGCTTTTGGCAAATAAACCAGAGCTCGTGAAGCTCGCCAGAAAAATATACGATGATTTGCGCAAAGATTTTATGATTGCCTGGGATGATAGAGGCAATATCGGTAAGCGCTACTATTCGCAGGATGAGATAGGCACGCCCCACGCCATCACGGTTGATTTTGATTCATTAGAAAAAGACGACGTAACTGTGCGCGACCGCGATTCAATGAAACAAGAACGGATAAAAATCGAAAAACTTCCGGAATATCTGCGAGAGAAAACAAAGTAAAAAAACAGGCGACCGGATAATCATCCAGTCGCCTCTTGGTCAAGAGCGTGCGGGCCGTGCGTTTGGCCTTGGCTCGACGCCTCCCATTCTCGTTCTTGCGGTATCGCGTATGCCTCAATCTCCGGTCGAATAGGCAATGTATCGCGATCTCCCCATGATGCCAGCGTGCCCTTTCTGTTTGGAGCAGCTCTATCACGACATGCCATCACGATCCCTTCCAGTTCGTCCACGTACGGACTACAGTGCGTAGCCCCGCAAAACGGGCATTCGCGATACATTACTACTAAGCCATCCTTAAGGACTACAAGGAACTTATTTCCAGATTCCGCAGGCAACATTCGCCACCTCCTGGAAAAAGGTTAAATTTCGTATATTTGTAGTAGTATAAACAAAAAAGTTTTTATTTCAAGGCTCTAAGATAAGAGAGTCTGCTTGATTCTCTCTGCTTCATCTTCAATCAACTCACCACTATATTCTCCGCTATGCGCTATGTGTCCCTCATAGGTCGGTTTCTTTTGGTCTAGGTGCAAATTAAAAATAAAAAAACTGCCGGCGTTCCGCACATAAATATGAAATCGCGGATAATGGCTTCTGCTGATCGGCCGCACAAAGTTAAGATCATCACCCTTATTCCCTAAGAGACGATACCCAATAACCCGCAATTTCA
>Ga0209542_10017768_pt1 | contig 11605 bp, 8 predicted proteins | sample RifCSPhighO2_01_FD_184028 | JGI IMG/M metagenome (GOLD analysis project Ga0209542, IMG submission 184028) | Soil microbial communities from Rifle, Colorado - Rifle CSP2_plank highO2_0.1 (SPAdes) (version 2) | ecosystem: Environmental > Terrestrial > Deep subsurface > Rock core/Sediment ...
ATAGAAAGAGTATTTTCAAGACTTGATTATGATGTCTTACAGAACAGCAAGTTTGAAAATGTAAGGGAGGCGATAGAAAATATTGATTTGTATTTTAAAAATGAACAATCATTTAGTACTTGGTGTACTTAAGTCAGCAAAAATACTATTTCAAAGCCAACTTTATGAGAACTCTACTTCTGAAGCTTATTATTGTATGTATAATTCTTTGTTATTACTATTATTCAAAATTGGAATTAAATCTGAGAATCATTCTGCTTCAATAATTCTTTTTGATAAACTATTTGATAATAAAGAGATGGTAAAAATAATTTCTTGGGCTAAAGAAGAAAGAATAGACAAACAATATTATGTAGAAACACAACAAATGGTTAAAGTAACTAAAGAATCATGTAATAAGATGATAATAAAAGCAGAAGATTTTTTAGTTAAGATGAAGCTTTTGATAAATGAATTGAGTAATGAAAAAATTAGTTCTGCTAGGGATTCTTTTGTTAAGTTGTTAGGTTAAACTCTGCAAAAATTAGCAGTTAAACGCCCCCGCATTTTTCCTAAATTGAAGTCATAAAATTTTGCGAAAATTGGTGATTAGGTGCTATCAAAAATATAATAGACTCCCCGATATTTTCCAACTTTCTTAACATATCCTTTTTTCTCTAAATCTTTAATATCCTTAACCGCAGTTGGAATGGAAATCTTGTTCATTAAAGAGTATTCTTTAGCTTTTATTTTTTCATTCCTCTTTAAAAATTCTAATGCTTTTTGTTGTCTTTTACTAAGTTCTTGCTTAGACTTAGTAATTACTTTTCCCATCTTTAATACTACCCTAAAGAATTCTTTTGTTAAAGCAAATTCAGGGGCTTCTAAATTTGCATCTTTCATAGATTTAAAGATTTTTGATATTCCTGAACCAATACCTTCCATATAACCATAATCTTTTAGGAATTGATAAATTAGTGGATTTCGTTGTATTGATAGGGCTCCTAAAAGCTCTTTTGTCATTCCTTCAGGCAATCCCCCCGGATTTGTTATCTCCAATCTATTATCAAATATACTTAATTGAATCTCATTTTTGTTAAAATAATCTCTATGTGCTACTGCATTGATTATAGTTTCTCTTACTACATCTTCTGGCAAGAGTGGGACTTCTTTTCTTTTAATTTCTTTTATTACAAATTCTTTAGCAATAAATCTTCTAACAAAATTTAATGATTGTTCTATTATCTGCGGTAAACTCCCTTTCGCTTCTTCGTAAGCTAAAACTTTTATAGGTTCATTACCATCAAAACGAACAAGTTTTATCTGTGCATAAGGGAAGAAAGACTGAGGTTCTTTGGCAAAGAATAATAATGCTATATTTTTTATCTTTAAATCTGGTTGTAATGAGGCTAATTTTTTACTTAAAAGAAAATCCTTTAATGAATGTGATTTTAAGTAATCACTTTGGCTTCTTGTCTCTAAATAGGATTTTACTTTATTGAAGTCTATATCCTCTATCTTTGGGGTTCCTTCTATAGATTCTTCAAACAATAAAATTTGTCTATTCCTTAAAAATTCCACCATACTTTGACCCTCTAATTTTTGAATTGTGTTCCCAAGCCTTATGTAAATTATGCCACCAACACTATGAAATACTGAAGAATCTGCTTTATGAACAATAATAACAATCAATTTCCTTTTATCAATTGTGTGAATTTCAATATTTGTAAGAGGGTTAGGTTGAATTGTAGAATTAGATTGTGCAATCTTTTGTTGAACAACATCTAAGTTTTCCTTTATGCCTTCTATCTTTCCCTTATCATCTACGCCAAGGATTAATAGTCCTCCTTGGGTGTTTGCAAATGCACAAATAATTTTAGCAATATCCTGGAAACTATGGAAAGATTGCTTAAATTCTACTTCTATGCTCTCGCCTTCTTTTATGATTCTTAGCAGGTTTTCTATATCCATTTTACTTTAAGTTCTTCGTTCTTAATACTTAAAGTAAATTTAAAGTATTATATAAACCTTTCGTTTCATCGAGTATAGAATAAGCAATTTTACTTTAAATTAAGGTGTATTTTACTTTAAGTAATGATTTAAAGTAAAGTTAAAGTAAACATTATTGTCTTATTTTGCATCTATACTTTTTGTTTTTGCATTTCTCCATAAACAAGTCTATATCCTTTTCCCGAGATAATAAAAAATCTAAGAAGTTTACGCCCCTGTATTTGCAAGTTTGATATATACTCAATAATATTAGATATGCTTCCGAACCTTGTGCTGACAGTCGTCCATTAACATCACTTCTATATTTTGCAAAATGTTTGATTGCATGTTCCGCGTTATTATTATTCCAAGGAATATTATCAAAATCTAAAAAAGTAAAAAGTTCATTTTGATATGCTAAAAATCTTTTCTTAAACTTATCAGCAGTTTCAGAATTTAAGTTATTTTTCTTTAATTTATTAAAAAATATATTAACAGGTGTTTTATGCTTATGTAGAAATTTCTTCTTAAGTCCATGCTTATCTACAGTATTCATTATTTTTCTCAATAAGCCACCAAAATCTACTACGATTTCTTTTAATTCATCATCTTGAGGATTTTTTAAAAGAGCATTATTTAAATCTCTTATTAAATGTATTAAGCATTTTTGTTGACTGCAATTCAAAGAGTCATAACCAGAATAAAAGTCGCTTATAAGAATTCCTTTAAAATCTTTAAGTAATGGATGTAAAAAATAAGATTTACGTGTTGGTCTGTATAAATAATAAACCTGTTCCATATTTGTAAAAACCCAAACATAACCGCTGCCTTTTTGGAAATTTACTTTAGTCTCATCTACATGAATAAAATTCCCCCTAATAATCTTGTTTAATATTTCTTCATAAGTATCTCTATAATATCTTGCTGCAGCTATTTTAAATCTCCAAATTTGTCTATTATCTAATGGCAAACCAAAGTAATCTAATGCTATCCTTGCAATATTTTCCATGCTAATTTGGTATGCAACATGTTGATGCATAGCCCACGAAATTAAATTATGACCAAATTTAGGAAATCTAATAGGTTTCGAGGGGTCTTTTTCTGTTACATATCTTTTGCAAATATATGGATAATCGTATGCGGATGTAATGTTCTTTTTAATCCCATACGGAGAAATATGCAAATCAAAACAGGTTCTGCATGTGAGTTTATGTCTATCGCAATATTTTGAAGGATTATGGCATTTAAAATACCTTTTGGGATAGTAGTTGATAATTTTATTTGATTTGTATTTCTCTTTTGTTATTACTGGTTTTTGTCTTTTAATTTTCTTTATATTATCATTGGTTCTAAAGAAAATCTTATTTCTTTGATATTCAAAATAAGCACATTTTGTAATTACTTCTATGTCTTCTGAAACGAACTTTTTATCTAACCAAGGTTTATCTTCATTATCTTTTATATCTTTAACTAGAGATATATTTTTTGATTCTTCATCACCATAATATTCTTTGCCGAATATTTTATAAATAAAATCTGTAATAATTTTTAATGCAACACAATCTTCAGAATTATATTCTATTAATCTTTTCTTAAGGGTTAAATCTTTAGACATATCCCATTTTTCTCTCCAAACAATACTTTGTATTCCAGAAGAATTTACAATAGACCAAGAACAGCCAAGATATTTTCCGATATCTTTTAAACTATTAGAATATGTTGGAAAATAAATATTTTTATAGATTACATCGAGAATATTGGTTGATTTATAAAGAAGCAAATCTGATATTTCTTTATTGATTTTAAGAGTAGAAATAATTCTTTTAAATATTTTTAACTCATATTTCCCATAATAAAAAATATGGGCATCATTCAATTTGTCCAGTATACTTAAAAATTCCATAAATATGACTTTTTCATCATATAGATTATCTGCCCAAAGTGAATGTATTTTAATGTTATCATTATCAAATATATGTATACCAATTAAATAAACTGAACTTCCGTCTGAATTACCTTCCATATCAATGAAAACTTTGGTTTTAGCAGTAGGCATTTCTAATTTGTCATATAAATATACCTTGTTATCTCTTAATGCTAACGCTTTGAGTGAAGAGTAATAAGGAGTTTCTTTAGTTTTAACTCTTTTACCTCTCTTTTTTGGATTGAATGTATATGATAATTGTTTAACCGTAAATATTCCTTTCTTTTCATATCCTAATTTTTCCCTCTCTCTAATACTACTTAGCAAACTTAGATCATCTTTTTCAATAAGCTTAGAATGACAAAATTCTTCGAACTCACAAATTTTACAATGATCATGTTTATGGGGCAAAGGTTCACTTACTTTTTTATAGATCTTTTCTAAATCTTCTAAAAGTCTAGTAGTTTTAGATAAAAAGTAATTTAACTTTATTTTGATTGTTTTGAAATCGTTTCCGAAGTATATTTTAGCTTCTTCATTGTTTAATCCAAAAATTCTTTTCAAAATAAGACATTTAGATGATAAAATCATCTTTTCTTTTTTATACACTTTTTCATCAGAAACTAATAATACTGGAAAAATCTTTCCATTAACAATTTGAATAGCATCAAAAGTTATATCAAAATCACTATTTTTAATATTAATATCAAAAGAAAAATGTATCCCTTTCTTTCTTACACTTCTTGAAAATTCAAAATCATCGATTATTGATTTTTCACCATATTTTTTGATAATACCTTTTTTAAAATCCGATTTATATTTTTCTAGTAACTCACTCCGCATTATTTCGTATTCGTTTTTAATCCCCTGTCTTCCAGATAAAATAAGAAATGGTTTATACTTACAATTCAAATAGCTTTCAAGAAGAGTATTATTTATCATATATAATCAAGATATAGCAAATTTATCTGTTTTTCTATTTGCCAAACAAAAGATTTTATATACACTGGTTAAACGCTCCCCAAAAATGGTATTATAACTCTTGTCATAGTTTGTGTAATAGAGAGTATAACACAAAATGTAACATGCCCCCATGAGGCAATAACATTAAGAGATATTTTCACTCTTCAACTTCTTTTAATTCAACAATACTCATATCTTTGATTTTATCTGCATTTTTATTTTTCCAGTGTTTAAAAAATCCTTTTAAGCTGAAGTTTACTTTTTCTTTAGAATAAACTTTTCCTTTTGTTATAAAATAATTCTTATGGGCTTTTTTAAAAGATTCAAAATTTTCTTTCATTTTAACTTCAGGCCCTTTAATGAGAATTCCTTCTTTGCTTTTAACAACAAAATAATATCTTGCATCCTGTTTTTCATTATAATTGAAACCTTTGTCTTTTATATCAAACAATCTGTTTATTTCAGATGATAAATGATTGTAAAATTTAAGGAGTTTGCTTCCAGCTATATCCCCTTCTTGTTTGTTTGTTAAAGCCTGAATTAAAATAAATTCATATTTGTTTTTATCTGCTTTTTTCTTTATTTCATTCAAGTCTTTTTTATGCAATTCAAATGCTTCTTCACTTGGATTTTTCAGAAACTTTTTACAGCAATCTTTAAAACGCAAAAATGTTTCTTCATTTAAAGCAGCAAGAACATTTCTTTGTTTGAATACAGGATCAACAAGAACTATTGGAGAGGCTAATTTTGAAGAATTAATATTCATCATTATTTCTTTTTTATTTTTATAGTGTTTTTCAATGTCAATTATTATTTTATCTTTATCTTTTTTATCTTCCTGTTTATGTTTTGCAATTTCTTTTATGAATTTTAAAAGACTTTTATAGTTAAAGATTAATAATTCTAATCCATATCCGGAAAAACCTTTAATATAACTTTCAGCTCCATAACAATGGCAGGCATAAGCAAATTCTTTTGCTAAGCGAATATTATCCAATAATTCTTTATTTTTAACATTTTTTTTAATATAATTAACATGGCTATAAGATAAATCAGTTATATTCTCTGCTTCTCTTGGATTCTTTACTTTTATGACTGGAATTATTTCCAAGTAAAAGTGTTTTCCTGCTTCTGTTTTAATCCTGAAATAATCTCTTGATCCATGAATTTTTTCAAAATTTGATCTCATCCTAATTAAAATTTTTTCTAAATATCTGGAAATATCTTCATTTTTATATTTTTTATCAAATCTTACAAAAACATCAATATCATAATTGTCTCTTCTTACAATAGTTTTTTTTGCAAAACTTCCTCCAACAAAAACTTCTAAGTCTAAATTAAGGTTTTTGTATTGCTCTTCAAAATCAACTAAAAACTTTTTTAAAAAAGCGTCTATTTCATTTAATTCAGCGTCTGAAGGAGAAATTCTTTTTAATACATTTTTTAGAATTGATTGAATAGGTTTATTTGGCATATATTACTAAGCTTTTTCGTGTTTTTTAATCTTTCGAGATTGTAAGCTAAGTCGCTAACTTAAAATAGGCTCGATACTCTCGCGAACATCATTAACAATTAATATTCATCTGCGACAAAAGGAGCAGCAATTTATAATATATTTAACAATTTTTGATTTATATTTTTACTTTACAATTCCAATACTCGGTTTATTATGGTCCTTTAATCTTTTGGTTTAATGTTGTAGCTAAATCAATAATATATTTTCCTTCTTCTAATTTATATACCAATGGTCTTTTTTTATTGAATAAATTTACAACGTCTAATTCAAATTTTCCATCCGCAACAACTCTTATTGATTCAAAGTCAAGTATAACCGGCATTTCTTCATCAACTATTCCAGCCATTTCCCTAACATCTTTTTCTATTCTCTTTTTATCTTCTTCAGGAATTACTTGGGCAGGTTTATCCTGCCTTTCTTTTATTTTCTGAAGTTGCTCCTCTCGGATATAATAGAAAAACTTTTTTCCGCAATCCCCACATCCTTCAAGAATCTCTTTACTTCCAGTCTCAATAAACTTTCCGCAATGAACACATTGATGCATTTTACAATTACTCTTTTTATTATTTTATTTACTATGAATCAAAAGAACTTGAAGCTTATAATATTTTCCATTATTTTTTGCCAGTATTAAGATAGCTTTATGATTACCTAATTTGTTATTAAAAGAGTCTATAATCTATAAAATCAATCCTAAATCAAATTAATGTCATGCTTTAAATTTCTTTGTAAAAATAAATATAATAATTTTCCTAAAAGTGCTATTTAATTTGTAACTTAATAATCATCCATTTAAAAGAAGTTCAATCTTTTTTGGATTTCTTTTCATTTCTTTGACAATAGAAGCAGGCCCTATAATTGTTATGGCATTTACATTTCCTCCAGTCAAGAAATTCGCCATTCCAAACTTCATTTTATCATAAATGTTTCCTTCATCATTTCCAGTAATAACAGCAAGTTCAATGCCTTTAAAATTAGCTACATGGCCTATCATAGCCATTGTGTCTCCGATAAGCCTTGCTTCTTCATCTGCTTTAAGTTTTCCCTGTAAAATTAATATATTATTTCCCAAAACTATTGATAAAATTTTTTTAATTCTTTCATCGCTGTCTAAATCCTTTATTTCTGAGTAGGGAAGGAATTGAATAGAAAACCCTTTAATTCTTCCCAGATCCTTACCTCTTTTTCTTTTTTTCATTTTTTAATTAAGTTTTTTTTGTTTTTAATAGTTTCCTTTTATAATTTATTTTACAAGTTTAAACAGAGATTCATAAAATTCTTCTAAATTTTCTCCATATTTAGCTGATAAGCCTATTACTTCATATTCTGGAAATGCAGATTCTATCTTTTTTATATCTGCTTTTTTTAAGTCAGTTTTATTCGCCACAATTAAAACAGGAATTTTTCTTGCAACCAAGTTTCCTATAATAGTAATATTAACTTGATTATATGGATTTTCTGTAGCATCCAATACAATTACAACAGCATCCATATCATCCAGCCATTTTATGCTTTCAATAACTCCTTGGGTAGCTTCTTTTGCCCTTTTTTTAGCATCTTTTTTCTTCATATTATATTTTAAGAAATCTTCATAATCAATTTTTGTAGCTATTCCAGGAGTGTCAACAAGTTTAAACATCAGCTTTTTGCCTTTATATTCAATTTCAACTTTTTCTTTAAAACCAACTTTCCTTGTTTCATGGGGTATTTTGCTTACTTTTCCAATTTCTTCTCCTGTAAAATCCTTGCAGATTCTATTTGCTAAAGACGTTTTTCCAACACTCGGAGGCCCGTAAAAACCAAGTTTAATATCTTCCTTAGATTTAAACATCTTTGAGAAAATACTCTTTATAAAATTTTTAAACACCTTTATAACCATTTTATAAAATCTTTTTCTTTATTATTAAAGTTTTCTGTGTTAAATTATACCCTTATATTTCTATTAAAACCCAATAATTTGTTTATTCTCGTCAATAATACTGATATTTCTATACTTTTAACTAATTATTGTGTATTTTGCATACTTTTTATAATTTATGACAAGTATTATTTAATTTTATTAAGTGTCATCTTTATCATAACTTAAATAACCCTCTCGTTTTATATTAATATCTTTTGTATTGCAGATTTGGCTGCACCGTTCCTACTATTCTCTTATCATAATGAGGCATTGTTTTTTTCCTGAAGATATTCAAAAGCCAATCCATAGGAATTTCAAACATTCCTGTTCTTTTTCCATAATATTTTCTTATTGCATATCTGATTTGTTCATTATTCCATCCTGATTTTTTTAGACTTTTAGAAATTATTGAATCATCAGTTCCTTTAATTTTCTCCTGATGAACATAATTAAGAATATTAAACAGATAATTTCTGTTTGTGAACAGATAATTTTCATATCTTCTTTTATACCATTCTTGCGTTATAATATATATAACAAAAAAGAAGAGCAGCAATCCTGTAATTATCCAGGAAATTAATCCATATGGCTTGCAGTCACTAAAGCAATTTCTCCAGTTTTCTCCATTATCCTTTTCGCATTTATTATCTTTTACACATAGTGGTTTGCCTGGAGCTGAAACATTAAGATTTTTTAATCTTGTAGTAACATAAGCGTCAATATCATAAAAATCAATTTCTTCAGTAGTAGAAAAAGAAATATCCTGCTGGGGTTCAGTTATTTTAATGTAAATATCATTAAGAGCACGTTTTTCATTATAAGCTTCTTTAAATTCAATATCTTTGAAATCTTTCATAATTAAATAAACTTCATCGCTTAAATCAGGACTTTTCTTTTTTACATTTAGTGTTATCACATTCACTAAAGTTTCATTTCTATCATCATAAAAAGCAGAAACTTTATCATATGAGATTTTTGTCTCTATATTGTCTATATACCATACATTTATTGCATTTAGATAATCCTCTTCAGCAATATCACTATCTAAATCACTTCCAATTTCATTTAAAACATTTAAGTCTACATTTTCTATATTTAAAATAACTAAGTTTGAATCATCTTTTTCAGAAGAATAAATTGAAAAAGGCAGATCAACATCTGACAATCTGTTTACAACATTCACATAATCTTCATCGCTTGAAGCAGATTCATAACTTCTTTTTATTGCCTTTAATTCATCTTCAGTTTCAGATAAATTTAATTGATTATTAATTTTTCTTTTGGCAAATTCAGGATAAACTTTTACATTTTCATTTAATTCTTTTAACTGCTCAAGTTTTTTATTAAGGGTATTGTTTGCGATTTTATCTGGTTTTTCAGAGGCAATATTGAATCTTTTTGACGAATTCATATTTTTTTCATCAACAACTGTTGCTGTTAATATAAAATTTCCTGTTGTGTTATATTTATAGAGAATAATATTTTTAGCTGTTGTTTTTTTATCTCCATTTCCAAAATCCCATATATATTTTGTAAGATTTAGATTATTTGGAGAAGTTGCATTTAAATAAAATGTTCTTTCAACAGCTGCAGGAACTAATAAGGGAGTTAATGAATAAATTACAGGAGCTTGAACAATAGTGATTTTCTCTGAGAATATTTTATTATTTCCTAAAGATAATGTAAAAGTATAATTCCCATATTCAGAAGGCAAAGACAAATTTAAATAATCAAGATATAATCTCTGAAAATTGCTTGTTATTTTTGATGAGGCAGAAGATATATCATAAAAATCTTCAGTTGAAGTAGTTGCTCCTGATTTTTTATAAAGTATTTCGCCATTAGTTAAAGTAATTTGCTGTTCGTTTTGAATCATAGCACCTTTGAATTTTATAGGTACAATGCATCCATTTGTGCAGTTTCTATTAATACCATACTGGTTTTCAATATAGTCCTGAATCATTCTAGAAAATATTACATTATTCGGCAATTCACCTTCTATCTTAATTGTTCCGACATTTCCAAATTGTTTTCCAGTTGCAAAAATCTTAAATGAAAGCATAGGATTATTTGTTGTACTTAATGAAGGTATTCCTGTAAATCCGCACCCTTGAGAATTTGAAGGAGTATATCCTTTTATTTTATATCTAATATCACTATTGCTTTCAGCATTAATACAAACATAATATTCTTTATTTTTTGTTGCTAAATGATTAATTGTACATGAAAACTCTCCTTCTCCGCCTTCATTTAAAGTTATAGGAAGCTCGCATCTTCCTAAGCTTCTGTAATTGTCTGTAGTAAATAATTCCATTTTTACAGGGCTTTGTCCTTTTTCTCTTTTTATCCAGGCTCCAACCTCAAATGCAGGAGATTCAGAAAGATTTATTTTTTGGCAGGCAGTATTTAATATATATAATTCTGTTACTTCATTTTCATTAAAACATCCATAACTTTTTGTATTAAGACATGATGCAGAAGCAGAATTATTATTTCCCATGTCAACAACGTCATCATTAAGAATATCTACTTTAATCTGATTAAAACAAGAAGCTTGGGCATTGCTATTCATAGTAAATTTTGCAGAATTAATAGGATTTGAATCTAATAAACCAGTTAACTTAAATCCAATAATCTTTTCTTTATTGTTTATTGAATCTAAAACAAATGTTTTTGAAGTGCTTGGAGCTGAAGCAGAATATGCTGTTTGGCAGTTTATTGGAACACAGCTCTTTTTTGCATTTATTATATTGAGAAAATCTATTAATTTAATAGAACTTCCATAATTAGATGTAATTAAAGCATCTGAATTTTCATCACTTACAGAAATATTTACCCATCCTCTTAAATAATCTCCTTTTGAATATGTTTTATCTAAACTATAATTTCCTATAGTTAATGATGCAGAAGCAAATGATACAGATAAAATAAGTAAGTTAATTATGGAAATTATCATTGCAAATAAACTTATTGTATATACCCCATAATCTGCAAAAAATAACCTCTTTTTCCTCACCATCTTTTGTTATCGAATAAATGGTTAAATGTTTATAAATTTATCTTAGATGTTGAATAGTTTCACAATCAATATATAAATTCACAATCTACATCAAATGATAAGTATCTCATAATTTTGACTTACAGCGTTTATATACTGATAATCAAAGTAATTCAGTATCCTTAATATCAAGAACCCTCAAAGTGGTTCTTGATGTAATATAAACTTTAACCGATAAGTATTTCTTATAAAAAAACTAGGGGTGGTTATGTATATCCACCCCAGATATTCCGTGAGGAATATCTTAATTGATAACAGGAATTGGGAAATATATAA
>Ga0209542_10017769_pt1 | contig 11605 bp, 10 predicted proteins | sample RifCSPhighO2_01_FD_184028 | JGI IMG/M metagenome (GOLD analysis project Ga0209542, IMG submission 184028) | Soil microbial communities from Rifle, Colorado - Rifle CSP2_plank highO2_0.1 (SPAdes) (version 2) | ecosystem: Environmental > Terrestrial > Deep subsurface > Rock core/Sediment ...
TATATTTTATGTTACGGCAGTTTTTCAGCTTGTCGAGGGTCGGTTTCAGGGCCGTCTCATCTTTTAGATCCGTTACTATGAGATCTGCTCCTAGTTTAGATAAAAATTTCACAACTCCCAGTCCCCGGCCAAGCAAACCCAAGCCCATTACGGTTATTTTTTTATTCTTAAAGTATTGTTTATAGGCGGGAGTCATATTTATGTTATTATTACCACAATGGACACTATTTTCCTAGACTATATACGCTGGCATTTTTCAGTCGCACCGCCAGAGATACTGAATATAATGCGGAATTATATGAAGGCCTCATGGCATCGCTTTTTGATAGCCAAGCATCTTCAAACATTGTTTTCTCCGTGGCATAGGCAGAATCCGTCGGATTTCGGAAAACGAGAGCGGACATTCGGCGATAAAATGCTGGATGCTCTAGCCGATATTTATATTCGCTTGATAGCCGCAAGTATCAGGTCGATAATAATTGTTTCAGGATTAATATGGCAGCTAGTTCTGTTTATAGCTTTTATGCTGTTATTGATAGTCTGGATTGCTTGGCCGGCAGTATCTGTATTTTCCATTATCTATGGTATCGAATTATTGTTATGAGTCCCGTTAGAAATAACCCTGACGGGTCTGTAGTACAGAGTTGGAATTAATGCGTAGCTTGTTATTTCTGCCACCGGTCGAAGGTGGGTTGTGTAACAACTATTTCTAACGGGATGAATTTCAATCTTAGAGGAGCTCAAATATATAAGGCAGTTATTTTTTATAAGCTTTTTCCAAAGAGACTTTTAGTATTTTATAAAATCCTTTTCTTTGTTTTGGGCCTATTACCTTTTGTTATCAGTATATTAAATTCTGCTATCGAGTATCAGATTAATATGGGGCTAGGATGGTCATTCATATTCTTACCATTAGCTTTCAGCGTCCTATTCTTTGAATTATTCGGGAATTATTATCTAAGGTACCCAAAGATTAAGAGTACCGACCCGCGCTCCGCCGACCGCGTGTCGCCAGAAGCTTTAGCGGTGGCGCAAGGCTATGGCGAGGCGAGTAATATCGCCGAATTTATTGAGTTTGAACTGGCGGATATCTTTAACAATACCCTCACTCTCTCCATGAGAGCGGGAGAAGAGGCTCTCTCAGTCAGGACCTTTGCCTCGGTCCTTATTAGTGATGACGGAGTGGCTAAGGTTCTAAGGAGGGCTATTCCTAATTTCAGCGTATTAGTTAACCAGTTAAGTCAGTCTCTAAAGGTTAACTCGGCACCCTCTTTAAGAATCTCCGCATTGAGTAGACAAAATATCTCCCCCGAAGTTATGAAGATGCTGGAGGAAGCTATAGCTGTCAAAGATAGGCATGGCGGATATAGGATATCCGTCCTCGATATGCTGGCGGTGATGTTTGATTATAATGATGAGTTTAGGCAATTTGTAATAAGCCAGGATCTGGACAGGAACGATCTCGAAGAGCTTGCCGATTGGTATGAGCACATCTGGACTTTCTGGAGAGAGAATAATAAATTTTGGAGTCTGGATAACCTCTTGCGCCAGCCGCCTATCGGCCGAGAGTGGGTATTCGGCTATGCCCGTTATTTAAAATCTTTTGCGGTTAATATTACGGATAAGATGGAGTTCTCCAAGCCCAGCCTGCGTCTAATGATAAGAGCAAGAGAGATAGAACAGATAGAACAGGTATTGGCGCGTTCGGGAGAGAATAATGTCTTGCTGGTTGGGGAAGAAGGAGTCGGCAAGGAAACGATAATTATGGATTTTGCCGAGATGATAGCCAAAGGCAAGGCCTTGCCTCAGTTAAATTATAAAAAAGTTTTTGATCTCAATCTTGCGCTCGTTGCGGGGTCTTCTAAGGATATAACCGATGTTCAGAATATTTTAGTATCGATTCTTAATGAATCCGTTAAAACGGGCAATGTAATTTTGATTCTCCGTAATTTCCACGATTTTATCGGCGAGATTAGTGGAATGGGGAGAATTGACGTTTCAGAAATACTGGTTCCTTATCTTAAGTCCGGCAGCATTCAGGTTATTGCTACTACCAACCCTTCGAGTTTTCATAAATATATAGAAAACAGATCGGAGCTTACGGATGTTTTTGAGCGGATAAATATTTTTGAACCGAACCGAGTTGAAACCATGGAGATAATTGAAGAAGCAATACCGGGGCTAGAAGCTAAATCCGGAGTATTAGTAACATACGGAGCCATTAAGGAAGTAGTAGATGGAGCGGATAAGTTTATAAGAACTGCTCCTTTTCCTGAGAAAGCATTCGATCTTCTCTCCGAAACGGTTTCTTATGTTGTCGCTCAAAAAAGAAAAATAATTCTCAGGCAGGACGTTGACGAAGTAATAAGCCGAAAGACAGGCGTTCCTCTTGGACCGATTGTTGGCGAAGAAAAGGATAAGCTGGCTAATCTCGAAGAACTGATGCATGAAGATATTGTCGGCCAGGACAGGGCGGTTGAGGTTATTGCTTCAACAATGAGAAGGTTGCGAACAGGTTTGGCTAAGCGTGGAAAGCCGGCGGGGGTTTTTCTCTTTGTCGGTCCTACCGGTGTCGGTAAAACGCTGACCGCAAAAATATTAGCTAAGACGTATTTTGGTTCTAAAGACAGAATGCTCAGATTCGATATGTCGGAGTATCAGGAGCTGGAATCGCTGGACAGGTTTTTAGGTTCTACCAGAACTAATGAACCCGGTCAATTCGTAACTATGGCTAGAGATAATCCGTTCTCCCTTATACTTCTCGATGAGTTGGAAAAGGCGGATAAAAATATTTTAAATATATTTCTGCAGGTTTTTGACGAGGGTCATCTTACGGATGTTTTTGGGAGAAAAGTCGGATTTGAACAGAACATAATAATCGCCACATCTAATGCCGCCGCCGCTTTTATCAGAGAGTTGGTTCAGCAAGGGATGGATCCGTCTCTTGAGAAGGAAAGAGTTGTGGATGCTTTAATAAAAGGAAAATATTTTAGTCCGGAATTTCTTAACCGATTTGATGAGATTGTAATATTCCATCCCCTATCGCAGGACCAGGTAGGTAAAATTACTGGGCTGTTAATGGAATCTCTTGCGCGCAGATTAAAAGAGCAGGGATATATTTTTAAACCTACCCAGGATGTTGCAGATTACGTAGCGAAGGCCGGATTTGATCCTCAATTCGGTGCGAGACCGATGGAGCGGGTCATCAGAGATAAGGTTGAAAACTTAATAGCTAAGAAAATTCTTGAAGGCAGTATTAAAAAAGGAAGAGAGTTCAGTCTTTCGGCGGAGGCGTTGAAATAGGATAGACTAGGGCATAAATAAACTAAATTAGATAAATCAACGGCTCACCATGTGAGCCGTTGATTTATGTGGACTTAGTTAAAAAGAATTGGAACGCAATAGAAGACTATATTTTTGAATCATATCAACTAATAAAATCCCAACAAGTAGCCTTTAAAGCGAAGGAAAAGCCTGAACTATATGGGTTAAACAGTACCACAGGAGAGAAGTAGAACCTATACCATCAATGCCATGTCCTCGTTAGCGATAAGGGTAGGGGTTAATCAAGTAAAGTAGTAAATGCACAAGAAGTGCATTTAAAGTGAATTTGGGGTGTGAGTTTATAAGACTATTGTTTACTTATAACCCTTACCAGAGTTGCTGAATCAGATGCTTCACATCCACAGCCCACCATTTCATAGTCATCAATTACAATTGTTGCCTTACCTCTACCTTCCTGACTAAAGACCTCTTTAACTAATGGCATGCTTTTATTATTAAAGCAAAAATACAGATAGTTTTCATGTCCAAGTCTGGGTACTTTATTTTCTGATTCTTTATCAACGATAAAAGAATAAATACAACCAGGACCAGGGTCGTAATTTACCGAATAAGTACCTGATATAGTAGCCTCGCCATCAAATTTAACTCTTAAGTTCTCGTCATGTATTTTGTCGTTACGGTCAGAAAAGAATGGTTCTATTGATAAAACTTTCATGGTACCGATATAATCACCAACTTTGAAAGGCAAACTAAACCAAGAAGCAAATTCAGGCTCAATAAACTTAAATGTGGAGAGGATTTGGTCAAAGATTTCAGTATTATTACCCTCTTGAGTATTGAATTGAATTTGAATATTCTCCAGAGATTTGTCCTTAAATTGGACGAGTATCCTATCCCTATTATTTCCACCCTTGAAGTTAATTCTTATAGCCTGTCTCCCGTCCACAACGATATCCTCTTCATTTATGGTTGTATCAATTCCAAACCCTAGTGGCGGTGTTTCTATCGTAAAGATAGACCCACCTTTATCCTCAATCGAAAAGTAAAACTCATCAATACTTGGAGTCCAACCAGGAGGATAACTAACCTGATACCTTATCCCATAGGTTGCCTTTTCTTTTGTATATGTTTTCCAACCTTCAAACTGACTGGATGGAGTTGGCGTAAGACCCAAACTAGGTCTTGGAGTAAATGTAGGAACTGGAGCAACAGAAACTTCAAATGGCCAAAGAGTAAAGTAATAAGCACTGGCAAAATAGCCAACAATAGCAATACCGATAACCACTGCGACTAAGACAGGAAATTTAAAAGACTTACTAATCGGGTGGTTAACTTTTAATGCTTCATCAATATCATTACCTCGCCACCCAGTATTTATAAGTTCCTGGCGGATTTGTTCATTATTCTTTCCTGACTGCCTCGCCTGTTTAATGTAGTTTAATAACTGTTCATTAGCCATAATATAATTATAGCCTATAATACCCAAAAAGTCCTAGTTATCCATCGTATAAACCCCCTCAACAGAAAAGAATCCTCATGGCGTAACAAGCCACAATAGATATATGATAAAGTCCTATCAAGGCTTTTGAGGTGTTGGCAGTATCTAAATCACAAGTGTGGACCCGGCGGTAATCGAAACCGCGCCTCGGCAATGCGAATGCCGCGTAATGCCACTTTACTACGGGCCCTTATTTAGGGTTTTCTAGCTCTTTGAACAGGTCTTCATAAGAAGGCTGGTTTTTCTTTTCGAGTATGTCTTGTGGATGTTCCTTGCAATCGCGGATCAGTCCTAGCAGTTCTTTTTTTGCTTCAATATTCTCTGTGTGAACCAAGAGATCTGTTCTAAGCGCAATTTCGGGATAAATATCAATAAGCCACTGAAGTAGATGCCTGCCTTCTATTTCTTCGCCAAGGTCATTATCAAAGTCTATTGCCTCTACTACCTCCCCGCTTTTAAGTGACTCTTCAATGAGTCTCTTAAATTCTGTAGAATTAGTAGCTATAACCCAACCTTCCGGGGCCCAGCCCAGCCTATCTGTATAAGCTTGATCATCTAAATATATTTTCATGGTCGGACCGCCGCGAATCGAACGCGGTCTACCACTACCCGAAAGTGGCGTACTACCGGCATACTCCGGTCCGTTACATCGATGCTGCTATTTTTTTCCCGTACTCCCGAATCCACCCCTGGTTTTGCTTTTCATCTTAGGAACTTCTTTCCACTCTGCCTTAATAAACTTAACAAATATCCCCTGCCCTATTCTTGTTCCGCGCTTTATTTTAACAGATTTTTTTGTGAAGTTAAGAAGGGGTATCTTATATTCATCTTCATCGCCCCGAAAATCGGAATCCCCTATGCCTATGCCATGAACGGGCATAACCCCTGATTTATGGGTTGAACCTCTCGCCGCAACAATCAAAAAGCAATCTTTAGGTGTTTCCACTGCAATATTAACAGGAACATAACCAATGGCACCCGGCTTAATTTTAGTTGTTTCTCTGGCCGATAGGTCAAATCCCGCCGCTCCCGCAGTCTTGTATTCCGGCAAAGGCAATTTTTTATCAAAACGCTTAATCTTTATTTTATTCATCTTTATCCATTTTTAGCCTTTGTTTTTTGAGATAGTTCAGCATTTGATTAGCGGAAGAAGCATCTCCGGTCATCATCCCAAGAACTCGAAATGAGCCTTGGTCGAATACATCTTCTATTAACTTAGCAATCTCCCGAATGTTTCCGGTAAAATGTGCTTTAAAAAATAACTCATAGACTTGTTCCACCGGCTGGGCAGTATCAGTAGCTATTTGTTCTACTAAATATTTTAGAACACGTCTTTGATGTCTGTATGATCGTGCTATCCATTTTTTCCCGTCGCGGCTTATCCACTGGATTTCCTCTGATGGGAATCTCTTATTCCTTGCCGCTTCCTGTTTTAACCTTAGGGCTTCATCTGATTTAAGCCATTCCAATTCTTCGGTGACAGATACATCGGCTGAGCCGGCAGCTATCTCGTTCTCGTATCTTTGTTCAAGTTCCAACTACCACAGCTTCATTGAGTCCCCTGAAGCTTTCATACCATTCATCTCGATCATTATTTCTATAGCCCTCCGATATCATTAATCCTATTCTTCTGTAGGATCTTTCGGTTTCTTCTTTGCCGTCCTTCCCTTTGTCATGCGGGCATCAAGCGATAAAAAACCTTTAAGGTGGCTCATCTCATGGAACAGTAGGGAGGCGGAGCTTAGTTTATTATCTGAATAGCGCAACTTATCCGCATCTGCAAATATAAGCTGGCGTCGGTAATCGTGAAATGCCGTAAAGGGTTGAGCTGACAGTTTTCTGAATAACTCAGGAGGAATTATGTGTATGTTTTTTCCAGGAACATCAAAAGCGGGTAGTCCATATTTTTCACGTAGATTGTTTATGACTCGATTCGCTGTTTCAATAAAATCAAGTTCAAAAGTCCGTTTATCATACTCAAGATTTTTAATCTGTTCTAATAGCTCGTCCGATAATTCGGTCAACTCTCCTTCACGGAATTTTTGTTGAAATTCATCCGAAATTCTTTCTTTTACTTCTTCGGGTAAGTTGCCATAAACAGGAATCGGAGGCCTCTCGAATTGTGGTGGTTTTTCGGACATGTTTTTATTAGGATATGAACCTAACTATCGAGGTTGAACCTCGATAGGATTAGACATAATATTTTTTCATTCTTTCCTTTTCCTCTTCGTCTATGGCTTTCTCAATTTTTCCCAAAGCCTCCTTTAGCTCCTCGGGAGATTTTTTATCCAGCTCGTGAATCCTTTTTTTGAGATAATCCTTTTTGTTCTTCGTAGGATCGTCCAGTACTTCAGCCAGAAGCGAATTCAATATAAGCCCCACCTTCGGACCCGGTTTAACGTTTAGTTCCTTCATTACGTCTTCCCCGTTAACTTCAATCATCTTGGCGGATATAGGGTCATGGGAAACTTTGTCTATTATATATTTAAGATGCCTTAGTTTGTAGGGCACGGCTTTTGGTCTTCCGGAGCTAACTCTGTCCGCTTCGCGTACCTTAATCAAATCTTCGACATTGTCCAGTCCGATATTTGCAATAAGTCTTCTTACTGATGATTCGGTTACTTCCCCAACATTGTAATAGAACATATGAAATCGAACCATCTTAATTATTCTTTCGGATATTAAATTTGGGAATTTTAATCTTTCCATAATCTCTGCGACAATTTTCTCACCTATTACTTCGTGTCCATAAAATGTTGAATGAAGTCCCTCGCCTCTTTTTGAGCGTGGCTTGCCGATGTCATGAAACAATGAGGCAAGCCTGACGGCTAAAGAATATTTTTTTTCTGAAGTATATTGTAATGTTCGGGTATTATGTTCCCAGACCGTATATATGTGGTGAAGATTTTGACCGACTCCTATTCCTTCTCTTAGCTCCGGCAATATATATTGTAGTAATCCGGTTTCCTCAAGAAGTATTATTCCATTGTAAGCATTGCCAGATTCTATTATTTTGATAAGTTCATCTCGAATCCTCTCTTTAGATATGGCTTTCAGCCACTCAGAATTTTCCTTAATTGCTTTTAGTGTCTCTTCCTCAATCTCAAAGCTTAGCGCAGTAGCAAAGCGTACTGCACGTAACAGCCTCAAGGCATCTTCAGAAAATCTTTCCTCCGGTTTGCCGACGGTTTTAATCAGTTTTGCCTTTAAATCCTTTTGGCCTCCGAACATATCAATAATATCCCCATCCAATCCCATCGCCATAGCATTTACCGTAAAATCACGACGGGATAAATCATCTTCAAGTTTCTTTGCAAACTTAATTTCATCAGGATGACGCTTGTCGGCATATTTTCCTTCAATGCGATAGGGAGTAACCTCGACGATGGCTATCGAAGGATTATTCGAGCCTGTTTTTATTCCTACAGTACCAAATTCATTCTCGTAGACGTGTTCCGAAAATAGCTTTTGTAGCTCTTCTGGTCTAGCGTTGGTAGTAATATCCCAATCTTTCGGCTCTTTATCCATCATTAAGTCTCTTACGCAGCCACCGACAATATAGCCCTCATATCCGGCTTTTTGAAGTTTCGCTAGTACACTTTTTATTTCTTGGGGTATTTGCACGAATCTCGGTGCCCTCGGAGGGAATCGAACCCCCAACTATCCCTTAGGACGGGACTGTTATAATCCATTTAACTACGAGGGCGATTAGTAGTTAACCCGCTAATTATGTCATAAATGTCATTTAAGCTCAATGCTTGTTTATTGCAAACTGTTGAACATGGATGAGCTCTATGGTACAATAAAGATATGTATGATTTTAGAAACAAGGCGGTAATGTTACGCAAGAACGGTAAAACATATTCTGAGATTGCCATCCTGATACCTAAAGTCTCAAAAAGCACACTCTCCTACTGGCTAAGCGACCTAAAACTATCTGATAAACAAAAAGAAAAGTTATCCCAAAATGTAAATAGAAAGTTGATTAAAGCACGAGGCGTAGCGTTAGAGATAGCCAAAGAAAAAAAGATTAAGTATCTTGCCGATATAGAAAATGATAATAATTACATCTCTAAATTATTGGCGAACAAGCGTGTTGCAAAGATTACCCTTGCTACGTTGTATTTAGGAGAGGGTTCAAAGGCAAGGCGCTCATCTTTATCTTTTGGAAATTCTAACCCCAATATTATAAATTTGTTTTTAAAGTTAATGCGTAATTGTTATGATATTGATGAATCTAAATTTAGATGTACTATTCAGTGTAGAGCAGATCAGGACATATCTCATCTTGAAAAATTCTGGTTACGCTTAACAAAGATTCCCAAAAAGCAGTTTTATAGAACCCGAGTCGATCCCAGAACTATCGGAAAGCCATCATTAAAACCAGACTATAAAGGCGTTTGTAGGCTGGATTATTTTTCGGCCAGGATATATAATGAGCTACTTGTGATGGGTAGAATAATAAGTAAATAAGGGCCGTTAGCTCAGCTGGTAGAGCGTCTGCATGGCATGCAGAAGGTCAGCGGTTCGAGCCCGCTACGGTCCACATAGCTCAAATCCGCATTTTAAGCGGATTTGACTTTTAGTTGACTTGATGATATAATTAATTCAGACAATACGTTGCTGTTTAGACTATCTATTATGTATAAATTTAGGTCTAAAATATCAATTTTTTCATTGATAGCGCTTATTACGCTTACTTTTGGGTGTAGTAATGTTTTTGCTGGCAGTGCTCCCTGGGTAACTACGGGCACAGCCGATATTATGTCTGCCAGTAGTGTAACCTTAAATGGAACTTTTAGCTCTGATAGTAGTCGAACGACAGCTTGGTTTCAACTTGGCACTGACTCATCTTTCGGTATATTTAAGACCGTTTATCCGGGAATAAGTGGTAATGCGATGTGGGCCGGAGTTATCAATCTCCAAGAAGGAGCTACTTATTATTTCAGAGCTGTAGCCCGCAATACTAGTGGAATTACGTATGGCTCTAGTAATAGTTTTAAAATGCCGGAGGCCCTTAAGAGCGGTATTGGTTCGGGGAGTAGCTTAAGTTCGACCAGTGGGTCAGGAACGGGAACTCAATCCGGAGGAAGCAGCGTCGGTTTAAGTAGTCAGTCGGGCGGACAAGTATTGGGTTCGGGAACCTCTACGGGGAGTTCAACTTTATCTGGTAATAGCGGTACGAATGGTTCAGGGTTAATAAATGGAATTTCTTCCGGAATATCAGCTAACGGTATATCGACTGATCCGTCAAAAGTGCGACCTTCTTTTGCTTCTTTAGAGTATTCTCTTGAAGGCGAAGGTGCGTTAGTATTTATTGCTGACAGTATCCATCCTAAGCCTGGAGATGAATTTAGCTATACTATTGTTTATAAAAATGATACCTCGGATACTTTTCGAGATTCTAAGCTTAGAGTAATAATTCCGACGGAAGTTTCTTATATTGGCGCGAGTATTGATCCGCTATATTTAGGTGGTAATATCGTTGATTTTAATGTTGGTGATATCGAACCGGGTGCAAGAGGTGCAGTTGTGATGATTACAAAGATAAATGAAAACGTAAAATCGGGTTCTAACCTCGTATTTACTTCGGTATTAGAATATAAAAATAAATTAAATGTTCAGCTGTCAAAAGTATCTTACTTGACTCTTAAAATTGCTAATTCTAATAGTTCCCTCTCAGCTTCAGTTGGCTCTGTTTTCACTTCATCTGCCATTCTTTGGTTAATGTCTTTTGTACTGATTATTTCTTTAGGATTATTAATTGCACGATTTGTCATGATAAGAAGAAGAGTTTCGGTAAGCGTGGAAAAAAATGAAATCAAACAAAAAATGTCAGATTTTTTTGAAGGTAGGAATATACCGGCCACGTTTGAGCCAGTCGGTCCGGCCCAACCATTGAGTAGATAGAGAGATGGGCTCCCCACTTAAGTATTTTAGTGAATATTTAAGCGGGGGGCCCATAGCTCAAACTGGTTAGAGCATCCGGCTCATAATCGGATGGTTGCAGGTTCGAGTCCTGCTGGGCCCACTTCTTCGCTCTTCGAGTCACGAAGTGCGAAGCACCATTCCATCTTTCGGGGAATGGTAAGTTCTTTGAATTAGAAGGAGAAGGACGATGTACGACAAGATTCTTACGTTCGTTTTTGTCGTGCTTGTACTATCGGTGATATCCTATGTCATTGTTCTGGGTGCGTTCGCCTCTATCAAGGTCACTGATTTTTTAAGAATAAGGCGAATCAAACGGACACTCAGGAATGGTCGGTAGTTGTGTGGCGGGGTGGCGAAATGGTAGAGCGCCCGACTTAAAATCGGGGGTCCGAAAGGACATTACGGGTTCGAATCCCGTCCCCGCCACCACTCCTTCGCTCCTCTGGAGCTTCGGAGTGCACAATATATTGGAGGCAGTCGGCTAAAAGCCGACTGCCTCCAACCAATATCTAATTCGTTATCTTTTAAGTGGAGGGGCTGGTAGCTCAACGGTAGAGCATCTGACTTTTAATCAGAGGGTTGAGGGTTCGATTCCCTCCCGGCCCACCACCTCCACTTGAAAGATTGCGATGAAGGTTTGTGCACGGGTAGCCAAGCGGTTCAAGACAGTCGGCCTATAACCGACATTATCGCCAGATCGGCGTAAGATCGGGGGTTCGAATCCCTCCCTGTGCACCAAAACTAACTTTGTCGGAATTGACTGCTCCGCGCGGGCTAACGCCCGCGCTCCGCAGGGCAAAATCCGCTTTTGTTTTCGCCGTAAAATCCCAGAGTTCGCCCCAATTGATTGAAAGCGTTTTGTCCTTGATTTCGGGGTTAGAGCCGAGGGAA
>Ga0209542_10017770_pt1 | contig 11605 bp, 11 predicted proteins | sample RifCSPhighO2_01_FD_184028 | JGI IMG/M metagenome (GOLD analysis project Ga0209542, IMG submission 184028) | Soil microbial communities from Rifle, Colorado - Rifle CSP2_plank highO2_0.1 (SPAdes) (version 2) | ecosystem: Environmental > Terrestrial > Deep subsurface > Rock core/Sediment ...
AGGAGGGGATCCAATAATATATCCAATGTTGGATTTTGAATAGACGTGGATTATTATCCCCACTAGGTTGGATAATTAGATTCCTGCCTACGCAGGAATGACTATAAATATGATATGAAAAAAATATTTGTATCAGTAGCAATTTTGGTATTATTAGTCGTAGCTGGTTTGGGTTGGTGGAATAGCCAAATCGCACCAGTTAGCAATGACAGCGCGACAAAGGTAGTAGTGATTCCAAAAGGGGAAGGGATTTCGGCTGTCGCGGAACGTTTGTATTCACAAGGTTTAATTAAATCCGCTTTGGCTTTTAAAATCTACGCCAAGTTAAATAATCTAAATGGTAAAATCCAAGCCGGTTCTTTTAAGCTCTCTCCATCAATGTCCCTAAAAGATGTATCCGATGCTTTAACCAAAGGGACAGATGATGTTTGGGTGACTTTAGTTGAAGGTTGGAGAGTAGAGGAGATGGTAGCCAGACTTAATGGAGAATTAGGAATGTCAAGCAATTCTGGGAATTGGAAGAATGCAGAATTTCTAAAACTGGCCAAAGAGGGTTATATGTTTCCGGATACCTATCTATTTCCCAAAGATGCCACAGCGGAGTTTGTTGCTAGTACAATGCAAAATACCTTTGAAAAGAGATATAACGATGATCTGAAATCTAAGATCAAAAAACAAGGATTAACTGAGACAGAAGGGGTGATTTTAGCTTCATTAGTTGAGCGTGAAGGTCGTTCTGATAAAGTTAGAACTGAAGTAGCTAGTATTTTACTGAAGCGCTTTAATATCGGAATGAAATTAGACGTGGATGCCACAGTCCAATATGCCAAAGATACCCAGGCTCTAAAAGCCGGACAGTTGGATAAATTTTGGAAGCCAATACTAAGATCTGATTATACCGAAATTATATCGCCATACAATACTTATCTCAATAATGGTTTGCCCCCAGCCCCAATCTGTAATCCTTCTCTAGCGAGTTTACAGGCAGTGGCTGATGCTAACCCCAATACCCCTTACCTATATTATTACCATGATCCCAAAGGTAATTCATATTATAGTAGAACTTTAGAAGAACACAATGAAAACGTCGCCAATCATCGTTGACATGAAACTGCTTTACTGCTATAAATAGCATATGAGCGAGTTAGATCCAGCACAAAGTACCTTCATGGTTGGGGAGAAAGTAAAAAGAAGTATGGTTGAACATGAAGTTTTAACCACTTTCGCAGAAGTAGCAGCTCCAACAATTCTGTTTCTGGCAGGTAAAATTTCTAAAAGACCTTTATTGGAAAAAATGGGCGAGGTATTAGGTTTAGCTGTTTTTGCACATCTTGGTAACAAACACATTGACAGAAACGTCGATTGGGTTGATTTTTAATGAACCTCAGAGAGTTTGACTATCGAGAAGAAACAGTGTCTTTAAAAGAGATTTTTCCTGGGTTGATAGATATAAACTCGAATAATTTTTACCAAAATTTTCGTGAGAGAAGTAACTTTGATGATCGACACGCTGAGATTTTGAATAATACCAAACAGCTTTGGAATTATGGCTACAAACAAATTTTAGATCGATTTGGATTTCACGAACCAGGATATGAAAAGTTCGCTGAACATTGTCATCAAATTACCCCTGCTTTAGGGGCTGTGCTTCTGGTTAATGGATTTAATGTAGCCTATCTTGAAGCCTATCGGGCTGATCCAGCAACCGGTGAAAAGATTGATCCGAAAGAAGAAAAATCAGAGATGAGGGAAGAGTTTTGTGGTATTGGCAGGATTCCCTACTGCTGTTTAGAAGTAGACATAAATGGAGAAAAATATTATATTTCGGGTAAACATTTAAAAGAGATTAATGGGGCAACTAAGGCACTACTAACACCAGATTGTTATCGTGATATGGTAGGAGTTTTCCCTCATCAAAATGATCCCAGCAAAAGTGGAATTTACCTAGCTCAAACTATGGATTTTCCTGGAGTGGAAAATGGTAAACCCTTTGTCTGGAAGAAGCAAAAAATGAACATGCGGACAGGAAAACCTGCTGAACCGGAAGAATTCTTCAAAACCTTCGCCCATATGAGGTTGACCTTCTGAAATCATAACAACTTGATGGACGATCGTACACCGAGTTGTGATGATTTGTTTTATTTCAGGTAAAATGTTACTATAAATTAATGCGCGGCTTTGCACCAATATTAGTTATTCTTTTAATAGTAGTTTTAGCCAGTATGGCGGCTGGAGGATATTATTTTGTAAAATTATCTAAGCCAGCTGAAGTTCAACCAGTTTACCAAACTCCTGCTTCCCCATCCTCTGTATCTGCTACTCCTGAATCCTCCAGCTCAGCGGATATGGCCAACTGGAAAACATATACAAATTTGGAACATAAGTTTTCTATGAATTATCCCGATAATAAAAAAATAGAAATAGGTAAAGAAAGAAACTCATGTAGAGAGACTGTAGTGGGAGAGAATTTGTTCTTTTATCCGGTGGAATATGTTGATGACCCTCAAAGTACTCATTTTCAAGGTGAGTTAATAATTAACATTGCTGTGCTTGACAATCCAGACAATCTTACACCCGAAGCATATCTTGAAAAGGAGTGTCCATGGAGACTCTCGAAAGAAAGGGTTGCTTTAAAGCAAAATATCGAAGTTGCAGGTATAAATGGGTTATTAATTGACGACACAATTGGTGCATATCAAATAGCTACTCGAGTAATTATTCCAAAAGGAAATAAGCTATATTATATTGACGGGCAAAGTTACCGAGATAATCAGAACAGTCTATTCAAAAATATTCTAACTACCTTTAAATTTACTCAGTAGTTTTATTAGATTCCCGCCTGCGCGGGAATGACAGAAGGAGACAAGAACATTGGGTGTTGACAGGGAGTGGTAGGGCATGTTAGAATTACTTTAGCTAAATATGAAAAAGAGGCGTACCATTGTGTATGCTTCTTTTTTGTTGTATCCGGCGCTGCCGGATCAAAACTGTCTAAAACGGCCATCTACTAATGTTGCAAGCAAGCGTATATCAGGACACTGACCGCAAATATTGGGGTAAGATTCAAGCTCTCAAACCAGAGCTAAATCTAATCCAACTTCAAATTGACTCCTACAATTCTTTCCTTACAACAGGAATTGCTGATGTCATTCAAGAAATCTCACCGATCGAAGATTTTACCGGTAAAAATTGGACTTTAGAATTAGGGGAATTTGCTTTTGACAAACCAAAATATAGTCCAGAAGTGGCAACTCTAAAAGGGGTCACTTATGATGCTCCGCTTCGGGTAAAAACCACTTTAACCAACAAACAAACTGGCCAAGTTTATACACAGGAAGTTTTCTTAGGTGATATTCCCCAGATGACTATTAAGGGCACTTTCATCATCAACGGTGTTGAAAGAGCGATCGTTAACCAAATTGTTCGTTCCCCAGGGGTATTTTACGGTGCGATTGATGATCCAATTTCTGGCCAAAGACTGTTTGCAGCTGAACTAAGGCCATACCGTGGTTCATGGCTCGAATTTTCGATCTCACGTAACAATGTTTTGACAGTGAAAATTGATCGTCGCCGAAAATTTGCTGCGACTACTTTACTTAGAGCTTTAGGATATGAGTCCGATGAAGAGATTATCAATTTGTTTAAGGATCTCCAAGACGAAGATCATCAACTAATTGAAACGACTTTAAATAAAGATTCAACTAAAACTACCGATGAAGCTTTGCTGGAAATTTTCCGAAAGATGCGACCAGGCGATCCAGTAGTTTTAGAAAATGCTAAAGGGCTTTTGGACGGTATGTTTTTCAATGCCAGGCGCTACAATTTAACCAAAGTTGGTCGTTTTAAGATCAATAAAAGACTGGGTTTAGAGATTCCCAATACTCCAGAAAATTGGATTTTAACTAAAGAAGATATTATCGCCACTATCCGCTACCTTATTAGTTTGTCACGAGGCGAGGGTAAGTTGGACGATATCGATCATCTGGCTAACCGTCGAGTGCGATGTGTTGGTGAATTAGTCGCTCAAAATGCTTTTCGAAATGGAGTCCTTCGGCTAGAGCGGGTTATCAAAGAGCGGATGAGTTTACTGAGCCTTGATCAAGAGATTACTCCAGCAGGTTTAGTCAACGCTAAGCCAGTGATTGCGGCTATCAATGAATTCTTCCGTTCATCGCAGCTGTCTTCTATTTTAGATCGAATTAATCCACTCTCTGAGGTTGATCACCTGCGAAGATTATCAGTTATGGGTGTGGGTGGTATTACTAGAGACCGAGCCAGCTTCTCAATTCGGGATATTAATCACAGTCAATATGGCCGCATTGATCCAATTAGGTCTCCTGAAGGCCAAAACATCGGATTAGTGACGTACCTGGCGCTATACTCCAGGATCAATGAATATGGTTTCCTGGAAACTCCCTATCATAAAATTGTTAAGGAAAATGGTAAATCTCAGGTAACTGACGAAATGATTTATATCACAGCTGATGATGAAGAGAGTTATACGATTACTGAAGCCACAGTTGATGTCGATAGCAAAAGCTTTATTGTGCCAACTCGGGTGCCAGTTAGAAAGTTGGGCAACTTCTTTGAAGCACCAACTAGTGAGGTTGATCTAATTGATATCTCCCCACAACAGATCGTGGGTACGAGCGCTTCTTTAATTCCATTTTTGGCTCATGACGATGCCAACCGAGCTTTGATGGGTACCCACATGCAGTGTCAAGCGGTACCACTACTTTTGCCGCACGCTCCCTTGGTTGGAACTGGTATGGAAAGAGTAGTGGCAGACAATATGGGTCGGGTGGTTAGAGCTCCCGAGGAGGGCACAGTTACCTATGTTGATGGTAATAAAGTAACTTTAAAGGGTAAAAAAGAGACTTGGAACTTTGAAATAAATAAGTTTGTTAATACTCCGCAAGGCACCTGTTATTCTCAACACCCAGCTGTTAAATTAAATCAAAAAGTCAGTAAAGGTGATCTACTGATTGACGGCGCAGCTGTTGAAAATGGTGAATTGGCACTTGGCCAAAATCTACTGATCGCTTATATGAGCTTAGATGGACTGGAGTATGAAGATTCAATTATCATCTCTGATCGACTGGTTAAAGAAGATTTACTCTCCTCAATTCACATTGAAGAGTACGAATCAGATGTGGTCGAGACCAAACTTGGTGCTGAAGAGTTAACTCGGGATATTCCAAATGTGGCTGAAGAGGCACTCGCTAACCTGGATAGTGAAGGGATTATCAATATTGGTTCTGAGGTTAGCCCTAACGATATTTTGGTGGGTAAAGTTCAACCTAAGGGTGAAACCGAGCTAACAGCTGAGGAGAGGCTGCTTCAGGCGATCTTTGGTGAAAAAGCAAAAGAGGTTAGGGACACCTCTTTGCGGATGCCTCACGGTGAGCGGGGGACAGTAATTGGAGTTCAAATTCTATCTCGTGAAGCTGGCGATGAGCTTGATGCGGGTACGATCAAAAGAATTAAAATTAAAGTGGCTCAGCTTCGAAAAGTCACTGAGGGTGATAAGTTAGCCGGTCGGCACGGTAACAAAGGTGTAATCTCTAAGATTGTGGCAGTGGCGGATATGCCACATCTTGAAGATGGTACCCCAGTGGATATTATTTTGCGGCCAATGGGTGTTTTAAACAGAATGAATTTGGGTCAGTTAATGGAAACCCATTGGGGTTTTGCAGCTGATAAACTAGATTACAAAATCGCCGCCCCAGTTTTTGAAGACCTACCAGAAGAGGCTTTAGTTGATGAACTAAGAAAGGCTGGACTACCAGTTGAAGGTAAGTCGATCCTGATTGATGGACGAACTGGCCAACCATTTGCCATACTCACTGGTTACCCAACAACCACTGGGTGGTAAAGCCCAGATGGGTGGACAGCGGTTGGGAGAGATGGAAGTTTGGGCGCTGGAAGCTTATGGTGCTGCCCATATCTTGCAAGAGATGTTAACGATTAAATCAGATGATGTGGTTGGGCGAGCTAAAGCTTTTGAGGCGATTGTTAAAGGTATTGATATTCCTCAAGCGCTAATTCCTGAAAGCTTTAAAGTTTTGGTTAAGGAGTTACAAGCTTTAAGCTTGGGAGTTGCTACGCTAGGAGCCAAGATTATTCCGGCCGTAGTTGAAGAGCCGGAAGAAGAAGTTACACCGGAACTAAAGGAAGAGATTGCGGAGATGAAAGAGGCGCTGGATATTACCAGTGAAGCTGTTGAGACAGAGCTAGGCGAGAATTCTCCAATGGAGATCGTTGAAGCAGCAGATTTGGAAAACAAGGAGGAGGAAAGCTAACTAGCGAACTGGCTAACTAGTTAGCTAGTCAACTAGTTCGCTAATCAACTAACTATGAACGACCTTTTAGATTTTGAAGCATTAAAATTAACTATTGCTAGCCCTGAAGAAATTCGGGGATGGAGTTTTGGCGAGGTTACCAAGCCAGAAACGATTAACTATCGAACTCAAAAAGCTGAAAAAGACGGTTTGTTCTCTGAAAATATCTTTGGTCCAACTAAAGATTATGAGTGTTATTGTGGTAAATACAAGAGAATTAGATACCGCGGTGTGATCTGTGATAAGTGCGGAGTTGAAGTCACCCAATCTAGAGTGAGACGTGAGCGAATGGGTCATATTACCTTGGCTGCTCCGGTGGCTCATATCTGGTACGTTAAAGGAGCTCCCAGCAAGCTGTCCCTGATTTTGGATATTTCACCTAAAAACCTTGAGGCTGTTATCTATTTTGCTTCCTTCTTAACTATTGCAGTTGACCAGGATAAAAAAACTCAAGCTCTAGAAAAATTAGAAAGAGATTTAGCCGCCAAGATTGAAGTTTCAAAACAGAATCTTGAAAAGATAGTTAAAGAAAAAGAGGCTGAGCTTAAGGAGAGCTTGGTTAATCTAAAGAAAAATATTGAAAAGGAAAAGTTTGAGCTGCAGCTCAGCGAATTTGAACTCAAAAACCGCCAAGAAGTCCAGAAGCTGCGGGATAACTTGGTGGTTGAACAGTCCCAGCTGGAGAGCGTTTATAGTGCTATGGGCAGTTTGGTCAAGAGCATTGTGCCCCTGAAGCTGCTTTCAGAAGAAGAGTTCTATAAATTTGATGAATATGGGGTGGCTGATTTCTTGACAGTGGGAATGGGTGCTGAGGCTATTTTAGAGGCCTTGAAACTAATTGATCTGGATAAACTGGGAGCAATTTTGCGTGAAGAGGTTAGAAAGTCCAGTGGCCAAAAGCATATTAAAGTTACTAAGCGCCTTAGAATTGTTGAGGGCATGAGAACTGCCAGTATTTCCCCTGAGTGGATGATCATTAGAATTTTGCCAGTTTTGCCACCAGATCTTCGGCCAATGGTACAGCTACCTGGCGGTCGTTTTGCTACCTCTGATTTGAACGACCTTTACAGAAGAGTCATAAATAGAAACAACCGCTTAAACAGGCTAATTAATTTAGGAGCACCAGAGATTATTTTGCGTAATGAAAAAAGAATGCTTCAAGAAGCAGTTGATGCCTTAATTGATACTAATCAACGCTCCCTTAGAAGAGGCGCTGCCGGACATGTCCTGCGTTCCCTTTCAGACATGCTGCGAGGTAAACAAGGCCGTTTCCGTCAAAACTTGCTTGGTAAACGAGTTGATTATTCCGGCCGTTCGGTTATCGTGGTTGGCCCAAAGCTAAAATTAGATCAGGTTGGTTTACCAAAAGAGATGGCTCTGGAGATGTTCAAGCCGTTTGTGCTGCGCGAAGTGATAGCCAGGGGATTAGCCTCTAATGTTAAAGGAGCTAAAAATATCCTAGAACACCGAGCCGTGGAGGTTTGGGATATTTTAGAAGAGGTGATTGAGGGACACCCAATTATGATTAATCGGGCACCAACTTTGCACCGGCTGGGTATTCAAGCTTTCATGCCAATTTTAGTTGAAGGTAATGCTATCCAGATCCATCCTTGTATCTGTGCTGGATTTAATGCTGACTTTGATGGTGACCAGATGGCGGTTCATGTGCCCCTTTCCCAAAAAGCCCAGGATGAAGCAAAAAGCTTGATGATGGCTCGGGAAAATATCTTAAAACCATCTGACGCTTCCCCGGTGACTTTGCCAAATAAAGAGATGGCCCTTGGTTGTTACTATGTGACCTCAGTTGACTTAAATATGGTATTAACCGAGTCTGAGTCTAGTAAAGTCTATTCTTCTGAGGAGGCGCTGTTTGTTTTCAGTGTTGGCAAGCTTGGTTTAAGGACACCGATTAAGGTTCGTTTAGATGGTCAGACTATTGAGACAACAGTTGGTCGAATTCTCTTTAATCAACTATTACCCTCGGAGATTGGCTACATAAATGAAAATATTGGCAGCTCCTATATCAAGCGGATTATCACTGATGTTTTTGGTAAATATTCTAGAGATCGGGTAGTGGAGTTAATCGATGCTATCAAAGATATTGGTTTCTGGGGAGCAACAGTTTCTGGTATCTCAATTAGTATTTTTGATAACAAAATTATCCCAGAAAAAGATCAGATGATCGCCGCAGCAGACGGTGAGGTGACTGAGGTTGAATCTAACTACAAAAAGGGTTTGATTACCAATGAAGAGAAGAAAATGTTAACCCAGAATGTTTGGATTAAGACCACTGAAGAAGTGGCTAAGATGACCTGGAAGATGATGGATGTCGCTAATCCAGTTAGAATGATTGTTGATTCTGGTGGAGCTCGGGCTACCTCAGAACAGATTAAACAGCTGTCGGGTATGCGAGGTCTCTCAGTTGATCCAACTGGAAAGATTGTGGAGCTACCAACTAAATCTAATTATCGCCAAGGATTAAGTGTCTTTGAGTACTTCACTTCAGCTAGAGGGGCTAGAAAAGGGGTGGCTGATAAGGCTCTAAAGACCGCAGATGCTGGATATTTAACCCGTCGTCTGGTAGATATTGCTCATGATATGATCATCCGGATGGATGATTGTGGTACCAAAAACGGCCTTGACCTGCCACTTCCTAAAGATAATCCAGTTTCAGCCAATAGCCGCTTCTTAGGCAGACAAACTTTAGGTGAGGTGACAGTTGGTAAAAAAGTAATTGTGCCAGCGGGTATTATTTTAACTGAAGTTGAGATTAAATTAATGGTTGAGGCTGGAGTTGAGACTGTTTCAGTCCGCTCTCCATTAACCTGTGAATCAAAATATGGACTGTGTGCGGCTTGTTATGGTTTTGATTCTACTACTAGAAAGTCCGCTAATATTGGTGTACCAGTTGGGGTGGTGGCCGCCCAAAGTATCGGTGAGCCAGGTACTCAGCTGACGATGAGAACTTTCCACACTGGTGGTATCGTTGGTGTGGATATTACTTCAGGTTTACCTCGTGTTGAAGAGTTGTTTGAAACGAGAACTCCTAAGATGACTGCACCAATCTCTGAGATCGCTGGAAAAGTAACAGTGGCTGATGTCGAAGGTGGCATGAAAGTACGCGTTAGAGCAACTACTAAGCCACACGAAGAACGTGAGTATTTGATTCCAGCTTCAGCTGCTTTGCTAGTTGAAGAAGGTCAGTTAATTGGTGCTGGTACCCCGCTATCAACCGGCCACTTAGATGTTAAAGAGATCTTGCGAGTTCAAGGACTGCGAGCCGCTCAGCGCTATATCGTTGATCAAGTCAGAGAGGTTTATGAGTCTCAGGGTGTGCCAATTAATGAGCGTCACTTTGAGGTGATTGTCCGCAAGATGTCTGATAAAGTTCGAGTTGAGTCTCAAGGCAATACTAATTTGTTACCAGGGGAGGTGGTTGATAAACTTAGGTTTGAAGAGGAAAATCAGAGAGTTCTAGCCGGCGGCGGTGATCCAGCTACTGCTGAGATTGTGATCTTGGGTATTACTAGAGCCAGCTTGCAGACTGAAAGCTTCTTGTCAGCTGCCAGCTTCCAGGAGACTACTACTATCTTGTCTGATGCTGCTTACCAGGGTAAGGTCGATCACTTGCTTGGGCTAAAAGAAAATGTTATTATTGGTCGGTTAATCCCAACTAGTGTTGAGAGAGCCAAAATTGAGGTCTAATATGTTTCTAGAAGGAAAATCTAGCTATAATCCATTTTTAAGTGAAGAGGAAAATGCCAGTAAAGGCGTAGCTATAGTCGGTGGTCAGGTAGGACGTTTTTCCATTATGCCAGAAACCAGCGGGTTCCCGATTCCTTTAGAGGGTTATCGTCAGGTGACAAGTCTTTTGTCGATATGTGAAATAATTCGACCTGGTTCTACAGAAGAAGGATTAAAATAAAATGCCAACTATAAATCAATTAGTCAAAAGACCGAGGAAAAAGGTCATTAAAAAAATTAAGGCAACTGCGCTGAGACGGAGTTTTAATGCTAAGAAACGTCGTTATAGCACGACTTTCAACCCCCAAAAACGCGGCGTAGTGACAGTTGTGAAAACAATGACTCCTAAAAAACCAAACTCAGCTTTGCGTAAAGTGGCTAGGGTGAGACTATCTAATCGAACTGAGATTACAGCTTATATCCCAGGAGTTGGTCACAACTTAGCTGAACACGGTATCGTTTTAATTAGAGGTGGTCGGGTTAAAGATTTACCAGGTGTGAAGTATCATATTGTTAGAGGTAAACTAGATCTTGAAGGTGTGGCAAATAGAAAACAGGGCAGAAGCAGATATGGTGCTAAACGTGGTAGTGGTGGAGTAGCGGCTAAGCCAGTCGCAGCACCGGTAGCGGAGGTAGCAGCAGCTTAAAAATTATGCGTAGCAAACAAGCAGTTAAGCGAATATTAAGTCCTGACCCAATCTATAACTCTAGACTAGTGACTAGGTTTATTAACAATGTCATGAAAGATGGCAAAAAAACTGTGGCTCAAAACTTAGTCTATAAAGCTTTAGCAAAGATTAAAGAAGATTCAAAACAAGAACCATTGGGAGTTTTTGAAAAAGCGATTGCTAATGTGGCTCCAAAGATGGAGGTTAAGCCACGTCGAGTTGGCGGAGCTTCCTATCAGGTGCCAATTGAAGTTCGTGGCGAAAGAAAAGAGGCCTTGGCGATTAGATGGATTCTAGATGGAGCTCGGTCACGTTCCAATTCAGCTTTTCATGGCTTTGATCTAAAGTTGGCTGCTGAACTAATGGATGCTGCCAACAGTACTGGTTCAGCCATGAAGAAAAAAGAAGATATCCAGAAATCAGCCAACGCCAACCGCGCCTTCAGCCATTTTAGGTGGTAAATATGGAAAAAGAACCAATAAATAAAGATGTAATAGAAAGTTTTCAAGCTAAGGGTTATTGGGTAGATAGAGGATTAGTATCTAGCGAAGTGTGGTTAAATGGTGGAATATTCTTTAAATATATAATGGAATATCATCCCCTCAACACACTTGGGTCATTTGTTAATTCCCAGATTGCCAGACCCTTAGTATCCCGTTTAAATCATAAACTACAAAGAAAAATTGGCTATTTTGACTAAAAGCAATTTTATTTAGACTTCTTTTTGGAGGATTTTCAAGGACATTGGTTTGATGTATAATAGTATTAATGGAAACGGTTAATCTCTCGAAGCTATTAAAAGGTATCACTTCTGGATGGGTGGCAATAACCTCAGATTATAAAAAAGTTGTG
>Ga0209542_10017771_pt1 | contig 11605 bp, 11 predicted proteins | sample RifCSPhighO2_01_FD_184028 | JGI IMG/M metagenome (GOLD analysis project Ga0209542, IMG submission 184028) | Soil microbial communities from Rifle, Colorado - Rifle CSP2_plank highO2_0.1 (SPAdes) (version 2) | ecosystem: Environmental > Terrestrial > Deep subsurface > Rock core/Sediment ...
ATTATTGCCAATAGTTACATTATTACCAAATCTTACTTTATCCTCAATAATTACATTTATGCCAACCTTAAAATTTTTCCCTTTTTTAACTGCAGGACTAATATGAGTGCTCATATCTTGTCTCCGAATTATTATACTTTCATATTATTACTTCTTCTTTGATTCAACTAATTCAATAAGAAGATTTCCCGTATCAAAGAGATTAATAAAAGCCGTCTTTCTATCTTCAAATGCGTCAAACGGTTCAAAAAGAATTGTCACTCCTTTGTTGCGAAATTCCGCCACTGCTTTTTTTATATCTGGCACCTCATAGCATAGATGATGTAATCCCTCGCCTCTTTTTTTTAAAAAACTATAGGCTGGAGATGCCTCAGAAATCGGCTCAAACAACTGAATAACCTCGCCTTCAACATCAATAAGAATCTCATTTACCTGTTGTTTCTTATCTAAAAATGGCGCAGATATTTTTGCAGCACCGAATATTTCATGAAAGATCTGAAATGTTTTACTGATATCGTGAGATATAAAGCCAATATGATGCAATTTCATTTTATACCTCCTGTCTTTTTTTACTATTATTAGCCATTTGAACAGCAACTTTTATAGCCTGTATCATACTATCTGCACTCGCTATACCTTTTCCTGCTTTACCAAAAGCCACACCGTGGTCGACAGAACTTCTGATGATCGGTAATCCAAGTGTAACATTTACCCCGCAAACAGATTTCCAGTTTTTCCTCCTCGCATCCCATTCAAATCCAACCATCTTAATAGGAATGTGTCCTTGATCATGATACATTGCTAAACCAATGTCATAAAAGCTACCTTTTACCTTTTGAAAGAGCGAATCAGGAGGTATTGGACCTTCAACATTTATACCATCTTTCTTTGCCATCTCTATAGCGGGTATTATTTCAAACTCTTCTTCCTTTCCCATAAGTCCACCCTCTCCAGCATGTGGGTTTAACCCCGGAACTCCTATTCGTGGATTCGCAATACCTAATGCCCTGCAAGTATCGTAAGCAATTTTGATAACCTCATATACCCGATCTTTTTTAATTCTATCGCAAACCTCTCTTAATGCTATATGCGTGGTAACATGGATTATTCGCAAGTTATCATGTACAAGCATCATGCTATATTTCTTAGTATTTGTTAAGGTTGCATAAAATTCTGTATGTCCCTGATAATGGAAGCCACCCTTATTCAATGCTTCCTTATTTATTGGAGCAGTAACAGTTGCATCAACTTCTCTTGCCAAAGCCAGTTTGATAGCCTTTTCTATATATTCCCCACTCGCACGTCCACATTCTGCAGAAAGTTTCCCATACTCAACTTTCGAGCCATCGATATTCTTCAGGTCATAAACATCTATTACGCCATGCTCAAAAAGGCATTCACCTACAGACGATACTATATTTATCACTAAATCCTTTAATGTAATTCTCAAAGCCTCTTTAACAACCGAAGCATCTCCGATTACCACAGGGTTGCAGATATCATAGATCTCCTGTAAAACGAGTGACTTTACAACAATTTCAGGTCCAATTCCTGCAGGATCGCCCAATGTAATTGCCACTATCGGCTTTGCGCTCATCAGAACCCCTCCTTAATGAGAATTAATAATCTTTAAAATATCATTATGTACATATCCGTTAGAGGCCAACACCTCCGTATCGGAGATTGTAACCTTTTCCCCCTTAAAATTTGTAATACACCCCCCACTCTCCTCTATCAGTAATGATGCTTGGAAGAAATCATAATATTTAGTCTTATGGAAAATTCGTGCCTCTGCTACGCCTATTGCCACAGAAAACATATCATATGCTGCGGAACCAGTAATTCTCATAGTAAAACACTTGTCTGACAACTTAATCAAGTTCGTTATCATCTTATCAGATTTATAAAATTGATTATCATACAGTACTAATGCATCTTTTAAGTTATTTCTTTTAGAAACACAGATTGGTTTATCATTAAGAAATGCCCCACTCCCTTTCATTGCCCAAAGTAGATTATCAAAAAGAGGCAGATAAATAAATGATAGAATTATATCGTTCTCCTTCATTAATCCGAGTGCTGTTCCGAAAAGTGGCAATCCGAAGACAAAGTTATTTGTACTGCATATAGGATCAAGAATCCACACATATTGGCTTTTCGTGTTCTCATAAATATCCTCTTCGCCTAAAAATCCCCAGTCAGGAAATGTTGCCGAAAGGTCTCTATGAATCTGTTTCTCAACTTCAATATCGACGTTAGTTTGATAATCAGAAAATCCCTTTAGCCTTTCCTCAAAAATTTTACCTTCGAATCTATTTTTAATAAAATCAGCAGTACCTTTAAGAGCTTGGGTTGCCTTCTTCTTAACTAAATCAATATTCATACTATTTTAGAAACCCTCATTCTATTCTAAGTTCATCAAATTTAATGAAACATTTATCTGCAAGCGATTTCTCAATCGCATAAAGAGCCTTTACTACTTCGTAGCCATTTTTCCCATCACTTATCGATCTCGTTCTTTTTATTACACTTTCAATAAAATTGCTACACATAAGCTTCAAAGGTTCTGACATTTCTATTTTGGGCGATATAATATCGCCATCTCTTAAAAATAACTGGAATTCTCCATAGTCACTATATCCGTGTTCACAGCTAAAACCTTTCTCGTATATTTTAACGCGCTCCATATTATCTAAATCGTTAAAAACAATACGTGCCTTACCTCCAACTATTCTAACCGTTCTTTCCTTGTTAGAATCTTCCCAACTTACATGGATATTTGCTATTACATTATCTGGATAAGTTAAGTTGATGAATGCCACATCTTCTCTTCCTCTTTTAAGGTGACATGCCCCTATTGCATCAACCATAAGAGGAGGTTTACCGATTAAGTAGTTAAATATTGATATATCATGCGCGGCTAAATCCCAGACTGCATTAACATCTTCTCTTATTAGACCAAGATGAGTTCGTGTTGCATTTAAATAATATATACGTCCCAATTCACCAGAATCTATAAACTCTTTAATCTTTCTAATTCCAGGGTTGAATAAAAATGTATGCCCAACCATCAATATTCTGTTTTTCTCATCCGCAAGTTTGCATAATTCAAGGGCTTCAGATAGTTTTAAGGCAAGCGGCTTTTCTGCAAGCACATCCTTTTCGGCATTAAGACACTGACGTACAATATTATAATGAGTAGCTGCAGGGGTAGCTACTACCACTGCAGCTACTGAATTGTCGGCCAAAATTTCCATATAATTTTTTGTTAGTGAAATATCAGGATAATGCCGTATTTTATTCAGATTTTCTTCCACGAGATCACTACACCAGACTACTTTTACTCCATTAAGTGAATTAAATGTTCTAAAATAATTGGGCCCCCAGTGACCCAAACCTATTATGCCAATTTTAATCATATTAGTTCCTCTGATAGAATTTTTTCATTAAATCAGCAATTCTACTAATTTGGTTTTCTGTTAATTCAGGAAACATCGGTAAGGACAATATCTCTTTTGAAAATTGCTCAGCAACAGGAAAACCGTCCTTTTTCAATCCAAGATGTGAATATGCATCCAATGAATATATTGGAATTGGATAATGAATACTTGCCTGAACCCCATTATCATTCAGGTATTTTAGCAATTCATCTCTTTTTTTTGTCCTGACCACATACAGATGAAAAACATGCAATCCTGTCTTATCTATATATGGGAGTACTAGGTCTCCTATACCTTTCAGCTTCTTATTGTATACTTCCGCATTTACAAGCCGTTTATGATTCCAATTATTCAAATATTTCAACTTTATGTTTAAAATAACCGCTTGTATTGTATCCAACCTGCTGTTATATCCGATAAAATCATGATGATATTTCTTAGGCGAGCCATAGTTTCTCATCATTTTTAGCTTGTCATACAATGCATTATCCGACGTAACAATTGCACCGCCATCCCCATATGCACCCAAGTTCTTGCCCGGATAAAAAGAAAAACAACCCGTTATTCCGAATGCGCCTACTTTTTTATCATTGAATGTGGCACCGTGGGCCTGACAAGCATCTTCAATAATTTGAAGATTATATTTATCAGCTAAAGTCATTAATCTTTTCATATCTACTGGACGTCCATATAGATGAACAGGGATTATTACTTTTGTATTTGGTGTGATTTTTGCCTCTATCTCATTTAAATCGAGGTTATAGGTTTTAGGATCTATATCTACCAGTACAGGCTTGGCGCCAACATAGGAAATTGCCAGAACTGTGGCAACAAAGGTATTTGCTGCAGTAATAACCTCATCAGCTTTTCCGATATTAAGCGCCCTTAAAGCAAGGTGAAGGGCGTCAGTGCCTGAGGCTACTCCAATGCAATATTTGGAATCACAGAATTCTGCAAATTGAGACTCAAATTTGGCTACAGGCTCCCCAAGGATAAAATTAGTTTGCTCTAAAACTTTACCTATCTCCTCTTTTATTTCTCCTTGTATTGATTTATATTGTGTTTTTAGGTCTACAAATGGAATCATTTCCTCCTTCTCCCTTGTCGCCTCAAATTATTTTAAGTTGTTAAGTATTATATATTCCTTTGATACTGTCAATACATTTATAAAAAATTATTTATTCTTCAGCTATAACCTCAGCCCACTATATTGCACAATATTTTTCCATTGCCCTTAATCCATGCATATATGTCCTTTAATACACTTTCAGCATTCCTATCGGGTCTCCACTTGCACATGCTCATCACTTTCTTATTATCCGTTATATAGATGGCTAAATCAGCGGGTCTTGTTTCTGGCTCTGAAAGGATTCTTATTTTATTTCCTGTAATTTGTTCGCACAATCTTGTCGTTTCTAACAATGAAAGATTTGCATTGTCACCACCGCCTACATTAAAAATATTTCCATTAATACCATCTATTTGTGCAAGTTGGAGTTCTATTAAATGAAACAGATCTTCGATATGCAAAAGGTCACGAACCTGCTTTCCTTTTCCTCCGAAACCAATATATTTTAAAGGCCTTTTAAAATAGTGAGACAGCATCCACAATGTGAAAACTCCTTGGTCAACCTTTCCGAACTGCCATGGACCGGCAATTACACCACATCTGTTGATAATGCCCCGTATTCCGTACATTGCGATATATTCCTGAAGTATAATTTCTGAACAGAGTTTTGTTGCCCCATACATTGACTTTGGACCAATAAGGAGAAAATCAACACCTATACCGTCATTAGACCAGCCTTGAATATCCCTTCCCTGTTTTTCAGCCCACTCAAATCTTGTATCTGTCTCAATGGTCTTAATACTATTGACAGCATCATACGGATAAACCCTGCTTGTGGAAAGAAAGATAACATCAGAGTTGTTTTTTCTTGCCAACTCAAGACAGTTTATTGTTCCAACAAGGTTTGTGTTTATAAGATAGGCAGGGCTTTCTCCATAGCCTGCAAGAACAGATGGTTCAGCAGAGCACTCAAGAAGTATATCTATTTTACACTTAAATTCCAGGTCTTCCGGATTTCTAATATCACCATGAATAAATTCGACATTGTTGTCTTTAAGTCGTTTTATATTTAATTCTGAACCTCGTCTCTTTAAATTATCAAGAGCTACAACCTTTAATGAAGGATACTTCTTTTTAAAAGAAACAGCTAGATTGCTACCTACAAAACCAGCTCCACCGGTAACAAGCATTGTTTCATATTTCAATTCTTTATTTTTAATCTTATCCATACCTAAATTACGACTTTCTGAACATCGTATATTTCTTGGAGAATAGTTTTAATATCGTACTTAAAATCCCATTCAGGATAATGTTTCTTGAATTTGGCAACATTGCTTATCCACCAGATATGGTCACCTGCTCTATTTTGTTCAACGTATTCGTAATTAAGTTTTTTCCCGGATATTTCTTCACATAAGCTTATAGCCTCTATCATTGAACAGTTACTGTAACGACTGCCTCCTATATTGTAGACCTCACCATATCGTGGTTTTTTATAAAAATGGTAAAAAGCATTTATAAGGTCATAGGAATGAATATTGTCTCTCACCTGTTTACCTTTATAGCCGTACACAAAATATTCTTTGCCTGAAATACAGCATCTCATGAGATATGACAAGAAACCATGCAACCTTGTTCCTGAATGGGCTGGACCAGTTAAGCACCCTCCTCTAAAGGCAGCAGTTCTGAGTTTAAAATATCTACCATACTCCTGCACAAGTATATCGGCAGCCAATTTTGAAGCCCCAAAAAGACTGTGCATAGATTGATCCAAGGACATTGATTCATCTATGCCGTTAAACCATTTGTGCTTACTATCAATTTCATATCGTGCATCTAATTCAATAAGCGGTAGTGAATTGGGCAAATCTCCGTACACCTTATTTGTAGAGGTAAAGATAAAGACAGCATCAGGACACTGCTGCCTAAAGTTTTCCAGCATGACAAGAGTACCGTTGGCATTTACCGTGAAATCCATAAATGGATCAGATGCCGCCCAATCATGCGATGGCTGAGCAGCGGTGTGAATAATTAAAACAATACTTTTCCCATATTTTTTAAATATCCTTTCAATACTTTCATTATTCCTTATATCAACACTTTCATGGATATAGTTGGGAAATTCTTGTTCGAGTTGTTTTCTATTCCACTCTGTGCAAGCATCTTCTCCAAATAATTTTTTTCTCAAGTTATTATCTATTCCAACAACATCGAATTTTTCTTTACAGAAAAACCTTACCGCTTCTGAGCCTATTAGCCCGGCTGAACCTGTAACAATTACCACTGACACAAAAAACCTCCTATACGCTTAATATTTTTCATCAAATCTTCACCACACAATATATTTTTGATGCTGATTTGCAGTTTTTTTATGGCTAAAATCCGTCAGATGACCAATAATCTTTTTCCCGGCACGCCAAAAAAAGCGCAGGTCATCAGCACCGCGTATAGAAAGAGCCTTTCTCAAGAAAAATTGTGGGCTAATAAACGACTTATATAACATTTGCGTTAACTCTTTTATATCTTCTCCAGACACAGATGATGACATTATTTGCTCTCTCATATCATATCTGTCCCAATCTTCTGTAAGAAGCCAGCCGTTTTCTTTACATTCTTTAAATAGTGGAGTGCCTGGATACGGTATCACAATGGTTGCCTGAAGGGTATCAATATACCCACATTTAAACAAGTATTTCGCAAGTTCAATGGTATTCCTGGCATCTTCTTTAGTCTCCCACGGATAACCCATCATCACGGTAACATGTGGATCAAGCCCTGCCTCCTTAGCAAACTTTACCCCCTCTGCTACCTTTTCAATTTTCAGATTTTTATCTATTCTGTCAAGTGTCTTCTGATTTGCGGATTCAAGCCCAAAAAGGATAAACCTAAACCCTGCCGTGGCCATCATCTTATACTCTTTTTCGCTGAGTATTCCAAAACGCATATTGCAATTTATCTTAACCTTTTTGCTATAGCCGCTTTTAATCATGCCCTGACAAAATTCCGCAAGCCATTCGCCAACAGGGAATGTGCCGCTGTCGTCCATTATTTCTCTTATACTGTATTTTTCAACAAGCATGCCTACTTCATTGAGCATTTTTTCAGGAGACCGGGCGCGGTATTTGGCTCCTGGGTATATTGTAGTCCAAGAACAAAAAGAACATTTCCCCCACCAGCAGTCACGGGCAGCCATTGTATAGGTTCCGGGCAGATATTTATAGTTGCCGTTCTTCTCGCTGTACAGCTTCCATTTTGTCAAGTCTCTGTCTATAGGAGGAAGAGAGTTGAGGTCGTGGTTCAATTCACATTGACCGGTGTTTTTAATCCTTCCTTCCTCACGATACCAGATGCCGGGGGGGAAACCAGTTGAAAGTTGAAAGTTGAAAGTTGAAAGTGGTTTGCAAAGATTAAGAAGAAGAAAATCGTAATCTCCTCCTGTTAAAACAAAGTCAACAGGGCTGTTCTGCATTGATTCTTGAGGAAGGGCTGTTACATGGTCGCCCATTAATACAGTTAAAGGTTGAAAGTTGAAAGTTGAAAGTTTTTTCAAATCATTGATTATTTGCCAGTGGCGTTTGATTACAGGGGTCTTGGTTTCAATGGCTATAACATCTGGTTTTTCCTTCTTTATTCTCTCTATCCACTGGGCATAAGTCAAACCTTCTGCAATGGCATCATCCCATATTACTTCAAAACCGTTCTCTTTTAATAAAGTTGCAGCATATGCCGGAACCATAGGGTAGATATAGGTCGGCTCGCTGAACCACTGAAACTGGCGGTTCTGACCCAATAAAGGGATACCCTTTTCGGATTCGAGGGGGGGGTAGGAGATGGAGATTTTCATAATAGTTATAAAGTTAAAAGTTATAAAGTTTATAAAGTTTTAATGAAACCTGAAAGCATTTTTGAAATTTCCACTGTTAGATTATGCAGATTATTAAACTCTTTTTCAGAACCATACTTCAATTCCGAGGCAAGATATAACATAGACCTCACTTCTCCACAAGACCCCTTTGCAATATACAAGAAATGTAAAAACTCTTGATTTGTTCTCCGTTCAAATCCCTCTGCAATGTTGTTCATAATTGATACTGAAGCACGTTGTATTTGGTCTTTAAAACTGAAATCACGATTGTTTTTAAAAATATGGTATATCTCCAATGTTAAATCTTTAGCCTTTTGCCATGCGATTATGTCTTCAAATTTTTCTATTTTCATGTAAACTTTTAACTTTACAAACTTTCATCTTTCGACTTCCTTAACTCACTCTTCAACTCTTTTGTAAATAAATAACCTTGTAAAAAACGAATACCATACCAGATGTGCGTTAAAAATATATAAAAAAGACTGGCCAAAGAAACTGCAAGCTTCTTTTCTTTGCCTTGAATCTGAAATAAGGCAATTATTAACGCAATTATGTATACTCCCATGCCGGCATAAAAAAATCTACTAAAAAAATAGTTATGGGTAAAGAACGATGACATTCCAACAGACAGGAATATTACAAAAAAAGATGGAATAAAATATTTCAATCTTCTTGAAGTCTCGGGAAATCGTTTTGCAAAAAACCCCCGGTGCAGACCGTAACTGCCTGTCTGTCTCAGATGGTTTATAATACCCCCTCTCCTATGGTGCCATACAAAGACATTCGGGTCATAGATTATCTTTCCACCTGCTTTAATGATATCTAAGCAAAGCTTTGTGTCCTCACCCGGCCAATATGCAGAATTGAAGCCGCCAACCTTTTCAAACATGTTCTTACGAACCAGCAAATTTACTGACGGCCAGTCATCAACTTCTCTTATTGTTCCTGTTGGCCAGTATCGTTCAGGAAATCCTCCTCCGATTCTGCTTAAAAAAACTGCCCCAGAAACCCTCTGCAGAAAAGAATCGCTCACCGGAGTAACTGCCGGGCCTCCCACTGCGGCAATATCTGGAGCATCAAAATGTTTCACAGCGTTTTGCAGCCAGTCCTTTCTGGGATAGGCATCGTCATCAATAAATGCAAGGACATCGCCCTTCGCATAATTAGCTCCGGTATCTCTTTTTACTGCAGGACTAACCTTGTTGCTTGCGATAATCCTTGCCCCAAGCCTTTTTTCCAGTTCGTCTTTTTCCTCCCCAATCTCGTCCGGGAGGATTAACACTTCAAAATTTCTGCAATTAAGCCCTTTGAGCCTTTCGCAGGTCTCAAAAATATAACTGTTAATTTTCTGAACCGGAATTATTATGGAAAAAAACATCTGATTTAAAGGTTGACCCTTCTTCTGATGATATACATTGGGCGGTTAACCACTTCTCCATGGATATTTCCAATATAAAGGGCTATCAATCCCAGACAGCTAAGGACAATACCTATTAGAAACATGATAATCGTTGCCAGCATTGCAGTCCCGGAAAAATACATCTTGTATGGGTCTTTGAGAAAAAACTTATCAACAAACATTACCAGCCCAAGCAATGTTGAGAAAGATGTAATAACAATCCCTAAATAGCCAGCAATCTTTAACGGTAACAAACTGTGGGAGATATAGCTGCTAACAGCAAGTCTGAATAATTTTAAGTAATTATAACTTGGTTTGCCATATAACCGCTCATTGGCATTAAAATACACATAATCCCTTTTAAAACCGAGCCAGTCTATCAGGGCCCGGGTCATTCTGTTTTTCTCTTTAAGCCTTTTGAACTCTTCTATTACTATTCTGTCCAGCAGCCTATAATCTGTGGAGCTGGGGGTGATTTCTGTTTCAGAGATTGCGTTAATTGTTAGATAAAAAAGATATGATCCTGCTTTTTTAATCAATCCTTCGCTTTTATTTTTATTTCTTACTCCTACAACCACCTCAGCCCCATTTTCCCATCTTTTTATAAATTCATGCATCATTTCAACCGGATGCTGCAAATCTGCATCCATTAAAATACATGCTGCACCCTGACAAATATCAAGACCTGCTGTCATTGCAACCTCTTTGCCGAAATTACGGCTGAATTCTATAACCTTCACCGTATGGTCGGCAGCGGTGATTTTATCCAATTCAGTGCTGCTGTTATCTGTGCTGCCGTCGTTCACAAAGATTATCTCAAAGGAGTAGTTTGCATTATTAAGAATTTTTTTCAATTCCCTGTATACCAAAGGAATATTATTCTCTTCATTATAGAATGGAATAACAATAGAAATATGCCTTTTCTCCATACCGTCCCTATTTCCCGCTACTTATCCCAACAACCTCTTCTGTTGGCAAATCCTGTTTCACTGCCTGTTTTATCCTCAGTTCCGGATAGAGGATTATAGAACCGACAAAAAGGAGGAGGCTTCCGATGCCTATCAATGTATAAAGCACAGTGATGAGTGAATCGTGAAATGAGAGTATGAAAACTATCTCTAAGAATGCGCCTATAAATAATATATACTGGAAAAATGTTTTTCCCTTTGCAATAAAATAGTTCATCATTATCAAAAGCAACGCCATGGGCAGCATGGAAACGCCAAAATATCGCACTATCTCGCCAGCTTCAAGATACTTGACTCCAAAAAATGTACCTATAATAAATTCTGGGAAAAAAAACAATAACAGAGCGCCGGAGCCTGATAACAGAAACGTTACAATAGTGGTTTTGATAATAAGATGGCTGCTGTCCTGCCGCAATGTGTTTGACTCTGCTACCATAGGAAACATTGCAAGGACAATAGCGCCGGGAAGATACATAACCGCCTTGCCAATAATTGACGCTGACGCATAAATACCGGCCTCATGGCCTGAAAACAGATGTTTGACAAGCACCATATCCGCCTGCGTCATTACTGCAAATGCAAGGTTTGCCAGCAAGACAGGCAATATATTGAGGAATGTAATATTGTCCGGAATATCCAGAATTCCTTTTTCATAGTGCATATCCTTCCTGAGAGGCAGGTAGGTTATAAACCATATGGTTATACTCGCAAGGACAAGGCCAGCCATTACCCCATTTACACTTAGTCCAACAATAACAAGCATCACGCAGAAGAAAAATTTCATAGGGCCGCCCAAACCCATGCCTATATTCATCCATTTAAAATCCTGAATCCCCTGCAATACCGCAACATTTATGAGAGGAG
>Ga0209542_10017772_pt1 | contig 11604 bp, 10 predicted proteins | sample RifCSPhighO2_01_FD_184028 | JGI IMG/M metagenome (GOLD analysis project Ga0209542, IMG submission 184028) | Soil microbial communities from Rifle, Colorado - Rifle CSP2_plank highO2_0.1 (SPAdes) (version 2) | ecosystem: Environmental > Terrestrial > Deep subsurface > Rock core/Sediment ...
GGAAATATTTGGCTTGCCGATACCAGTAACAACAGAGTCCAGAAGTTTACTTCAGGTGGTGTATTTATCAGTAAGTTTGGTTCTGCAGGATCTGGGGACGGCCAATTTAATGCACCGGTTGATATTGTCTTTGACACCTCTGGCAATATTTATGTTTCAGATATGTTTAATCAAAGAATTCAAAAGTTTACTTCTTCCGGAACTTTTATCACAAAATGGGGATCGGAAGGAAGACTAGATGGACAGTTTGAGTTTCCAAGAGGCTTGGAAATAGATTCAAATGATAATATCTATGTCACGGATCAAAACAATGGAAGAATACAAAAATTCAATTCAACTGGTAGCCTTTTAGAGAAATTCGGTTCATATGGAAACGGAGATGGCCAGTTTGTGCAGCCATATGCTCTTTCATTTGATACAGCCAAGAATCTTTATATTACAGACAACGGTAACAACAGAGTTCAAAAGTTTATGTGTGGGAGCTATACAATTACCGACCTAAAAAATCTCCTTTCCAAATATCTGACTCCTCTTGATACTTATAACTCGGATGGAAAAGTAAACATGCTTGATGCGGGGTTTGTTATTTGTTATCTTCAGCCTTGACATTTTTAGTTCTCTATGAAACAATATTAATGACTATTGTATCATAGGAGCTTAATTATGAAACAACTTTTGGAAAATATTATCAAAGAATGGTGGGCAAGACCGCTGCCTACCATATTGCCTCGTGAAGTTAATCTTTTGGATTATGCAGATCTAAAAGTAAGAAAAGTAATAACTATCACCGGGTTTAGGCGTTCGGGCAAAACCTTTAGTCTTCTGGATTTTGCCCAGAAAGTGGGCAAGGAAAATTGTGTTTATCTTAATCTGGAGGATGAACGCCTGCCAAAGGAAGTTAGAGTGCTGACGACACTTTTGGATGTTTTAACAGAGCTTTCCGGGTCAAAAGGTTATTTTCTTTTGATGGACGAGATACAAAATATACCCGATTGGGAAACATGGGCACGTAGAGTAGTCGAAACAACCAGTCATAAACTTTTTGTAACAGGAATCTCATCAAAGCTTTCCTCTTCCGAGTTGCCAACACAACTTCGTGGGAGGTTTTTAACTGTTCTCGTGAAACCTCTTAGTTTTAAAGAGTTTTTAACGTTTAAAAATGTAGACATAAAGATAACTCCAAAGTCGCTTCTTCTCAATTTAACTAGAGAATATCTAACTTATGGTGGTTTTCCGGAAATTGTATTGGTAGATGAAGGCAAAAAACCTCTTATTTTGGATGAGTATTACCAGACTTTTCTTACCAGAGATATTGTTGAAAGACACAGTTTAAGGAATAGAGAGATGATGAAAAGTTTGATTTTACTCCTTTTAAATTCTTCCCATTACACTGCTTCGAAATTAGCTAACTCCCTAAAGGGAATTGGTCTAAAATGCGGAAAGTCGACTGTAACCCGCTATTTAAATTTCCTGGAAGGAAGTTTTTTTCTAAAAAGTATTAAACTTCATACTCCGAGCATAAAAAATAGACTCAAGGCAGAAAGAAAGCCTTATTTTATAGATAATTATTTCATTTTTAGGTATTCGAATGAGTTTTCCAAAAACAGGGGCCGTCTCATGGAAAATATTGTTTATAGCAATTTAGATCAACAACACGTTTATTATTGGAAGGATTACCGGAATCACGAAGTTGACTTTATTCTTAGAGAAGAGGAAAGAACTCTTGCGCTTGTCCAGGTTAGTTTTGTTTCAGGGGGAGAAGAAATTTCTGAACGGGAAACTTCAAACTTAATTAAGGCGGCAAATCAGGTAAAAACAGATAAACTTTTTTTAGTTACCTGGGATTTTGAAAGAGAGTTAAAATTGGGAAAACTGAAAGTAAGATGTATTCCTTTATATAAATTTCTTCTAGATGAGTATTTAAATTAACTTTAATGAAGACTGCTGTAATTATTCCCACCTACAACGAAGCGGAAAACCTTGAGATTTTAGTTGAAAAAATTCTTGAATCCGCCTCGACTCGCGGAGACTCGTCGACGCGAGGCGGGCTTAAACTTATCGTAGTTGATGATAATTCTCCGGACGGAACCGGGAAAATTGCCGATAAACTTTCTTTAAAATACAAAAATAAAATTATCGTGATTCATAGAGAAGGAAAAATAGGTTTGGGGACAGCTTATAAAGAAGGTTTCAAAAAAGCAATAAAGACTGGTGCAGATGTTTTTGTCACAATGGATGCGGATCTCTCGCATAATCCGCTTGTTATTCCTAAGTTGATTAATTTACTCAAGTATTGTGATGTAGCTATCGGTTCACGATATGTTGTGGATGGTCAAATAATTGGTTTTAATGTATGGAGAAAGATTCTTAGCGGGGTGGCACAGTTACTTAGTCGAAGCCTTTTGGGTATTAAAGTGAAAGATTCAACTAGTGCCTATAGAGCCTACAAAAAAAATGTGATCAATTCTATCGATTTGGAAAATATTAAATCCGACGGATACTCTTTTTTAATAGAGGTAATTTACAGGTGTTTGCGGAAAGATTATAAAGTTAAAGAGATTCCGATAACTTTTGGACTAAGAGAAGGAGGGGTGTCAAAAATCTCTAAAAAAGAAATATACAAAAGTCTTGTCACTATCTTTAGATTAAAATTGACAAGTTTGTTTTCATAACCAAAACCTACTTACTTTAACATATCGTAATATATAAAAATATACCTGTTTTTCACAGAACAAATTCTCTGTAATTAGCACTTCGATAGGTTCAGTGCCAGAGAAAGTGAGAGGGGGTGTGGTACAATACAAGAATGAATAAAACCGAAAAATATGACCACAGATCTATTGAAAAAAAGTGGCAAAAGAAGTGGATAAAAGAGGGAGTTTATACCGCTGACATTAAAAATTTTTCTAATAAATTTTACAACCTTTTTATGTTTCCATATCCCTCAGCCGAAGGTCTTCATGCGGGACATGCTTTTTCGTCAACCGGAAGCGACGTCTACGGAAGATTCATGAGAATGAAGGGTAAAAATGTTTTTCAGCCAATAGGCTACGACTCCTTTGGAATCCATGCCGAAAACTTTGCTTTAAAAATCGGAGAGCACCCGGAAAAAATGCTGTCGCGGACAATCAAGCATTATGAAGACCAATTTAAAAGCTTGGGGCATGGCTATGACTGGACCCGAACAGTAACAACATCGGATCCTTCTTACTATATGTGGACAGAGTGGTTGTTTTTGGCCTTATTTAAAGCAGGTTTAGCCTACCGTAAAAAAGCTCATGTTAATTTTTGCCCGAAGGATAGAACAGTCCTTGCTGATGAGCAGGTTATGACTCCGAAACAGGCCGGAAAGGAGCCTAAAGACGCTGAAGGAAATGCCGTTTCCTTATCGGATGATTTACGAGTCTGTGAACGCTGTGGAACCGTTGTTGAAAAAAGGGAACTGGAACAGTGGTTTTTCAGAATCACTGATTATGCGGACAGATTGTTAAACAATTTGGAAAAGATTGACTGGAGCCAAAGAGTGAAAATTGCCCAAAGAGAATGGATAGGAAAATCTACAGGGATGATTATTAAATTTAAGACAAAAAAAGAAAAGAAATTGGAAGTTTTTACTACCCGCCCTGACACGTTAAATGCAGTTACTTTTTTGGCAATTTCGGATGAAAAGCTTTACAACGAGAATACAAAAGAAAAAATTGGAGAATTTACAGGCGAATACTCAATTGATCCTTTGAGCCAAAGAAAGATTCCTATTTGGAAAACGAATTATGTAGCTCCGGGATATGGAACAGGGGTTATTATGGGAGTTCCAGCGCATGACGAACGTGATATGGATTTTGCCAAAAAGTATCAGATAAAAATCATAAACAAAAAGCCTGATAAATTCCTTTGGAAATTAATTGAAGAAAAAGGCTGGGGTAGAAAACATACAAACTATCATCTCCGGGACTGGCTTATATCAAGACAAAGATACTGGGGAACGCCTATACCGATGATTTTTTGCAAGAATTGTAAAAGAAATGGTAAAGGATATTTAGGTGATGAAAAGATTAAATTAATTCATAAGGATCGATCCGATTGGGAGTGGCAGGGATGGTGGCCTGATGAAAATTTGCCAATTATTTTACCGCATATTGACGACTATCAGCCGGAGGGAACGGGAAGAGGTCCTCTTGCGAATCACCCGGAGTATTTTAAAGTGAAATGCCCGGAGTGCGGAAGCGATGCTCGGAGAGAAACAGATGTTTCGGATACTTTTCTTGATTCTTCCTGGTACTTTTTAAGATACCCTTCGACTCGCTGCGCTCGCTCAGGGCAAGTCCCTTTTGACCCTGATATAACTAAAAACTGGCTACCGGTTGATTTATATTTCGGCGGGGCAGAACATTCGGTACTCCATCTTATGTATGCAAGGTTTGTATGGATGGTTTTGTACGATCTGGGGTATTTTAATTCTTCGGCCAAAGGCCAGCCAGCCTCTGATTGGGAAGACCCATTTCCCAGATTTTTTGCCCATGGGCTGATGATTAAAGACGGTGCCAAGATGAGTAAATCACGGGGGAATGTGATCAATCCCGACCTTTATATTTCTAAATTTGGAGCGGACACATTAAGACTTTATACCATGTTTTTAGGTCCTATGGATGCATCGCCTGATTTTAGAGATTCAGGAATTGAAGGGATGCATAGATTTGTTCAAAGAATCTGGAATTTTTTCCAGGAAAACAATAATATCGTGCTGGAAAGCGAAAAAGACTCGCAAGAAATTTTCTCTTTAATGCATCAAACTATAAAGAAAGTAAGCGAGGATATACAAAGTTTTAGATATAACACCGCAATTTCAACAATTATGATATTTTTTAATTTATTGAGAGAGAAAGCAAAAAATAAAAGTGCTGACCCTGAAGCCTTAAAAACTCTTGTTTTACTGCTTGCTCCCTTCGCGCCACACATGTCTGAAGAGCTTTGGACAAATGTATTAAAAGAAAAATTTTCAGTTCATAATTCAGGCTGGCCGAAGTATAATCCCGAACTTGTTAAAGTAGATCAGGTAGAAATTGTGGTGCAAGTGAATGGAAAGCTGAGGGGGCAACTTAATATCAAGTATCAAGTATTAAGTATCAAGGAAGAAATAGAAAAACTCGCAAAATCCGACCCGAAAGTCAGTAAATGGCTGGTTAGTAAAAAGATTAAAAAAGTTATCTTTGTCCCCGGAAAACTAATTAACTTCGTCGTTTCTTAAGTAACTTAAGTTACTTACGAGGACGTGTGACAAAGACTATTATCATAATCAGCACAAAAATTCCCCCGAGAGCTAAAAGTCCTCCGGCAGCTACAAATCTGGAAGCTTTTGATTGGGTTGAGATTGGCGTTGGTGTTACAGATACGGTGCCGATAATTTCCCCAAAGTTTTTGGGATTTGGCGTTATGGTTGGTGTTATATGAGGACGTGTTTCAAGAAAAGTGATCGGCATTAGGTCACCTTTCATAACAACTATCCCTTTGGGTTGAGGTTCGTTTACATTTCTTTCCTGAGTTATAAAAATATTGACAAAAGCTTTTGGTGTTCTGAATGTTACTTTGCCAAAATTAAGGGCGCCAAGCTTGAATACCTTCCCATCATCTTTTCCGGTTGCCCAAATCGCGTAAGAAAGGATTTCGGGCTGCGCGGGGTAAATTAAATCTCGACAGGACATGAGGATGTTGTAGTTAAGATCCTGCATAAGAACCGAGGCTGCAAAACATCTTGAATCGTCTCCTAAGGTGCTTCTTAATTCAACCTGGCCTTCTGAGGCTATAACGCTTCTGGATGCCGAAGCAAAAATTCCTAGGAACAGCAGGAAACCGGCTATGAAAATAGAAACTTTTCTCATGCTGTTTTAATGTTAGAATAATTTTAGTCTAAATGCAAAAGAATTTAAGAATAGCAGTTTTAGTTTTAGGGGTAGCTTTGATTTCTGTTGGCGCGATCGTTATGAAATCTTTAAGTACTTCTGAGCCTCAAGTTGAGGTTTTGGATTCAACTTCAGAATCTGATACCAAGGAAAAATTAATTGTAGAAATTTCAGGAAGTGTTGAAAAATCGGGTGTTTATACGCTGCCGGTTGGTTCCAGAGTAGAGGATGCATTGATTGCAGCAGGCGGTATTTCAGCTAACGCAGATAGAGATTTAATCGCAAAAATCATAAATCGGGCTGCGAAACTAACAGATGGTCAGAAAATTTATATACCTGAGCAATCAAGTGCTCTAAGTGCTAAAAGTAACGGTGGTATCAAAGTGGATCAAGGGACTTTAGGGGTTAGTATCACTAATTTGGTAAACATCAATACAGCAAGCTTAGGCGAGTTAGATACATTACAAGGAATTGGCCTTGTTTACGCCCAAAGAATTATTGATCAACGTCCTTACTCATCTGTCGAAGAACTGCTCTCAAAAAAGATTTTAAGCAAAAGTGTTTATGAAAAGATAAAAGAAAAAATAACTGTTTACTGATTAGCAGTTGTGAGAAATAGCATTGTTTTATTTTTAGTTCTGGTCTTGTTAGTTCTTGTACGGTCTGTATTGAGCCGGCCGGTCTATAAAGAAGGGCAGGTAATAAGAATTACAACCAGGGTAACTTCGGAACCGATTAGATATGCAAGTAGTCAAAGCTTTAACCTTCTTGGTTTAAAAATAAGTTTACCCCTCTTTCCTGAGATAAGTTATGGAGACGTGGTAAAAATCGAAGGAGAAGTAATTAAAGGAAAACTGGATCAGGCGAAACTGGTCGGAATTAAAGAAAGCAACGGGTTTTTATTTGGTCTAAGGAAAAAAATCATCGAATTTTATCAAAAATCTTTGCCGGAACCCCATTCCGCTTTAGTTGCCGGAATAACTTTAGGTTCAAAATCTGCACTGCCTCAAAATTTTTGGGATTTACTTAAAAAAACGGGGACAGCTCACGTTGTCGTAGCTTCAGGAATGAATGTAACGATGACGGCTAGTTTTTTAATTGGTATTTTACTTTTATTTTTGAATCGCAAAAAAGCTTTAATTTTGGCAATTTCAGGTATTTGGGTTTATGTGGTTCTATCTGGCTTAGATGCGCCAATTATTCGAGCAGCCATAATGGTATCTTTTGCATACGGAGCACAAATTTCCGGCAGGTTAACCAACTCCTGGCGGATATTTTTCCTGACAGGGTTAGTTATGCTATTAATAAAACCGAGTTGGATTTCGGACTTGGGATTTGTGCTTTCATTTACCGCAACAGCCTCTTTAATGTTATTTGAAAAAAAGGCTGCAAAGCTTTTTGCTAAAATTCCCGTATTCTTTCGGGAAGGTCTCACAACTTCTCTTTCTGCTCAGATAGGAGTGGCTCCGATTTTGTATCTAGCTTTTGGTCAGTTTAATATATTATCTCCGATAATAAACGCACTGATTCTCTGGACTGTTGCCCCGATAATGATCATCGGCGTGGCAGGAGGTATAGTAGGCTTGGCGATCCCGGCAGTTGGGAAATTAATTTTGTATTTAGCCTACCCGATGACGTGGTGGTTCACTAATGTAATTAAGCTATTTGCTGATTAAAAATTTATGAAGGCGAGAAATAAATATTTAATAGGGTTTTTCTTACTTATTATCTCACTTACTTTATTGGCCATTTATAGTGTTCCTGACTCTCGCCTTCATTTAATAGCCTGTGATGTGGGGCAGGGAGATGCTATTTTGGCCACATATAAATCAACTCAAATGTTGGTTGATGGCGGTCCTGATAGGCGTGTTTTGGATTGTCTGTCCCGCCATATGTCTTTTTGGGACAGAAAAATAGAGGTTGTTATTTTGACTCATCCCCAACTTGATCATTTCTCAGGACTAATTGATGTAATTAAGCGTTATAAGGTAGATCTTTTCGTTGGAAACGCGGTTGATAATAGCACTCAAAGTTATAGAGTGCTAAAGAATTTGGTGGGGAGTAAGGGTATAAGGGTAATCAACCCTCGGGAAGGGTTGGACATTAGATTAGGTTCGATGTTTTTAGATATAGTAAACCCGATAAAAAAACTGTTAACTGATGAACCGATTGAAAACAAACTTGGTACGTTTACAACAAATAAGGATTTAAATGATTTTTCTGTAGTCGGAACTTTAAGCTTTGGGAATTTTAATGTTTTATTGACTGGCGATATCGGACCAAATATGATCGATGAAATTACAGCTACGGGCAAGATTCATAAAGTGGAAGTTCTTAAAGTTCCACACCATGGATCCAAAAACGGTTTGACCGAAAAACTTCTTGAAGTTGCAAATCCTGATTTAGCCATAATTTCAGTTGGAGCCAAAAATAGCTTTGGCCATCCAAGCCCGGAAGTACTTAAATTATTAAGTGATAAAGCGATTAAGACATTGAGAACAGACCAGATGGGTGATGTAGAGGTAATCAGCGACGGAAAAAGATGGTGGCTTAAGTAAAAAAGTCTAGTGTGTTTGAAGTTCTTTGATTCTTTCGAAGTAATTTTGGGAATTTATAACTCTAAGCTGGTGGGTCAGAGGAAAAACCCTTTTGGCTTTCTCGCTGGAGTATTTTATTTCCACTGAAATATAGTTTTTCTTGTAATCCTCAACCACAAGATCCACTTCCTTACCTGAATACTCCCTATAAAAATAGGAACTAAATTTTGTGTGGTGGTTTCTTTTCGACTTTTCGATTTCGGAAAGGATGAAATTTTCAAATACTCCTCCTTTATCCGGTCGAAGCGAAACTTCCCTAAAATCCTTGACAAGAGCATTTCTAATTCCGAGGTCATAAAAGAAAAGCTTCCTGTTTTCAGAAACTGCCCGTCTTAAGTTTGTTTTGAAAGAAGGAAGGGGAATTAGAATATAATTTTTGATAAATATTTCAATGTAGTTTGCGACAGTTTCCACATTCGCTGAAAGGCTTCCTGCTATTTCTCTTATTGAAACCTCGCTTCCTAGCTGTAAAGCAATCTTTGTTAATATGTCTTTCGCGAGTTTTGCATTTTTGAGATTGTATATGTCGACAATATCTTTGATAACGTAGGAATCTAGAATGTTTTCCAAAAGTTCTATTTTTTGGGATTCACCCCCCTTAAAACTGAAAATTTCAGGATATAAGCCGAAAATCTGGCTTTGTTCAAGAAGATTTCTTAAAAATTCCTCTTCCTGATAACTTCTTGTTTTAGAGTTGTTTTTTACTTCCTCTATGGATAAAGGCAGACAAAAACTTTCTATGTATCTTCCTGTCAGAGTATCAAAATCTTGAGATTTTTTCCTTAGTTCGCTACTTCCGGTCGCAATTATCTTTGCATTAAACTGGTCGGTTAGAATTTTTAATGCAAGCGTTGATTCCGGGTAACTTTGTACTTCGTCGATTAGGATAATTTTATGCTCCGAAATCAGTTTTTTTAAGTTTTCCTCTCTGGGGACAAAATTCTCTCGGGCTGATAAAAGATCAAAGTTAAAAATTGGGGTTTTTAGTTTTTCACTTATTTTTTTAAGAAGAGTTGTTTTCCCCGATCTTCTCGGTCCCCAAATGAAAAGAATTTTTTTTGTGTTGCCTCTTAAATATTTTGCTATATCTTTTTCTAGAGATCTAGTTATCAGCATGATTTAACTCTATCAAATTACTGTTATTTTGTCAACTATTATTATACAAATTAATTTAAATATAACGGTGTAGGACGTTTCTGTTGCAATAATTTCGGATGGAAAAAAATGGTGGATTAAGTAAAATTCGTATAGTGATAAAAGTGATAAGTTAGTGGTAGGTAGTTAGTTAATATTTATCATCGATGACTGAAAAGAAAGCGGGTGGCATTTGTTTTAACCACCAAGAATAATATGTTGAGGCCTTACCCCCCCAGGTATCCTTGTTAACAACCCCACTGCCGGGTAGCATAACCGGAATTGGACAACCATATTGATATTGATCAACTGAATTTGGTGTTAAATGAACAGTACCTATGCCAACGGCAGCATACGATCTATCTTTCAAGGCGAGAATATTTCTATCGACCACCGATTTGGGTTGTTGATATGGCAAGCTGTATTCCTGGTCCCTTCCTACGCACAAAAGATAGATGTCAGCTAAAGATGAATTCTTCATTCTATCCTCAAAATAGTGGGTCCAACTATGAACAGCATCTTCTGGAGGAGCGTTATAGTTCATTCCAAAAATTAGTATCCTTTTTTCAGTTTTTGCATCAGTCCATACTCTCGACTCATACATTCCTCCACTGGGGCCAGCAAAGGTAAACACTGTGGAAACGCCATTCTCTACAGCTAATTCGCCTAATCTTTTGTAATTTATGGTTCGCTTATAAGCTTCTATCAAGCCGGGATCTGTCAGGCTGGGGTCATTTGTAAGCGGCATCTCGTTCTCAGTTATTCTTTCTATTGCTACGGCTCGATAATTCACTTGACCATTAGTGTCTTCTCGGATTGCAGTAGTTGCTGATCTGTATAAAACCTCCGGGTCGTATTTCCCATTACTATCATCTATGAAATGGCAACCGAAATCGTCCATTTCATAATAACGATTGTGTGTACTTCTGAAGTCCACAATCAATGTGTCAATGGGAGCAGGCCGGGTATCAGACTGACCTTTTTGTTTAATGAGTTTTTCCAATAACCCGGGGTTTGCGTACCATGCCTCTAGAAACTTAATTTGGCCGGCAGTTAAAGTTTGTGAAGTTAGGACTGGCAATGTTTTTTTGTCAACAATTATCTCCGGTAGTCGAAGATGACTCCAGTCAAATTCAGTTTGGTCATAAATAAATCCCCGTTGCTCCTTAACGGGTTTTGGAGGATCACAACTTATGGCTTTTTTTTCACCTCGGTTGTTAGTTTCCCATCCCACGTCCTGTTTTCTTCTATCATATTCAACAATAACATCTATTTCGACTTTCGGCACATTTTCTCGTCTTTCTGCCAAAGCGATTTGCCCTGCATTTTCAACTGAAGGAATTGGAAGGATAGGGGAGGAAGGAGTAGCGGTTGCGGGTTCGGTAACTGTAGATGAAGTAGTTGAAGGATCACAGGCGACCGTCAAACCTACAAGGGTAGCTCCCGCCAACTTAAAAACTCTTCTCCGTGACATTATTTGAGGGACTTTCTTTACTGGACGACTTTTAGCATCTAGAATATCTTTTTCTCCCATACAAAACAATTTAATGATTATTATACTCAAATCATGTTATACCCGCAACCATATGTATCTTAGCTTATTCACCATAATTTTTCGTATACTTCCCTATAGTTTTGTAAAGGTAGGAGGGATGGGAAAAGGTGTTGGTGGGATAACCTTAACTATCTTAAATGTTCTCTTGAAACTCCACCCAGACCCAGACTTTCCAAAATGTCGGCCACGAAAGTTCTATTCCGCAAGCCTTGATTTTTAAATAAGTCAGCATAATTGGCAGCTGCTTCTTCAACTTCTTTTATAGATGCCTCTCGGCCTATAGCATTACATAATTTTGGGTAATAGTCAATATCTAGCACCAAATTGACTAAATATTAACGCCAATAATTCATTGCGTTTTTCTATTAGACTCATGTCTCTGTGATTGTATCTCCAGACATATTCTCCTAAGAAAAGTGGT